>Ga0214921_10004524_pt1 | contig 20388 bp, 13 predicted proteins | sample LL1505_MetaG_FD_177992 | JGI IMG/M metagenome (GOLD analysis project Ga0214921, IMG submission 177992) | Freshwater microbial communities from Lake Lanier, Atlanta, Georgia, United States - LL-1505 | ecosystem: Environmental > Aquatic > Freshwater > Lake | place: USA: Georgia | collected...
ATAAAACATTTGCTCCAGGGAACAGGGCTTTAGACGGAACAGGGCCTTGAGTTGATCAAGGATATCCCAGAAGGGTAATGGACTTTGATCGTTGAGTATACGCCGGTAAAAAGGGTACACTCTCAGATCACGATCCGAAACCAGAATCGATAACATTGGGCGTATTCCATGTTGAATTTCAATTTTCTGGCAGGCGCCTGCCCGGTGATGACCATCGGCAATATAGAGCGAAGGTAGTTTTTGAACGGAGTCCACTAGGTGTTTAATCGTGGTAGGGTCCTGTATTGGCCATAAATCAATCCGTGCGCCATCCTTCATAACATAATGATAGACATCGCTTTGCGACCAAACGGCTGACAGCGCATGGTTCAAGTCAGGACTGAAACGGTAGGATAAAAACACCGGTGTCCATTGACAGTTCATGGAGTTTTGCCATCGTTGGATGTCCATCGCTCGATCAAGGCGAATGTTTTCGTGTGGCAAGATGGTCCTGCCAACCTCATCCGCATTGCAGAGGCCGATCAATCCTCGCTGGGTATGCCCCCTAAACTGACATTGATATCCCACCAAAAGTGGTTTTTCAGGTTTGCTGGTCCAAATCTTTTGGTCCAACATATCATTAAATGCTCTCAGGGCCTCATGGGCAATGGCTTCGATCGTCAGAGGATCGTTTCCTTTGTTAGGATTTAGCGGCGCTTGAATCCTTTGGATTAGGATTTGAAAGGTTTCTTCAAAAGATTTAGGAAACCTCGCTTCAAATGGAAAAAAAGCGGGCATCGTTTAGCCCATTGGAAAATGTTCCAGGATTCGTTGGGCCATTTCCAGGCCGATTCGCTCTTGGGCTTCGAGGGTAGAAGCACCGGTGTGTGGTGTTGAACTAACGGAAGGGTGTGCCAATAATTCTGAGTTTACATCGGGTTCTTTTTCAAAAACATCCAAGCCGGCATAACGAATATGGCCTTGGTTGATAGAATCCAAGAGCGCGTTTTCATCAACAAGCCCCCCTCGGGATGCGTTAATGATGCAGGCCCCTTGGGGCATGGCGGCCAATTCTCGGCTACCCAGGATTGGTTGATTCAAGCCAGGGACGTGAAGGCTGAGGTATTGACACCGAGGCAGCATCGCCTCAAAGTTGCTGACTTCGACACCGTGTTTTGTTTGCATTTCTTGAACCAAGGACGGTTCTTTTTGGAAAAGAACATCGTGGACCAGGACCTTCATTCGGAATCCATGAGCAATGCGGGCCACTTCTTGGCCAATGCGACCAAACCCCACCAAGCCCAGGGTCTTGCCAAAGAGTTCGGTGCCCGCTGCGTAGGATGCCTTGAGTTGGTTGAATTCCTTTGCGCCTCTTGTAGGCATATCACGGTGGGCCTGATGCAAAAAGCGACATAGGCTGAGCATATGAGCAAAGACTAGTTCAGCAACAGCGATGGAAGAAGCTGCGGGGGTGTTCAAAACAAGGATACCGCGAGACCGCGCGTATTCAACATCGATGTTATCCATACCGACTCCAGCCCTGGCTACGAATCGAAGGTTAGGGCAGCTGTCAAGCAGGTCCGCACGAACCTTGGTTGCGGAGCGAACAATTAAACCATCGTAGGCAGCAAGTCCCAGGGGCAATTCCTGCTGGGGGATTTTGAGGGTATCCACCGAATGACCGGCTTGCTCCAAGATTTTTTTGCCGGCTTCGTCGATACCGTCGTTGGCCAATATTTTCATTTTAAGCGATGTTTTCTTGTTACGGGATAGGGAGGGACTGGGCCGAATGTTGGACGGAGGATCCGGTTTTTGGAATCAGGAAGCGTATTGATTTTCAAGAGCTTGCATGACTTCCACCAAGACTTGAACGCTTTCGATCGGCATGGCGTTGTAGATACTGGCGCGGTAGCCTCCTACCGAACGATGGCCTTTGAGGCCCGATATGCCGGCCTCACGGAGCAGGCCGTCGAAAATATTTTCGAGCTTTGAATCGTGGAGGACAAAGGTGACATTCATGAGCGACCCCGAGCCATCGGTAACGGTGGGCTTGAACAGCGTGTTTCTCTCAATTTCGGAATACAATAAACCGGCTTTGGCTCGGTTGCGTTTTTCCATAGCGCTCAACCCGCCTTGGGCTTCGATCCACTGCAAAGTGAGCATGCTGACGTAGACGGCAAAAACCGGGGGCGTGTTGTACATGCTTTGGCCTTTGATTTGGACTCCGTAGTCCAGCATGGCGTTGAGCTTGCGACCGCTTTGGCCCACCAAGTCTTTGCGAATCACAACCAAGGTCGTTCCGGCTGGACCCATGTTTTTTTGGGCGCCTGCATAGATCAGACCCATGGAAGGGGCGGGAATGGGTCGGCTAAAAATGTCCGAGGACATGTCGCAGACTACCGGCACCGGGCTGTCCGGAAAAGATTGCATTTGGGTGCCGTATATCGTGTTATTGGAGGTTATGTGCAGGTAATCAACATCCGTTGGGATGCTGTAGCCGGTGGGTAGGTAAGAGAAATTCTTGTCTTCGGAGCTGGCAATCACCTGGACCTTGCCAAGTTTTTGGGCATCTTCGATGGCTTTGGTTGCCCAAGTTCCGGTATTTACATAGGCAGCCTTTCCATCGGGTCGCAGGAGGTTCATGGGGACCATGGCAAATTGGAGGGAAGCCCCCCCTTGCAAATAAAGGACCTCAAAATCATCCCCCAGACCCAGCAGCCTTTTGACAGCAGCCCTGGCCTCGTGCATGACGCCTTCAAAATCTTTGTCCCGATGGGAGACTTCAATAAGCGAAAGCCCCGACCCGTTGAAATCCAAGAGGGCGGCAGAGGCTTGTTCCAGGACTGTTCGAGGGAGAATGGCAGGACCGGCGCTAAAATTGTGAATTTTCATAGGGAATTCAAGGGTTTTAAGGTGAACCGTGAAGCCCTCAAAGTTACTTGACTATTTTTGAGACCGTATGAACCAAGGACTATTCTTGTCCCTGCAGGAGCGAGGGCTGGTGCAGGATTCAATGCCAGGGCTGGATGCCCTGCTGGAGCGTGAAAAAGTCGCTGTATATGCGGGTTTTGACCCGACGGCCGATTCGCTGCATATTGGTAACCTGGTTCCGATCATGTTGCTGGTGCATTTCCAAAGGGCCGGGCATCGTCCCATCGCTTTGGTCGGGGGGGCTACCGGTCGGGTAGGTGATCCAACTGGGCGCAGTGCCGAGCGTTCGGTTCTGAGCCGCGAAAAGCTGGAGCACCATCTGGCCTGTCAGCAGGCGCAGTTAAAAAGGTTTTTGGATTTTGACCCGGCATCCCCATCCGCCGCCCGCATGGTCAACAACGAAGAATGGTTTGGCTCTTGGGGTTTTTTGGACTTTATCTCCGAAGTGGGTCGGCACATTCCCGTTAATTATATGTTGGCCAAGGATTCGGTCAAAATGCGATTGGAGAACGGCATGTCCTTTATGGAGTTTTGCTACCAATTGATCCAGGGCTACGATTTTGTTCATCTGCATCGGCATTATGGTTGCAAGGTCCAGGTGGGTGGATCGGATCAGTGGGGTAATATCACCACCGGTACCGAATTGATTCGGCGCATGGATGGTGGCGAGGCTTGGGCCTTGACGGCGCCCCTCACCAAAAAATCAGACGGATCCAAATTCGGTAAATCCGAAGGAGGCAATGTTTGGTTGGATCCTCAAAAAACCAGCCCTTATCGCTTTTACCAGTTTTGGCTCAATGTGAGTGACGATGAAGCTCGGCGCTATTTGCCGGTCTATACGTTGTTATCGATGCAGGAAATCGCTGAGGCTATCTTGGCCCACGATCAGGCGCCCCACCTCCGTCTGGCGCAGCGTTTGCTGGCCGACGATGTGACCCGCAGGGTTCACGGCGACCAAGCCCTTGAACAGGCCCGCGCTGCTTCGGATTTATTGTTTGGCAAGGTATCCAGGGAGCAAATGATGGGCTTGGACCACGAAGTTCTGATGCAGGCTCTGGAGGGTGTTCCGGTTCACAAGGTATCAAGGTCTTTGCTTGCGGAGGGTTCCGAATGGGTCCCGCTGCTAAGCGATCATTCCGGGATTTTTGGGTCCCGATCGGAGGTTCGAAAAATGATCGAGGGTGGGGGACTCAGCCTCAACCGCGAAAAGTGCATCGACGTTCAGGCCAGGGCATCGGCCAACGACTTGTTTGCAGGCCGATTGGTATTGGTCCAGAAAGGCAAGAAAAATTTTCATCTTCTTGTTTTTGAAGACTAAAAAAATGAATGAAGGGAATTTGAATTCAAGGCACCATCGATTGATGGGACACAGCAGAGGGTTGATGATTCGGCTTTTGTTGGTTTTATCGGTTTGTTTCTCCGAAAACGCTTGGTGTGTAGGAACGGGGAAGGTCAAGGGAAAGGCCACGATGGATGACGGTATGGCGCGTTGTTTTGGCGATATCGTTCGGGTGGATCCGCCTTGCTGGTGGGTGGGTATGGAAGACACGTCGGTGCAATTGTTGTTCTATGTTGGTTCCGAACCGAGTTCCAAACCGGCTTCGGGTCGGAAGACATCCAAGAATATTGGTTTGGAAGGGCCTGGTTCTTGGCGAATCGCTCCTAGCACCCAAGGACTTGCGTTGCGGTCGGTCCGGCCGGCAGGCCCTCGCAAGCAAGAATACCTATGGTTGGATTTGGTGATGCAGAAAGGCTTTGAGCCGCAGACCGTTGAATTTCAGCAACGCCTACCAGGAACTTCCCAGTGGAAGACCGTGGTGGAATACCCCTTCGGTCGAAAGTCGGAACCCAAAACAGGGGATACTTCGTTCAAGGGGGCTGGTTGGAATGCATCCGATTTGGTTTATTTGGTTATGCCGGATCGATTTGCAAACGGGGATACCAGCAATGACCAAGTCACCGGCATGCGTGAGCAGAAGGTGGATCGCTCCGTGGACCAGGCCCGACACGGGGGAGATTTGAAGGGGTTGCTCCAACACTTGGATTATATCCAAGGCCTGGGGGTAACCGCTTTGTGGCTGAATCCGGTTTTGGAGAATGATTTGCCCAAGGAATCCTACCACGGCTATGCCGCAACGGATTTGTACCGTGTTGACCCTCGTTTGGGGAACAATACCTTGTACAAGGAATTGGTCTCCGAATGTGCGCGTCGTGGTATCAAAGTCATCATGGATATTGTTCACAACCATTGGGGTGGCACGCATCCACTGTTGGCTCAGCCCGTGGACAGCGCCTGGGTTCATCGTTGGCCTTCCTTTACCCGATCCAATTACCGAGCCATTACCCAAATGGATCCGTACGTTCAGGAACAGGACCGTGCTTTGATGCGCAAAGGTTGGTTTGATTATCCCATGCCTGATTTGGACCAAACCAACGAGGATCTCCAACGGTACATGATTCAAAACAATCTTTGGTGGATTGAATATGCAGGCTTGGCAGGGTATCGAATCGATACCTACGCGTATCCCGATACCCGCTTCATGCGGCGTTGGACCGCGGCCATGCAACGTGAATACCCTTCCTTGGGGATGGTGGGCGAAGTCTGGGTGCACAGTGTTCCGGAATCCGCGTATTGGACCGAGGATTGTCCGCTTTTTCGTGAGCCGGATTCGGTCAGGCTGGCGGGCCCTGGGTTGGGCTCCGTAACGGATTTCCCTCTACGCATTGCTTTGGTGGAAGGCCTCAACGAAAAAATGGATTGGGATCGAGGGCTCCGTAAAATCTACACCACCTTGGCTCAAGATTTTCTGTACAAAGATGCTTCTCGAAATCTCATCTTTTTGGATAACCACGATGTGTCCAGGGCTTGGTCTGAATTCAAACAAAACCCATCCACCACCCTCATGGCGTACAAGATGTTATACACCTTGCGAGGGGTACCCCAATTGTATTATGGTTCCGAACTTTTGTTTGGAAATTTTGCTGCTTTGGGTGGTAGCAATGTACGCCAGGATATGCCTGGAGGTTGGCCTGGGGATCGTGCATCGGTATTTGAAAATCGCGATCTTGATTCGAAGACTGTAGAATTTTGGCGCGAACTCCAATTATTGGGTCAATGGCGCAAAGGGAGCGAGCCCGTAGCCAAGGGTCGATTTGAGCACTATATCCCGGAGGATGAGGTCTATGTCTACGCGCGCACCTGTTCGGTTCGTTCCGTATCGGCCGGCCGCAGGCACCTGCTGGTTTTGGTGAACGGTTCGGATAATCCCAAGCGCGTTCGCCGGGAACGCTATGCCAAGCATTGGCCTCTAGGGGTGGAGGTAAGGGAACAGCCCTCCGGAAAAATTCGGGTCCTGGATTCCGAAATCACCCTTGAACCCAGAACTTGCACCCTCCTGGAATGGTAAATTAATTTAATCCAAACATGAATAACAATTCTTCCTCCACCCCTTCGCTTTTTGCCCCCGGTGACCGAGCGCCTGTTGGTAACACCCTGCATTGCAAAGGATGGATTCAAGAAGCGGCCTTGCGGATGTTGTTAAATAATTTGGATCACGAGGTGGCCGAGCGTCCCGAGGATTTAATTGTTTACGGTGGACGTGGCAAAGCTGCCCGGAACCGCCAGGCCTTTGATCAAATCCAAAGAGCGCTGATGGATTTGAACGACAACGAAACCCTGCTTATCCAAAGCGGAAAGCCGGTGGCGATTCTGCCCACCCATGTGGATGCCCCAAGGGTTTTGATTTCGAATTCCATGTTGGTGCCCAATTGGGCCAATTGGGAGCATTTTGATGAATTGGAAAGGAAGGGACTGATGATGTACGGTCAAATGACCGCCGGTTCTTGGATTTATATTGGTTCGCAGGGCATTGTGCAAGGAACCTACGAGACTTTTCATGCGGTAGCCCAGCAACATTTTGGCGGTTCACTCCGTGGTAAATTATGTGTTACTGCCGGCCTCGGGGGAATGGGTGGAGCTCAGCCTTTGGCCATCGCCATGGCGGAAGGGGTTTGCCTGGCGGCTGAGGTGGAGTCATGGCGTGCGGCCAAGCGGGTGGAGACTCGTTATTTGGATAAAGTCTTCGAAGATTTGGACCAAGGGATTGATGCAGCCCTTGAGGCATGCCATCGCGGAGAGGCTCTTAGTTTGGCAGTGATATGCACGGCCGTTGATTTGCTGGAAAGGCTCAAGGAACGGGGCATCGTGCCGGACGTTTTAACGGATCAAACTTCGGCTCATGATCCGATGGTGGGTTACCTGCCGCAAGGCATGGATTCGGAGGAGGCTGCTGAACTACGAAAGTCCGATCCGCAACAATACCTCCAACGGGCCTACGATGCTATGAGGCGGCATGTGGAATTGATGGTTGATTTTCAGCGACAAGGATCCATAACATTTGATTATGGCAACAACCTCCGCGGTCGGGCTTTGGAAGCAGGGTACAAGGAGGCCTTTGATTTTCCCGGCTTTGTGCCTGCGTACATCCGTCCTCTTTTTTGCGAAGGCAAGGGCCCATTTCGTTGGGTGGCCCTTTCGGGGGATCCCAAGGATATTGAAGTTACCGATCGGTTGTTGTTGGATTTGTTTCCGGAAAATGTGGGCCTTCGTCGTTGGTTAACCATGGCCAAAGAGCGTATTGCTTTTCAAGGTCTACCCGCTCGCATTTGTTGGCTAGGTCAAGGGGAACGTCAAAAGGCTGCGCTGGCATTCAACGAATTGGTGCGTAGCGGTCAAGTTTCGGCTCCTCTTGTGATCGGTCGGGACCATTTGGACACCGGTTCGGTCTCGTCTCCCAATCGGGAAACCGAGGCGATGTTGGATGGTTCGGATGCAGTGGCCGATTGGCCTGTTTTGAATGCCTTGGTCAACACGGCCGGTGGAGCATCGTGGGTGAGCCTCCACCACGGTGGGGGGGTTGGCATGGGTTATTCTATTCATTCAGGCATGGTGATCGTTGCCGATGGGACCAGCGCAGCCGATGAACGATTGCGCAGGGTCTTGCACAACGATCCAGGAATGGGGGTCATTCGCCACAGCGATGCAGGGTATGCCTTGGCCCAAGAAACATCCATCCGTCACAGTTTGGACTTGGCTCAGCGTTTGGGCTAAGCAGATTCACCGAACAACAAGCCCATCCCACAACGAGCGCATCCCACCATGCGCAAATAACCCAATGCCCGTAGAATCAGGATTCTTTCTCGAACCGAAGCATCAGGTCTTTGAGTTCGGTTTGTAAGTTTCTTGAGACGCTAACCAATGGCAAACGAAGGTGGTCTTCGCAAATTCCCATGTTCTGAAGGATGAATTTAATGCCAGCCGGGCTTCCTTCCCGAAAAACGGCGGTCATCAAGGGCAGGAGTTGGTAATGAAGGCGTCTAGCATCGGGATAGTTTCCGGACAGGGCGTATCGAACCATTTGGCCGAAGGCCTGGGGCCAGGCGTTGCCGACCACCGAGACCACCCCGTCCAATCCCAGGGACAAGAGGGGCAAGGAAATGGCATCATCGCCTGAATAAACTTTGAAACTGTTCGGTTTTGAGCGCATGATTTCCATGATTTGCAACCAATCACCCGAGGCTTCTTTGGTGGCAACGATGTTTTTGAAATCATGGGCCAAACGCAAGGTGGTTTCAGACGATAGGGAGCACCCCGTTCGTGCCGGGACGTTGTACAAAACAATCGGTTTATCGGTAGACAAAGCCAGTTCTCGGTAATGAGCATACAAACCAGCCTGGGATGGACGATTGTAGTAGGGTGTTACAGAAAGGAGGGCATCCACTCCATGCAGGTCGAAGGCGGCCTTTTGTTCCAACAATTCTCGGGTGTCGTTTCCTCCCATACCGCACCAGAGGGGTTTTCTACCAGCCAAGCTTTCTTTGACCATCTCCAGGACCTCGATACGATCTTCCTTGCTAAGGGTTGGGGTTTCAGCGGTCGTGCCCAAGGCTACGATAAACTCGACGCCGCTTTGGACGACATGATCAACGAGGCGTTGGAGACCTTTGCGGTCGGGGCGCCCTTTGGAATCAAAAGGGGTGACCAGGGCAATACCGGTACCTCGCGGTAAAATATGTTCGTTCGGTGATGGATTCATGGGTTTTGGAGTTCCGGAATTAGGTGACCGGTAGGGGGTGTATGCTTTGCAACTTGCTTTGTTGGGTTGTATGAAGTCCCAATCGCTCCAGGTGTTGAAGGAATGAACGAAGGCTGGGTTTGGCCCCTGCAAGTTTTAGTCCCAATTCCAAATTGTAGCGTGGGGAGCTGCTTTGTCGGTTCACCCCAATTTTGGTGGGGGCGGTGGCGACCATTACCAGGTATTCCAAGGGTGGATTGTTCACCGGGCTTAAATTGATGCATAGGTCGAAGGGGCGTGAACGCGCCAACGATAGAATGCGATCCGGAGGCAGCAAGGCATGGGTGAGTTCCTGGGCATGAAAGCTGTTGAGGTCTGCTTGGTTGTGACGAACCAACCCCAGGGTTTGGCAGAAATAATCCGGTCTACGGTATTGGGCTATGTATTTGGCCAATTCGGCCTGCCAAGGATCCTTGCCATCGTAAACAACCAACCAGGCGCCCTGGGACCCCTGACGGGCCGGGGAAAGGGAAGATGGACTCGCAGGGGTGAATTGCTTGACTTTTTGTTCAAACAACCACTTGCGAATAAACATCGGGGGCCTAAACGGCCATTGCTCGGCGTCCCAAACCATGAACGCAAATTACAAAGGAAGGGGGGACTTGCCCAGCAATTCCAGAATGAAGGCTTCGTCTACCACGGCAATTCCCAATTTGTGAGCTTTTTCGAGTTTGGCGGGCCCAGCGTCGCTACCGGTGACCAGGTAGGTGAGTCGAGGTCCCACCGAGGAGAGAACCGTGCCGCCGGCTTCTTCGATCAGGGTTTTGAGGGCCTCTCGTTCAACATGGGCAAATTTACCGCTTACGACCAGGGTGCATCCGGTGAGGGGGCGTGGTTCAGTGACATGGGTATCGCTGCTGGCAGCATGGGTTTGGGGTATTGACATCGCCAAGCCCAAGGCCTGGAGGCGTTGCCACAAACGTTGGTTGAGGGGGTCCGAAAACCATGCCAGAATTTGATCGGCGGATTTTTCGCCGATTTCATGAACGGCCAATAGCGCCTCTTTGTTGGCCATCGATAGCTTTTCGATGGACCCAAAATGCCTTGCCAGCGTTTTGGAAGCCACCTCGCCGATACCTCTCAGCCCCAAAGCAAACAAGACCCTTTCGAAGGGAACGGCTTTGGACGCCTGAACGGCCTCCAGGAGGCGTTGGATGCTTTTATCGCCGGTTCGATCCAAAGATGCAAGGCGACCAGCGTCCAGTTCATAAAGGTCGGCCGGATCGGAAACTATCTTGTGTTCTAACAACTGAAGCAAGGTTTCGGTCCCAAAGTGCTCCAGATTCATGGCCTTGCGAGAAACAAAGTGTTCCAAACGACCCAAGACCTGGGGAGGGCAGAAGCGATGGTTTGGGCAATAATGCAGAGCCTCAACACAATCCAACCTTGATTGGCAATCGGGGCAATAATCAGGAAAACGAACAGGAATGCAGTCCGCAGAGCGTTCTTCGGGATGAACCTTGGTTATTTTGGGGATAATATCCCCGCCTTTTTCGAGGCTAACCGTGTCACCCAGGTGGAGGTCTAAGCGGCGAATTTCGGCCTCGTTGTAAAGGGAGGCTCTTTTCACAACGGTTCCGGCAACTTCCACCGGTTCCAGGCAAGCCACCGGGGTCACGGCCCCTGTACGCCCCACCTGATAGATCACATCCAGGAGACGGGTGCGAACACTTTGGGCAGGGTATTTGTAAGCAATGGCCCACCGGGGCGATTTGGCGGTATAACCCAATTCGTCGCGTTGTCCGAAGCCATCCACTTTGATAACCACCCCGTCAATGTCAAAAGGAAGTTCTTGACGCTTTGATTGCCATTGATTTACAAAATCCAGCACGCCTTCAAAGGGCAAGGGACCGGCTCGGTGCTCACAAACGGGAAATCCCCAAGCCTCCAACAGAGCCATGCGTTGGTGATGGTTTTGGGTACGTTCCAGCAAGGGCCCCTCTCCATCCAGCTGGTAACACCAAGCAGATAATCGACGGTGGCGGACTACGGAACTGTCCAATAACTTGAGGGTTCCGGAGGCCAGATTACGGGGGTTGGCATAGGGCTCTTCGCCGTTCTGGACTCGTTCTAGGTTAATGCGAGTCAAGTAGTTTCGTGGTAAATAAACTTCCCCCCGAATTTCCAAGGCATCGGTGGGTGCATCCGGGCCCAAACGCAGGGGCAGGGCCTCGATGGTGCGCACGTTGGCTGTAACATCATCCCCTTGAACCCCATCACCCCGGGTCACGGCGTATTGCAAGACCCGGTCCTGGTAATGCAAGGACAGGGCGACGCCGTCAATTTTGAGTTCAACTGCATAAAGGGGTTCGAGTCCCAGGCCTTTGATGCAACGTTCATGAAAGGCTAGGATTTCACTTTCGTTGTAGGTATTGCCCAACGATAGCATGGGCCTTCGGTGTTTACGCTGGACAAATCCCTCCAAAATACCTCCACCGACCCGTTGGGTTGGGGAATCGGGTTGAGCCCATTCGGGGTACCGGGTTTCCAATTCCTCCAATTCGCGAAGCAGGTCGTCAAATTCCTGGTCGCTAATCAGCGGGCGATCCTCAATGTAGTAGGCGCGGTTGTGTTGGTTGAGTTGCCGAACCAAGGCCTGCATTCGGTGTTGCACAGAATCCGAAGCGGAACGATCGATGTTGGTCACGATCTACGTTACAGCAGGGCTTAGGACTCGTGACCGTAAACGCCCATGGATGAAAATCGCTCAATGCGTTTTTGGATACGGGTCGATGGATCCATGGCTTGGAGTTCCTTGATTTGGCGCAGCAGGGCGCTTTTCAGAGTCTTGGCCATGCCTTCGCGATCGCGGTGGGCACCACCCAATGGTTCCGGAACAATTTCGTCGATTAGGCCATGTTTTAACATCGCATCGGCCGTTAGCTGCAGGGCTTCAGCGGCTTTTTCTTTGTGGTCCCAACTTCTCCAAAGAATGCTGCTGCAAGACTCTGGTGAAATCACCGAATACCAGGTATTCTCAAGCATCAAAACCCGATCACCGACCCCAATTCCAATCGCGCCGCCCGAGGCGCCTTCGCCAACGATCACCACCACCACAGGCACTTTGAGTTGGAACATTTCCCGAATGTTCTTGGCGATGGCTTCGGCCTGACCCCGCTCTTCGGCTTCGATTCCGGGAAAAGCACCCGGGGTATCAACCAAGGTGACCACGGGTTTGTTGAATTTTTCGGCCAACTTCATGAGGCGCAATGCTTTGCGATATCCTTCCGGGTTGGCCATCCCAAAGTTTCGGTATTGCCGCATCTTGGTGTTGATGCCTTTTTGGTGACCAATGAACATGACGGATTGACCGTCCAATTTGGCAAAGCCACCAACGATGGCCTTGTCATCCCCATAACAACGATCACCGTGGAGTTCCACAAAATCGGTGGTCATGTGCTCCACATAAAAGAGGGTATAGGGCCGGTCGAGATGGCGGGATAACTGAACTTTTTGCCAACCGGTTAATTGGCTGTAGAGTTGTTTTTTGGTTTTAAGTATTTGGGTCTCCAGGGCCCGTATGGGACCGCTCACATCGCTTTTGCCTTTGTCCTGAATTTGGCGGAGTTTGGATAGTTCTTCTTCGAGTTCCTGTATAGGTTTTTCGAAATCCAGCCAGGCCGTTTCGGATTTGGGGATGGCGATAGGGGGATTGGCCATGTTTTGGGATTTAGTGCTTGACAAATCGGATTAGATTTCGCCCAAGGGGACCCTTGTATTCCAAAAGAAAGAGACCAGAGGGCAGCGTTTCGGTGAAATCCAGTTCTTGGCGGCCCAGATGGGGTTGGCTTAATTCCGATTGAAGGTAAACCTTGCCGTTGGAGCCTAGAACTCGGTAATGGGCGGATTGATCGGAGGCAGGAAATTCCAGGGTGAGGGAGCCCTTGGTTGGATTGGGATACAAGCGCAACGCCGGCCTTTGGTTGAGGTTTTCGACCGAACTGCGATCCAGCGCAACCCTCCAACGGGTGCTGTCTGTCGACGTCACAAGGTTTTCGAAATACTCGTTGACACCCGCATGGGTGCGGCGCAGGTAGATGGCCGTATCGTTGGTCCGGCTGTAAAAAATCCGCAACATGGGTTGAAACAAGGAATCCCTGGCCAGACTTTGGGTCAGGTTCTGGGCCATGGCCACGATACGCGAACTGTTGTTGGAAAAGGTAAATTGCCAAAGGGGAGACCCTGGAGCCGACAAGGAAGTAACTTGCAAGGGGCGGATGCCATGGATTTCGAAATCCAAAGCCGTTAAACGGTGTTGGGGGTTCCGGATGCCGATATCAACAAAGCGCTGAACGGTATCGATTGCTAGGATTTTGGTGGTATGGGTTTGGACGGATTGCAGACCGCGGGGAAAACTGCAGGCCTGCCCCGTGTTGTTATTCATCAGGCAATTTCCAAGCAAGGCCGCATCCCACACATTGAGGGTGCTGTCGCCGCTGAGATCTGCGCACTCGCTGTAAGGCAGTAATTGTTGAACCAAGCCGGTCAAATAAAAGGGAATGTCCACGCTGTTGCGAACGGAGTCTTGGTTCATATCACCGCGAACGGCTGTTCCAGCACAGATTCCCCTGCAATCGCGGACCGCGTTGCCGTAGGTAACGCCTTGGCAATCAACGTAAGGGTTGCAGGTGGGGTATTTGCTAAATTGTTTGAGACCGTTGCTGTCGGTATAAATTCTTAGGCAAACCTGCGCCCAGTTGTTAAGGAAATTCATTTCGATTCGACCCAAAGCATCCGGAGATTGATCCCAATTCACCTTGGCTGCCAGGATATAATCCCCCGTAGGAACATCGGTAATGTCGATCCATTGACAATCCAGGCCTCTGGAGTAGATGTCCCCACAGCCTGCGGTGATCCCCATGTTGCTGCAGCCGTATTTAGCCGGGATGCCGGATGGGCAGGACAAATCCATAACACAAAAACCGTTTTTGAAGCCAACCGGAATTCGGTTCCCCACCGTGGGGTACAAAACATATTCGGCATACCCTTCGTAATGGGCATGACCGTGGCAATTGACGGTGTTAAATTGGCCAGGGTGGGTTGAAGGGCTACCGATAAAATAATCGGTGATTCCAACATTCCGTATATCCGTTGTAAAGCGTATGAGGGTCCTGTTGCCGTATCCGGTTAAGCAATTTTCGGCCACCCAACAGTTTCCGACATTGGCGTTGATGGTGGATCGTTGAAGGGAATTCTCAAAGGCTGATTGCACAAATTCCAGGTCGGGACCCGGAGGACACAAGGGGTGGGGGTAATAATAGCAAGTCCCGGCCAAGGTTGCCATGGGATCGTAATTGCAAGCCAGTGGGTCCATGCAACCGGGAGTCGGGCCATCGTATTGGAGACGAAAGGCGATGGGACCGGTGCATGTGCTGTCACCGCCTATGCGGATGCGGTAAAGGGTGGTGGTATCGAGAAAGGCTGTGACTTCGGCCCTCTGCCCGCAAGCAGACGATGAATCGTTAAAAAAAACGGTGCCTAAATTGTCGTTGGACAAAACAGGGGCATTGCAAGTATTGTAAACCCAGATTTTGGTGTTGTAGGCAGAATTGGCTTGGCAGGTGCTGATCCGGTAGCGACCACGGACCGGAGCCTGGAAGGTGTACCAGGAATTGCGTACCGGGGCGCTGTAATTCCCCGTATCGATGGCGAGCGCCGTTGAGCAACTCTGGCCCGGACCGCAATTGACACTGCGCACGTCGCTGTGGGTGAATTGGCCTCCGCTGGCAGTCAACGTCCCGTTCCAGAAGAGCTGGAATTGTCCGTTCCCGTAGGTGCAACAAAGTCCATCTCCGTACGAATCCATCATCGTAAAGAGCAGGCAAGCATTGTTGGGAATGCAAAGGGTATCCCGGTAGGTGGTATTGGCTAGGGTATAAAACCCGGTATCCCGGGACATCAAGATCGTTCCTGACTGGTTTTGAAGTTTGTAGGAAGTTTCGCGTGGGTAATTATCGGTGCGGACCGAAACGATGAGTTGGTTGGTACCGCCCGGACAAGACTGGGCCAAGAGACCGGTCATTCCTGCGAGCAGCACGGCGGCGGTGAGGCCTAAGGAGGCCAAGCGTTGCATAAAAAAAGTCATAAACCGTGGAATTTAGGGTCTAAACCCAAAGATAACCCCCTTAGCTCCCGCTCCAACCCCTGATCCACGAGGCCACGACATCGGGGTAATGGGCATGCTCCAAAGCATGCACCCTCTCGGCCAGGCTTTCGGGATCATCCCCGGCTCGTACATCACAGCGGTATTGGGCTAGAATAGGGCCGGTATCGTAATCGCGGTCCACCAAATGGATTGTGATACCCGATTGACGCTTACCGGAATCCAAAACGGCCCGATGGACATGCATTCCGTACATGCCTTTACCACCGAAATCGGGGAGCAAGGATGGATGCAAATTGACAATGCGTTGGGGGTAGGCCTCCAGCAGGTAATCGGGGATTTTGCGTAGGAAACCGGCCAAAACAAGGGCATCCACCGCATAGCCCTTCAATTGCTGCAGCAGTTCATGCCCATCTTTCCAGCTTTGGGGTCCCAACAACAAAACGGGTACTTTGAGGGCGGCGGCTTTGGCAACCACCGGGGCATCCGGGTTGTTGGTCACCACCAAAACAACGCGAACATGGGGGTGGTTCTTGAAAGCCTGGATTAGGTTTTGGGCATTGCTTCCCGCACCGCTTGCCCAGACGGCAAGACGGGTTAGGGCAGTTGCCATACCCTGGATAAGAGATTTTGGAGCAGATTCAGACGAGAGGCAGCCGGCAGCATGCGATGCAGTTCCACGGATGAAAGCAGATAGGTGCTGCCGTTCAATGAATTTTGTCGGATCACCATGCAGGGCGAAGGTCCGGTATACAACGGGAACGGAGGGGCCGGGTTGTTATCGTTTCGTAACAATAAATTGATTCGATACAAGGCGGTGGAGGAAGGACCGGGCTTGAGGGGGCGATTGCCGGATGAAAAGCCCTGGTGTGTCAAAACGGGCAAGGTCCAAGGTTGTCCATTCCATTGCGTCGCTAAGGGTAGTAAACGGGATGTGTCGGTTAGAAGAAAACTGTAGCCAGCGGGAATTTCGCTGACCGAGTCGATCGGCGAGGATTCATAAGCGGTGGACCAGGCCGGTGTCCCTGCGTCTGCTTTGGCAGCGAGGATAAGATGCCCACCGTTTTGGAAAAAAGTCCCCAATGTTTTGGAAGAAAATTGCATAGCCAATTCAAAATCAGGGGCTATCCATAGAATTCGTCCAAAACGTCCAAAGACCCTGGATTGAACCCTTTCGTTAACCGAAAGCTGGGTGTAGCGGTTGCCGACTTTTTGGAAGAGGCGTAGTTCGGCGATGCTGTTAACTCCCAAGCTGTTGAGCCAGCCCTGATAGCGGTCGGATAAGGTATCAGCGTTGAGGTCGGGGTTCGGGTCGTTTCCGTAGGCATTCACCAAAAGGACGGTGGAAGTAGCGGGCCGTACCAGGGAAGGTCGGCTCGAAACCCAGGAAGAAGGAGCCAGCGATTGGTCAACGGCCCGAACGTAAAGGCGGTTGCTATCTCCCAAAATCAACCCGGCCAAGCGTTTGGTAATCGGCCAATCGGAAGGTCCTGCCAGGACTTGGCAAAGTCCTGAATTCGGCGCCCAATCCAAAATACATTCGTTGTAACGACCAGGAATGCGCACGGTATCCCCGTTCAGGGTATCGTTGAGGCAGATTTCGTAATACAAAATGGAAGAATCACCGTCGGCGTCCCTTCCCTGCCAGCGGTAACCCAAGACTGGAAAAGTCAAAAGCGGAAAAGCTCCCGCCAAGGCACTGCCTCCGTCCGGATTGTAAACAAAAGCGAGGGTCGGAGCTGTGTTACGAAGCGGTAAAATCAAGCGGGCCGGGGTGGTGTCGGTCGCGCCTTGGTTATCGGTCGCGCGGATTTCCAGAACAAAATCCGAGGAGTCGGGACCCGGCGGCAGATTAAGACGAACCAAGGTGTCGTTGGCCAAAGTTGTGGTCCAGGGAAGGTTCCCAAGGGGTTGTGGACCCACCCGCATTTCAAACTTGGCTATGGTTCCATCGGGATCCAATCCCCACCAATGCAATTGAACGGTGGTGGGTAAGCGATCCGGACCGCTCCGCTGTATGCTGTCCACAACGGCATAAGTTTCAGGAGAGAGATTGGGGCGTAGATCGCCCATCCATTCGGAACGACACCCTGCCATCACCGCCAAAGCGATGATGAGCAGGGTACGCTGAAAAAAGGATGTTGGCATCCGCGTTATTTGACTTCTTCGTAATCCACGTCGGTCACATCTTCGTTGGATCCGGTGCCGTTGTTTGGGCCGGCGTTCCCTTCGGTCGTGGATTCGCCCTGTCCTTGTTGGCTTGCCTGGTACATATCGGCCGAAGCGGCTTCCCATTGCTTGTTAAGTTCAGCGGTTGCAGTGGTAATGGCCGCCAAATCTTTGGAAGCATGCGCCGTTTGCAAAGCTTGGAGAGCCGTTTCAATAGCGCTGCGCTTTTCGGCAGGGATCTTTTCGCCGTACTCTTTGAGCTGTTTTTGGGTAGAGAAGATCAGCGAGTCGGCGGCATTGATGGTTTCAGCCTCTTGTTTGCGCTGTTCATCGGTGCTAGCGTTCGCAGCTGCTTCCTGCTTCATTCGTTCAATTTCTTCTTTGCTTAGTCCCGAAGAAGCTTCGATGCGGATTTTTTGTTCTTTGCCGGATGCTTTGTCCTTGGCCGAAACATTGAGGATTCCGTTGGCATCGATGTCAAAGGTGACTTCGATTTGGGGAACACCGCGGGGGGCAGGGGGAATCCCATCCAAGTGAAAACGGCCAATGGTTTTGTTATCAGCAGCCATGGGGCGCTCGCCCTGTAACACATGGATTTCGACCGAAGGTTGTGAATCAGCAGCGGTTGAAAAGATTTGGCTTTTTTTGGTTGGAATGGTGGTGTTCGAGTCGATGAGACGGGTCATAACATTTCCCATGGTTTCAATACCCAGCGAAAGGGGGGTGACATCCAACAGAAGAACGCCCTCAACATCGCCCGTCAAAACACCGCCTTGGATGGCCGCACCAACGGCAACCACTTCATCCGGATTCACCCCTTTGGAGGGTTTCTTTCCAAAGAAGGACTCGACCACCTCCTGAATTTTGGGGATACGGGTTGAACCACCTACCAAAATAACTTCGTCGATATCCGAGGTGGAATACCCCGAATCTTTGATGGCTTGTTTGCAGGGTTCCAGGGTTCGTTGAATCAAAGAATCGGCTAACTGTTCAAATTTGGCACGGGTGAGTTTGCGGACCAAATGTTTGGGCACATTGTCGACAACCGTGATATAAGGGAGGTTGATTTCGGATTCGGAGGAAGAAGAAAGCTCAATCTTGGCTTTTTCGGCGGCCTCCTTGAGGCGTTGCAAGGCCATGGGGTCCTTGGTGAGGTCCATGCCTTCATCAGCCTTGAATTCAGAGGCTAACCATTGAATGATCACTTGGTCAAAGTCATCACCGCCCAAATGGGTATCTCCGTTGGTGGATTTAACTTCAAAAACGCCGTCCCCAAGTTCCAGGATGGAAACGTCGAAGGTTCCACCACCCAAATCAAAGACGGCGACCTTGAGGTCGGAGGTTTTCTTGTCCAAACCATAAGCCAGGGCCGCAGCGGTTGGCTCGTTGACAATACGGGCCACCTTGAGGCCAGCGATTTCTCCGGCTTCTTTGGTGGCTTGACGCTGTGCATCGTTGAAGTAGGCGGGAACGGTGATGACCGCTTCGTTTACTTCGTAACCTAAGTAATCTTCAGCCGTTTTCTTCATTTTCTGAAGGGTCATGGCTGAAATTTCTTGAGGGGTATAAAGTTTGTCATCAATCTTGACGCGGGGAGTGTCGTTGTCCCCTTTGGACACGGTGTAAGCGACATATTTTAGTTCCTCGCTGACTTCCGAGTGCTTGCGCCCCATAAAGCGCTTGATGGATGCAATGGTTTTTTCGGGGTTGGTGATAGCCTGCCGTTTGGCAGGGTCCCCTACTTTGATTTCGCCGTTTGCCAAAAAGGCGACGATGGACGGGGTCGTGCGGCGACCTTCGCTGTTGGGAATGACAACGTATTCGTTGCCTTCCATAACGGATACACATGAATTGGTGGTTCCGAGGTCAATGCCGATGATCTTTTTCATAGGATTCGGTTAAGTTTTCCCCTCCTCTTTCAAGAACAATGCCAAGCCCGACACATTCGGTTCCTGCGGGTTATCCGCGACATTTTGTCAGAAGCCTAAGCCAATTGGACCCGAGATGGCATCAAAACCGGGTAATTATGGCTGAAAATTGAGGTCTGGGTATTTTAGGCGAAGGCTGTCGGTTCCCATACCTCCCAGGGCCTGTCGGTAAAAACGGCTGCTAAAAGGATAGCCAGGATTTTGGGCATCAAGGATGGGATCCGGCCACTCCCTCCTTCCAGCAAAAAGCCCTAAACCGTTGGTAATATTGGTGTAGGTGGGCTTTACATCCGACATGGAAGGGCTGGAATTGGTGACCTCCAGGTAGGTACCAAAAGGCTCGTCCAGCCAGTAGAAATGAAAGAGGGTGCCGCGCAGGCGCCGGTGGGTTCTCGGTTCTTTGGCCAAAGAAGCGTTAAGCAACGCAAAAAGATTCTTGCCAAAGACTCTCGTAATCAGGCCAAGGCCGGGATTGAGGCCGTTGGTTGTGATGGGCCATTCGATGGAACGAAGGCGAAGCCCTGGCGTGTCAGGATGGGGGGGTGGGCCGGGAGGCACCGAATCCGCACACCATTCGTCGTAGTAGGCCCGGATACTGAAATTATATCGGGATGTGTTGGCAGGCAGGGTAAAGGCAACCTGGTGCCCCTGGTTGGCGCTCCAATTGAGTCCACCAAAATTGGGGGGGAGGTTTCCGCCGGGGGGGAGCCCGCCAGGTAGGGAATTGTTACGGCCGATGGGGAACAGCGATGCGCTCAGGGATTGACCAGCAGGGGTCAGGATGCGAAGGCGATGTTCGGCGCTGCTGTCCAAGCGGGGCTGACCGCCTACCAAGGGAGACGAAAAGCGGTAGAGGCGAAGGGTATCCGGAAAGATGCCGCCCCCGCCATTCAAGACCGAATCCATCGGGGTGCAGGCCAGGCTATCGCGGAGGACCCCATTTTTCCAAATCTCAATCCAAACCTTGGTTCGGCTTGGGTCGTGATACAAGGAGTCGCGAATGGCGGCGACAACCAGCGCGTTTCGATTGGGGTCGAGGTACGCTTTGTGAATTCGGATGTAATGAACGGCCTGATTGGGGTCCACCAAGCAGGTCACGATGGTTTGTTCTTTCCAAGGGGCGTTCACGTCCACCTCGGTGCTA
>Ga0214921_10004526_pt1 | contig 20387 bp, 12 predicted proteins | sample LL1505_MetaG_FD_177992 | JGI IMG/M metagenome (GOLD analysis project Ga0214921, IMG submission 177992) | Freshwater microbial communities from Lake Lanier, Atlanta, Georgia, United States - LL-1505 | ecosystem: Environmental > Aquatic > Freshwater > Lake | place: USA: Georgia | collected...
GGGAATTGACGGCGTGAGTGCTTATGGGGCCGATTTTTTTAAAACACCCGTCATCGATAAGCTGGCAAAGGAAGGTATTCGCTATACGAATGCTTATACCGTGCCATTGTGCGGTCCATCAAGGGCATTAATCCTGACAGGGCGATATGCTTTCAGGACCGGCGCTGTTAACCAGGACATGACAGGAGAAATGAAGCCTTCTGTTGAGACCATGATGCCAGCCATTTTGAAAAAAGCAGGTTATACATCATCAATGATCGGCAAATGGGGGCAGCTCCCTCTAGACCCCGGGGCTTTTGGGTTTGATGATTATTTGCGCTTTTTTGGCAGTGGGGTATATGTGAATGAAACTGAAAAGAAAGAAAAATATGTGGTCAATGGAAAAGAAGCCTTGCTAAAGAAAGGTGAATACATGCCAGACCTGATGCATGACCATATGGTCAACTTCTTGGCCCAGCATAAAAAAGATCCTTTTTACCTCTACTATTCCATGACACATGTGCATGGTGAAATCATCGCTACGCCTGATACCAAGCCCGGTACGACTGATTACAAGCAGCTTTACGCAGACAATATTTCCTACATGGATAAACTAGTAGGCAAGTTGTTGCATACCCTGGATAGCTTGAAATTAAGGGAGAACACACTGATCGTATTTTTTGGTGATAACGGCACTGCAGGTCAGGCAGCACAAATTGGCAGGGTACAAGGACAAAAACTCAGTGGCAAAAAGGGTACCATGCAGGAGTGCGGAAGCCTAGTGCCGATGATTGTAAACTGGCCAGGCATGATCAAGAAGCCTGGAGTTTCCAACAGCCTGATTGATGCCGCTGATTTTATTCCCACTTTTGCTGAACTGGCCGGGGCCCCACTTCCAACCAATAATATACTGGATGGGGTGAGTTTTGCATACCAGCTGAAAGGAGGCAAAGGAACTGCCAGGGAGTGGATTTTTACTGAACTGGGCAAGGACTGGTATGTTCGTTCTTCCAATTGGAAATTGATGCGATCAGGTGATCTTTATGATATGCGCAAGGCACCTTTTGAGGAGAAACTGGTTGTTCTGGATGAAAAAACGACCATAGAGAAACAGAAGCTGCAAGCAGTCTTGGATAAATTGAATCCTGCAGGAGGAATATTGGACAATGGTGATGGCAGTGGCCGTCATGCAAACAAAACGAAAAACAAAGAGAAAAACCAGTGATGAGAAAATTTTCAATCTTTTTTGGGTGCTTGATAATTGTTTCAAATGCGCTTGTTGCTCAAGAAAAAATATCTTTTACTGATCTGGTCACGATGGACTTCAATCAATTGGCAAAAAGCAAGCAGAAGATTGAAAAAAATGATAAGGAATATACAAATGCATTTGTTCAATTGAAGGACGATGCTGAAAAAGCACTTCGGTTCAAGCCTGTAAGCGTGATGAGCAAAACAGATCTGCCTCCAAGTGGCGACAAGCATGATTACATGAGCATAGCGCCTTATTGGTGGCCCAATCCCAATACTGCCAATGGTATTCCTTATGTTCGAAGGGATGGAGAAATCAATCCTGAAGTAAAAAATTTTCCAGACAAGGTTGTTTTGCCTGGTCTTAGCTCCAGCATATATCATCTGTCTTTGGCCTATTATTTTACAGGGAAAGAGGAATATGCAGCTCATGCCACCAAGTTGATCAGGGTATGGTTTCTTGATACAGCAACCCGGATGAACCCCAACCTGAAATACGCACAGTCTGTCAAGGGAGTTACCGATGGTCGGGCAGAAGGGGTGATTGATACCCGGCATTTTATGCACATCATGGATGCCATTCAATTGCTCAAGGCTTCAAAAACTTGGACAAGCAAGGATCAATTCGGAATGGAAGGATGGGTAAAAGAATTTATCCAATGGTTAGGAACCAGCACCATCGGAAAAGAAGAAATGAATGCCCCCAACAACCATGGTGTCTGGTATGATGCCCAGCTCCTGGCTTATGCAGAATTTATCAAGGATAACAATCTAATCAAAACCATTTACACACGGGTATTGAACCGCCTGGATCAGGAAATGGATGCCCAGGGCTCATTCCCCTTGGAAATGAAAAGGACCACATCCCTTCATTACTCCGTATTTATTTTGAATGCCTACAGCAGCCTGGCCACAAGGTTTCAACAACTTGGACTGGATCTCTGGAAAGCCAATACTGCATCAGGAAAATCATTGAAAAAAGGCTTTGACTTTATCCTGCCTTATTTGCTGAAAAAGCAAGAATGGACAGGTCCTCAGATCAATGATTTCAAACAGGCCGAAGCCATTCCATTGCTGCACAAAGCAGTTAACCATTATGGTTGCGACAGTTGTACAGATGAAATCAAACGGCTTGCTGGTGCTGCCTATCCATCTTTGTTGATGAAACTATTATAAAATTGTTCATGCCAATGTTGTTCTTGTTACTGAATAAATAAAGTCCTGGACCTTATTTTATTATTGACATCTACCCGCACATTATACATGCCTTTTTTGGCAATCTGCAGTGGAACATGGATCTCACGGCCAGTGATGAGTAGTAAAGGTGATTTGTATACAACTGTCCCCATTGCATCAAGGATGGTTATCAGAATATTCATTTTTTGCTCCTTGGGCAAGACAACTGCAACTTTAAACTCTCCTGCACTGGGATTGGGATAGACTTTTACTGCCAGAGAGTCTGACTCAGGGATCAAGCTGCCAATGCTGAGCTTGAACTCATTGGAGGATGTCCAGCATAGCTCATCTGCACTGGTCTCAACCCTGTATGTGCCTATCTTTGTAGCCCTTATTTGCTGAGTCTTGTCTTTCAGCAGTTCACCATTGAAAAACCATCGGTATATCGGTGCTTTAGTGCTTGAAAGGGTGGAATCCTTGAATGATACTGTGGGCTTTTCAAGTGTATTCCTGATAAATCGGACAATGGGGGAAGACTTTGAAAAACAACCCAATGCAGCATTTCCAACAGTTACGGAGACCTTTTCGGTACTTTTGATCCAAATGAATGATGTTGTGTCTCCCGTGCTCCAGCGATAAGATTTAAACTCTCCATTGCTGACAGTGAGTTTGATCATGCTATCCCTGAAGCAATATGTTGATTCAACTTCAATTTTATTGATATATGGTAGAAATGGCCTTATCACATCGCAGTTCAGGGGTGTTGGAGTGATATAGACAAATTCTCCCAGGGCGGCCTCTCCGAATTCAGTTCCCACAGAAACCATTCCTGTCGCTCCGTCACCAACCATTGCAATGACAGTAGTATCATTCATTACTTGAAACGAGCCTGCCGGAACATTCTTGAAGTAAACAGACTTCGTTGAATGCAAGTTTTTGCCAAATATGTAAACTTTTGTGCCTTTTGTTCCTGTTTTAGGCTCAAATCTTGTAATTACAGGATTTTGTGCGAATGCTGAAACGGCTAATATTCCAATCAGGAGGGTGAGCAATGATTTTAATTTCATCGTGGTTGAATTAAGCTAGTCAGTTAAAATTTGTCCTTTTTTGAATGCTGTTGATGACATTTGAATAAGTTAGAATCCTTTTTTAATAAAAACATGCTTGTTCAATGATATCTGGTTCAATTTTTTTATGAAAAATACATTGCTTACTTTTGCCACCCAAAATCATCTATGGCGAGGTAGCTCAGGTGGTTAGAGCGTCGGATTCATAACCCGAAGGTCTCGGGTTCAACTCCCGATCTCGCTACTGAAAGGGATAAATCAGGTTCATCTTGATTTGTCCCTTTTTTATTGTCCCTATAATTCGTTGATAATGTATTGATTGGGCTAAAATAGCCGTTAACATTTATGGTTAGATAAAGGTTGTTTTTCCGGGTCAAGTAAAACGCCACTGTAGAAATTCCTGAAACGATACCAGCCATTTCCACCGAAAGTTTATTTGTAAAATATCCTGTCCAGATTTGATGTTTCCGTCACTCTTGTAAATAACATATAGTTATAAAATGATCGATATGCTAAAAAGTGAAACCAATTGTCTGTATTCATTTAATCATATAAGAAGCCTGATTCTACTGATTACGTTGCCTTTGCTTTCTTCCATCAAGATAAGTGAAGACATTAAGCCTGTAAACAAAGTGACGGGAAATGTTTACTTTATCCCACAACCGGAATCAGTGAAAATTGGTGTTGGTTATTTCAGCCTTGTTCCGACCACCAAAATATTTTTGCCAGAAGAATTCATTGATGACTTAGGTCCTTACATCAAAGAAAAGATAAAGAATGATGCCGGTTTAAATATTCATGTTGCTCAATGGAATAAAACGACATCACCGAATTATATACGATTTGACATAACGGACGACCCCTCAATAGGCAAAGAGGGGTATAAACTTAAAGTATCATCAAAAGAAATCAATATAAAGGCAACAACCTATGCAGGTTTTTTCAATGCTTTTCAAACATTAAGACAAACCATAGACGGGGATACAAAGCAGCTTGCCAGCAAGTCTGTAAATATTCCATGCATGGAAGTAACCGACAAACCAAGATTTGAATGGAGAGGATTAATGCTCGATGTTTCACGTCATTTTCAGTCTAAGGAATTTGTTATGAAACAAATTGATATCATATCATCCTATAAAACAAACAAATTCCATTGGCATCTGTCCGATGATCAGGGATGGAGGGTTGAAATAAAAAAATATCCTAACCTTACTAAAAAGGGTGCGTGGCGTGCAGATAGAACGGGTATACATTGGTGGAATCGTGAATTTAGAAAACCAGAAGAAGCGACTACAATTGGAGGATTCTACACGCAAGATGATATAAAACAGGTAGTAGAGTACGCAAGAATTAGAAATGTTGAGATAATACCCGAAATAGATATACCCGGACATAGTAAGGCACTTATTGCTTCTTATCCATTCTTAACCTGCCGCAAAGATGTTCTTTTTGAGGTTTCAACGGGTGGCCGTTCTCCCAATAATGCCCTTTGCGCTGGTAAGGAAACTACTTACGAATTTATAAATGATGTATTGACTGAACTCACTGAACTTTTCCCCTCTAAATACATTCACATCGGAGGTGATGAGTGTAACAAAAATGACTGGGCAAAATGCGAGCACTGCACTAAAACCGTGAAAGAGCATGGTTTAAAAGATTTGAATGAATTGCAAAGCCATTTTATAAGCCGGATCAATAAACAAATCATCTCCCGGGGCAAAACATTGATCGGCTGGGACGAAATTCTGGATGGGAAAGGTGCTCCCAAAGCGATTATCATGGCTTGGAGGAGAAACAGGTATTCACCAGAAGTAGATGCCCCCCGGGCTGGATATAAAACCATCCAGGCTTCTTATCTCCATTCTTATATTAATAATCATCAGGGGCCAGTGGATTTGGAACCAGAAGCACCCAGAGGTATTATCCCTTTGAAAAAAGTGTACCAATATGAACCAATCCCTGAGGGATTAACCAAAGAAGAAGCCAAATTGATCATGGGTTCACAGGTTTGTTTGTGGGGTGAATTTACGCCTACAAGTGATATAGGCGAATTAATGTTATATCCACGTGTATTGGCCAATGCGGAAGTTGGATGGACAGCTCCTTCATTAAAGAACTGGACTCGATTTCAGCATGGTGTCGAGATGAATTTTAAAAGGCTTGATCGCGATAGGGTAATATACTCCAGAAGTATGTACAACCCTTTCATCTCGTTTGCAGCCGACAGTTTAGAACTTGTTGCGAAGGTTCATCTTTTTACCGATTCAGACCTTCATGATGTTCGATTTACTAAAAATGGATCCGAACCAACTGTTGGCTCCACCAAATACACTGGAGTTTTTAATGCTGAATTAAACGGTGTTATAAAAGCGGCCATATTCGATGACAAGGGGAATAAGTTAGGTCAAACAGTAACACGGACATTAAGTCCTCCAAAGAAATAATGATGGTTGGGTAGTTCGTAGGGATGCAACAAATAAAATTTGAATGTTGAAAAAGAGCCTTATTCTTATAATTTATGTCACGTTTCTCCATTTTTCATTCGCACAGGAAAAAAAAGAAAAGATCGACTATGTTAATCCGATGATCGGAGCTTTTTCACCTGCCGGCTCTACACTATCCGGGCGAGAGTGCGGAAGAACGTTTCCTGGTCCTACAACACCTTTTGGTCTGGTACAACTTAGTCCCGATACTTTTACTGGCGGAGACAATGGGAACGGATATTCATGGTTTAGTAAAACTATCGAAGGGTTTAGTTTTACACACCTTAGTGGAGTTGGCTGGCATGGGGATTTTGGTAATTTTCTTGTTATGCCAACAACTGGCTCTTTAAAGACATCCAAAGGTAAAGAGGGTGCTTCGGAAAAAGGATATCGCTCCAGTTTTTCGCACGAAAACGAAGTGGTAAAAGCTGGTTATTATTCCGTTTTTCTTGATGATTATCAAATTAAAACAGAATTAAGTGCTGCACCGCGTGCTGGAATGCTCCGTTTTACATTTCCCAAGAACAATAGTTCAAGAATTCAAATTGATCTTGCACGCCGCGTTGCCGGAACATCTACTGAGCAATACATCAAAGTGGTGAATGACAGCACTATCTCCGGCTGGATGAAATGTGTTCCTGAAGGGGGTGGTTTTGGAAATGGAGGGGGCAGGACCAACTATATGGTCTATTTCTGGTGCCAATTTAGCAAACCATTAAAAAAGTTTGGCACTTGGAGTGCTTCTATCCCCTCTGAATGGAAAAGGAAAAATGATGAAGTTTCCAGCGATGCTTATCAGCAAGTAATTGCTACTGCAAAAGTAACTTATGGAATAACAGAAGATAAAGGAAAACACCTTGGGTTTTTTACCGAATTCAAGACTAAAAAGGGAGAAGAGGTGCAAATGAAAAGCGGTATCTCCTTTGTCAGCATGGAAGGCGCCAAAGAAAACCTGGAACATGATATTCCTCACTGGGATTTCAATAAGGTGGTAAATGATAATCGTTCGCTTTGGTCTGATGCATTATCAAAAGTTAAGGTAACCGGGGGAACTGAAGAGGATAAAACCATCTTTTATACAGCAATGTATCATACCATGGTCGATCCGCGCAATTTCTCAGATGTTAATGGAAACTATATTGGTGCAGACAAAAAAATCCACGTTGCTAAAGACTTTACCTACCGGACGGTTTTTAGTGGATGGGATGTTTTTAGAAGCCAGTTTCCTTTACAGACGCTTATAAATCCCACTTTGGTAAATGATGAGATTAATTCATTGATCCAGATGGCCGAACTGAGTGGACGAAAGTCTTTCCCCCGATGGGAGATGGTAAATGCATATTCAGATGTAATGATTGGAAACCCAGCAGTGTCAGTAATTGTAGACGCTTATGAAAAGGGGATCAGGAAATTCGATATTAAAAAAGCATTTGAATTTAGTAAAAACACGGTTGATAACAATGGGAACGGTGAACTGGGATATGTTCCTGGAGGTATCTCCACAACGCTTGAACATTGCTATTCCGATTGGTGCCTGGGTAGATTTGCTGAAAGCCAAGGCAAAAAGGACATTGCCGCCGAATATTATCTGAAGAGTAAGTCCTACACAAATATATGGAACGATGATGTTAAATGGTTCAGGAGCAGAAATAAGGACAAAACATGGGGTGCGTGGGTAAACAAGGAAAAACATGGTCAGGGGGCTGTAGAGTCAAACCCATATCAGCAGGGATGGTTCGTCCCTCATGATATTCCGGGGTTGATTGCTTTGATGGGTAAAGAGACATTTAAAACGGAGTTGATCAATTTTTTTGAAAAATCACCGGATAACTTTCGGTGGAATAATTTTTACAATCATCCCAATGAGCCCGTACATCAGGTTCCATTTATGTTTAACGAGGCTGGTATGCCCTGGTTAACTCAAAAGTGGACCCGCAAAATCAGTAAAAATGCCTATGGTTCCGATGTAATGGGATTGTGTGGCAATGATGATGTAGGGCAACTATCTGCATGGTATGTATTATCTGCAATGGGTATTCATCCGATTTGCCCTGGAGACAATAAATATCAAATTACAAGTCCGGTATTTAATAAGATTGAAATATCACTGGACAAAGAATACTATAACAAAAATAAATTTACCATTATTGCTAATAATAACTCCAGTGAGAACATATATATTCAGTCTATACAATTGAATGGCAAACCATTGCACCGCTTCTGGATAAGCCATCAAGAAATTACAGGCGGAGGTACTCTTGAGTTAGAAATGGGTCCTCATCCTTTTCAATAGCAGCTTCATCTCATGATAATTAATATTCATTCTTAGCCTTTATTTATGCCCCATTATTTTAAAATTTTATCTGTATTGTTTTTTAGCGCATCCTTTTCAAATTTGAATGCTACTGTAACACTCCCCAATTTTTTTACCAATAACATGGTATTGCAAAGAGGTGAAAAAATTGCTGTCTGGGGAAATGCTTCTAAAGGCGAAAGAGTTACCGTAAAATTAGGCGTTAATCGTGCCGAAACAGTAACTGGTAGCGATGGGAAATGGATGGTAAAGCTTAAACCCATGAAAGCAGGAGGCCCTTATACACTTAATATAACGGGAGATAACAGTGTTGAATTTTCAAATGTCTTGTTGGGTGATGTCTGGATATGTGCAGGTCAGTCTAATATGGAATTGCCTGTACGAAGGGTTAAAGACTCGAAGAAAGAGATCGAAAGCGCTGATTATCCACAAATAAGACTGTTTACAGTTGACCATGCTGCAAATGCAGATACTACAAGAGATAATGTGGATGGAGAATGGTTGATGTGTAATCCAGTTACAGTAGATCGTTTTTCAGCGGTTGCGTACTTTTTTGGCAGAGAATTATACAAAGAAATCAATGTCCCTATTGGTTTGATTGACGTTGGATGGAATGCTACGCGGATAGAGGCGTGGACAAGCAGAAAAGCATTGATGCGTGTTGACGCAGGGAAAAAGGAGGTTGAAGCATACCCCAATATTAGTAAAGTCAGTGATGAAAAAGGGTTGAATAATTATAAAGCCCAGATGCTGGAATACCAAAAAGCGGTAGAATCTGGTGACACAACTAAAGCTAAACCCAATTTATTTAGGCCAATGAGCAGGGATCCTTATACTATATCTTCTCTCTACAATTACATGATTTACCCTTTTACTTCATACGGTATCAAAGGAGTCATTTGGTACCAGGGAGAAGCCAATACTAAATCTAAACAGAATGCAATTGATTATAGGCAGTTTCTTCCTAATATGATCAGCAGCTGGAGAGAAGATTGGAATCAAGGAGACTTTCCATTTTTGTTTGTACAGCTTCCTAATTTTCAATCCGAACTATTTTGGCCGGACATGAGAGAATCTATGTTACAAACATATCTCGCTGACAAAAATACCGGGATGGCTGTAACGATAGATATTGGGATGGAAAAAGACATACATCCCTGGAATAAGCAGGATGTAGGTTACAGATTGTCTTTACAGGCACTGGATATTGCTTATAAACAAAAGGGGATGGTTTCACAGGGGCCAATATTTACATCGATGAAGATAGAAAACAGTAAAGCAATATTATCATTCAATAATATTGGCAGTGGATTGCAATCGAGTATGCAAGAGCTGGTTGGGTTTAAAATAGCTGGTGTTGATAAACGCTTTTATGATGCAACAGCTACTATTGTAAATAGACAAGTAGTAGTCTACAGCAGCTTTGTTAAAGAACCTGTTGCTGTTCGGTATGCCTGGGAAAATAATCCTAAATGCAGTTTGTCCAATAAAGAAAAATTACCAGCAAGTCCATTTCGAACCGATAAATGGAATTAAAGTCATGAGGATGAAATCAGAAATAATAAGTCGATAAAACAGAATAATTATGCACAGATGTTTTTTAGCAATAGCAATCTTTCTTTTCTCCTGTAGTAAGACAATAAATAAAAGTACTGTACTATCATCAGATGAACAGAAAAGAAACAATAATAGTAGTCTACTACCATGGAAACCTGTTGGGGGCAGAATAATGACAACATGGGGTGAAGCGGTTAGGCCTGAAAGCGTTTTGAATGAATATCCACGGCCTCAGTTCAGTCGTAAAAATTGGCTTAACCTAAATGGCTTATGGGATTATTCCATTACACCTAAAAATGAAGCAGCGCCAAAGGCCTATCAAGGAAAGATATTGGTTCCTTTCTGTGTGGAATCTGCACTTTCAGGAGTTGGAAAAAAAGTTGATCCTGCTAGCAGAATTTGGTATAAAAAAACCTTTACAATTCCTGAGAAATGGAACCAACAAAACATCGTTCTGAATTTCGGTGCGGTTGATTATGAAACACATGTATTTGTGAATGATGCGCTAGTGGGTTCGCATAAAGGAGGGTTTGATGGTTTCTTTTTTGACATAACTGAATACCTGAAACCGGGTGAAAATGAATTGGTTTTATCGGTATACGATCCTACAACCTGGGAAGAAGTCCCAACAGGAAAACAAAGACTTGTTGATGGAGGCATTTGGTACTCGGCTGTTTCTGGTATATGGCAAACTGTCTGGTTAGAACCCGTAAGTCCAGAACTGTTTCTTGAAGAACTTAAAGTAACTCCCAATATTGATAGGGGAGAAGTTACCGTTGAAACTCATACCAATTATGCTTTTTATGGTAATGGATATGGTGTCAAAATTAGCGTTCTTACTGAAGGGCATGAAATTGCAACTGTTTTGTCTCCTATAAACCATGAGGCTGTTTTAAAAATCCCATCACAACATCTGTGGTCGCCAGACGATCCATTTCTTTATGACCTCAACATTCAACTTTACAAGCTTGAAGTTCCTGTGAAGGATGACAAACAAGTTAAAGTAAAAGAACTGGCATTTGAGGATATAAAAACAGTAGGCAATCCCCTTGATGTTGTCGATAGTTATTTCGGAATGCGGAAAATGGCGTTAGGTAAAGGGATAAATAATCAGCCAGTGATGTACCTGAATAACAAGCCTCTTTTTCAAAACGGCACACTTGACCAAGGATGGTGGCCTGATGGATTGCATACTCCCCCTAGTGAAGAGGCCATGCTGTTTGACCTGAAATTTTTGAAAGATGCAGGATTCAATATGCTAAGGAAGCACATGAAAGTAGAGCCCGCACGATATTATTACAATGCCGATAAACTAGGCTTATTGATATGGCAGGATATGCCTGCTTCTGGAAGCACCCCCAAAGGAACACGAACTGCACAGTTTACAGGACCATCAGGTACACGCGATATTTTTAAAAAAGCGTCTTCCGCAGCGCAGTTTGAGCTTGAGTACCGTAGGATAATCCGTATGCTGTATAATCATCCAAGTGTGGTAAGTTGGGTTACTTTCAATGAGGGTTGGGGACAATATGAGACGGGACGACTTACAGAATATGTAAGAGGATTAGATAAAACCAGGCTAATTAATTCCGTAAGCGGTTGGACATTACTCGATTTTGGAGATGTGTATGATATACATACGTATGAAGCTATTCCTAAAGCGCCTAAGAATATGCAAAACCGGGCGATTGTGGTGGGTGAATACGGTGGAATCGGATATGCCATAAAAGGCCATTTATGGAACGCAAATGCAACAGGTTGGGGCTATCAGAGCTACGAGGATACTGAAAAACTGACCGAAGCCTACCGTAAAAAATTTACGGAGATAATAAGGCAAAAAAGAGAAGTAGGTATTAGTGCCGCAGTGTATACACAGACAACTGATGTTCAGGGAGAATCGAACGGACTTTTAACTTACGACCGTAAAGTGATCAAAATCCCTGTAAATACCCTTAAAAAGATTCATCAGCCAGTATTTGAATGATGATGGAGCAGCGTATTGAGTATTGAAAAGCCAGATGTACGTTAATTGCGTTTTAACATTTTATTTGGATTATAAACCAAAAAATAACTAAATTCAATTTAAGTTAACGTATATGCCTATTCCTCAAAATAGTTATTATATTGAATTGTGGGAAATGTTTATTTCTCAAAATAACCAGGAGTCCCTATCCATCATCTACAAAGATCATTTTGATCTGCTATACAATTTTGGATTTAAATACACCTCTTGTACAGATGCTATTGAGAATTCCATTCAGAATATTTTCGGCTATTTTCTGAAAAAAAGGAAGAAGCTAGGCCCAGTAAACAATATGTCCGGTTATTTAGTCCAATGTTTTCGACATGAGTTATACCTAGCGCTCAAAAAACAGAAAAAAACTGTTCTTTTTCAGACATTTCCGGAAGGATATTTTAACCACGACAATGCTCAGAAAGAAAATGAATCTGAAGAAAATAGGGATCAGCTGCACCAAACCATGATGGCAATTATAAAAAAGCTTAATCCCAAGCAGCAAAAAATCATTAATCTAAGGTTTATTGAGAGATATAGTTATAAAGAAATATCTGACATGCTGAATATTTCAGTTGATTCCTGCTATAAATCGGTTTACAGATCTGTCATATCTATCCGTAATGAAGCGGAGAGGGTTTTACCACAGAAGAAAAAATAATTGCGAATCAATGTTTCAGGAGGGTCCTGCAAATTTGCCCATGTATTAAGTTTGGGGTACATTCTGTCCTATATGCTGTACTGTTGATCAGTAAAATCAGAAAAAATTGAAAATAAAAACAAAAAACTGAGTTTTCCTGTCCAGATTCAACTATTTCATCACTCTTCTTGCGTAAACATAGCCATAAACTGATGAATTTCGAAAAGTATAAAACTTTTACTGCTCAGGATTTTGTATTTGATGATCATTTCAGGGAAATTTTAGCTGGGAAATTAGCAACTAACTACTCGATTGCACAGCTAAAGGAGGACCTCCCCGAAAAAAGTGTAGAAATTGATCTTGCTGTACATATTGTCAAAAATTTGAATGTTTCCGTATACGAGAACTCCGATACGCGGAAATCGGAATTATGGGGTAAAGTTGTCACCAAGAGAAGCCAGGAAATCCGGTTAAATCTATTGAAGTATACTGCAGTGGTTTTCTTAGTATTTGGGAGTGGGGTTTTTACACTATTTCTAACACAAAATAAATCTGCAATTGATAAGTTTGCTTCCTCCCGGATCATTCCCGTGGGTAAAGAGGTATCGTTGGTAATGTCTGATGGCGAGCAAATTGACATCACCAATAAGGAATCAAAAATTCAATACAACCGTCTGGGAACTTCTATTTTAGTTGACGATACTATCCGGCTTGAACAAGATAATGATACCAATGGCTTCAACCAGATGATTGTTCCTTACGGTAAACGTTCCTATTTGTTGCTTTCAGATGGCACCAAAGTATGGATCAATTCAGGATCAAGATTGGTTTATGCTCCGCGATTCACAGGAGATACCCGCGAGGTGTTTCTTGAAGGAGAAGCTTATTTCGAAGTAGCCAAAGATGCCCATAAGCCGTTTTATGTGCGGACAGATGCTTTTACAATAAATGTTCTTGGCACCAAGTTTAATGTGAAAGCCTATAAAGATGACAACGAGTATACTACGGTATTGGTGGAAGGTAAAGTGAGTATGAAAGTTCAGGACCAGTTTTTTTCAAAAGATGTAATTCTTGCACCCAATCAAAAAATGACCCTCATCAAAGGACAAGATGATTTTCAGCGATCCAGTGTTGATGATACAGGTTTTTACACCAACTGGATTTTCGGGTATCTTGAATTTAAGAATGCTCATCTAAGCGATGTATTAAAAAGTATAAAGCGCTATTATAATATTGATATTGAATTAAATACTGGGGGTAAATCATGTGTCGTGTCTGGTAAACTTGATTTAAAAAGTGAACCCGATCGGGTACTGAATGGATTGGGTCTCTTGTCTCATACCAAAATTATAAAAAGGGACAACAAATATGCAGTTTTTGAACAATAATAAAAACCGGTTGATGTCCGTAACATCAGCCGGATCAGCATAAAAATGTTAATCAATAAGTACTAATTCATATTAAAACTAGTTAAGTTTATGAAAAAAAATAGAACTGATAGTCGTTATTTAAATGAGCCCAATATCCCTTATTTATTTAATAAAAGAAACCTAATCTTTCTAAAGATGAAACTGCTTAGTGTTTTAATGTTCGCCGGAGTGTTTTCAGTTTCTGCCAACTCATATTCGCAGAAAACAAATCTTAATCTTAACCTCCGCAATACTTCGATAACGGCGGCCATTTCTAAAATCGAAAGTTCCAGCGACTTTATTTTTATTTATGACGCTGAAATATTAAATAATACCAATAAAGTCAACCTGAATATAAAATCCAGATCGATCGAGTATCTACTGGATCAATTGTTAGCAGGTATCGACGTGAAGTATCTGATTGATGAACGCCAGGTTTTCATCTATAAAAAGGACGATCCCAAAATACTTGCAGACTTTAATGCAAATCGTTTACCCAAGCAGATTAAAGGAACCATAAAAGATAAGCAAGGCTTACCGATACAAGGTGCTACAGTAATGGTAAAGGGTACAAAAATAGCCGTAACTACAGATGCCAACGGAAGTTTTATTATCGAAATACCCAATGATGCAAAAACACTTGTTGTTTCTTTCATTGGTATGGAAACGCAAGAATTACCGATTACTGAAAAATTAAATCTTAGTGTCGTAATGACCGAATCAGCTGTTGTGCTGGATGAAATAGTAACAGTGTCATTAGGTTATGGTGTAACAACTACCCGCGAAAAAATGACTGGCTCTATTGCCACTGTGAATCCAAAACAATTGATGGATCGTGGTGCTGTTACAACTCCTTTGGGGCTGTTAACAGGACTTGCAACAAACGTGCGGATTACAGCAGCCAACTCTCTGCCAGGAACTTCTCCGATCATCCAAATTCGCGAAGTGTCTTCCTGGAAAACCGGGGGCGATGGTGTGTTATTTGTTATTGATGGAGTAATCAGAGACCAAGAGGCATTTCAGGCTTTAAATCCAAATGACATTGAAAATCTGAGCATATTAAAAGATGCTGCTTCGGCTGCAATTTACGGTATGAAGGCTGGAGATGGAGTTGTTTTGGTAACTACCAAAATGGGAAAACGAGGAAAATTAACCATTAATTACGGTTTTTCTTACGCTTCAAGTGCCCCTATCTTAAATTTCAATAAGATGAACGCCTATGATTATGCGTTGAAACAGAACATGTGGAGCAAAATGATCGGTAGAGCTGCAAATGCAAGTGAATGGTATTTGCCCTATGAATTGGATTATTTCAAAAAAAATTCTTTCAACGCACTTGACGACTTTTGGTCAAACCCTCGTTCAACAAATCATAACATCTCGGCCGGCGGTGGAACAGAAGCCATAAGATATTTCATCTCAGGAAGTTTTAATAAAACTGATCAGCCTTCATTAGGCGTTGGTTATGATAAAAATACCCTTTTGGCAAAGATCGAAAACAAGATCGGCAAACGGTTAACATTAAACTTCAGAATGTCTGCTTCATGGGATAAGACTTCACGTCCGGCAGGTGATATTCTAGGTGGAGGATTGAACTTTGGTACCCTTTTTACACGACCAGCTATTTCTCCGTACTACAAAATAATTGATGGTGTTACCTATCCAATGGATCCTTCAGTGGCTTCAATTATGTTAGGAAAAGGGGGTTATAGCAAATATAATAATGCCTTTATCAATCCAATGGCATCAGTAAGTTATAATATTCCTGGTATCGATGGTCTGTCTGCAAGTGCACAGTTTGCTTTTAACAGCAAATTTTCAAAAAGTAAACAGTACAATGTTTCTCCTGATTATTATAATTTTATCTTCGACAGGCACATTCCAACTGACAATTTCGATTTTGCCGGATCAAGAGGCTGGAAAACCAGAAATGTACAGGGTAACAATACCTATGCAAGTTTAACGCAGAATTACGGATCAGGAAATAGTTACCAAGGTAATTATCAACTTAACTATGTCCGTAATTTTGATAAGCACCGTGTTTCAGCATTTGCAGGATACGAATTCCGAGGTAGCGAAGGAGATTTCATACAAGCTTATCGCCGGGGTTATGCCCTCGAAACGTATGATCAGATAAGCGGTGGAAGTTCTGATATAAATAATCAACAAACCAGCGGCGATATTACCGCACAGGAAGGAATGGGTTCATGGATAGGTCGTTTGGATTATAGTTTTAGCAGCAAATATATTCTTGGAGCTACTTTGCGCCGTGATGGTTCTTACAAATTTGCACCCGATCAAAGATGGGGTAATTTTCCTGCGGTTTCTGCAGCCTGGATCGTGTCCAAAGAATCATTTTTTGATCCTTTAAGTGCTGTTTTTAGTTCTTTAAAGATAAGAGGCTCATGGGGCGTAACAGGCACTGACAGAACTAATCCATGGCAATGGAGGGAAACATTTGCAGGTGGCACGCAAGGTAGCCTGGGAAGCAATATTTTCCCTACTATAGGTGCATCTGTAGTTCCTAATCCGGTAATTACCTGGGAGAAAAACAGCAATTACAACTTAGGATTAGATTTCGGGATGATGAACAATGCGCTGACCTTCAAATTTGAAGGGTGGTACAAGAAAACTACCGATATTCTATCAAATAGATTGTTATCTACACCTTCAGTAGTTGGAGCAGCTTTACCTGACGTGAACTATGGTGTGATGAGTGCCAGAGGATTGGAGTTTAACTCAGATTATCAATCAAAAATTGGAAAACTAAATTTTTCTATTGGAGGAAATATTTCCTACAATGAGAACAAAATTCTGGTTAAGGATCAGCCTGCCGGACAACGTGATTACGATAATGAAGTTGGATTTCCTACCTACCGTACCAGGGCTTGGAATATTCTTGTCAACAAAACTGGCAAGGGCGTAATTAGAACTGTAGCGGAAGCGGAAAGATTAATGGCTGAAAACGCCATAGGTGCAACATGGTATAGAACTGCAGGTACACAAATTCAACCCGGTATGGTGTATGCTCAGGATTATCGTGGAAGCAATAACACCCTTTTTGCGAATTCTCCTGATGGAAATGTTGATCAAAACGGGATTGATGATCGTGTATTTATCCCGGGTAAATATAATTCGCCAAGAATAAATTTTGGTTTTAACATTACTGCCGAATACAATGGACTTGAACTAAATGCAATCGCTGCAGGTACTGGATCGTATTGGAGAGCTTGGGACAGGGGTATAACCTCACTATTTCAACTGTTCACTGACTTTTGGCCTAACGAATGGACTGCTTCCAATATAAACGGAGACCCAAGCCCACTTTATGCCGTAGGAGGGGGATGGCCAGGCGGTGGTACAGACAAACCGAGTACGTTGAATCTGTATAACATGTCATTTCTTCGAATGAAAAATATTTCTTTGGCTTACAATATTCCTACGAAGCTTACAAAAAGAGTAGGAATCGAGCGATTCAAAGTATACATGAATATGGAGAATCCATTTATGATTTATAAACTGGCTCCACGAGTAATGGATCCTGAATCTGCTGAAACTGTGATTTATCCAATACTGAGAAGCTATTCTCTTGGTTTTAACATCACACTCTAAGCATATTTGGTTATCAACTTTTACAAATAAAAAAATAGGTAATGAAAGCAAATAATAATAAATACATCATAGCTTTTCTGGCAATGACGATGGTCTTCATGTCTTGTAAAAAAGTTTTTGAGGATATTACACAATATAAGAGTCTTACCCCCGATGCGGTTTGGACCGACGTTGATTACACCACTCAGTATATAAATAAGTTTTATGCTCTTTTGTATACCGATTTGACAAAAACTGACGCCCCTGCGACCGAGGAATTTGGTATAGATCAACAACGTACCTGGACCAGGTTCAATACCGATCAAGTAGCTCCGGGAAGTGCTTCAGGTATTCAGGCTTATGAGTCATTTACAAAAGCTTATTCCAATATTCGCGATCTGAATAGATTCTTTGAGAATGTTGATAAGGGAACGTATAAGACCAAAAATCTGTTAAAAGGTCAGGCATTTTTCTTATTGGCTCACCGGTATTTCAGGTTAGTCAAAACTTTCGGAGGCGTTCCGATTGTAAAAAATGTAATTAATGCAGAAAGCAGTGATCCTAGTGTATTGGGTAGGCCAAGAAATTCAACGCTTGAATGTTTCGATTATATTATCAGCCTGCTGGATAGTGCTATCACTAATTTACCCGAGCCATCCAGTGCGGTAGCCACTATACCCAATTATGAGAGCTTCAGGGTAACAAAACCGGTAGCCATGATTTTAAAAGGTGAGGTGTTGATGTGGAAGGCTAGTCCAATATTTTGTACAACCCCAGATGTAAAGTATTGGACTGATGCTTATAACTCCCTTAGTGATACCAAAAAATATTTAGATAGTAAAGGATATGGTCTTTACACTACCCAAAAAGGAACTACACCTCCTTATACTGGAATGTTTTATGATAAAGTTGGTGCCAAAACAGAGTGGATATGGGCTCAAGATTTTGTATTTCCGACCACAAGTTCCTCAGGTCTGTATAAGGGAATGCGTCCGTCTAACCAAGGCGGAGATCCAGAAGCTCCAGCTCCAACATGGAACCTCGTAGAACGGTATTTAATGGCTGATGGTAAAGACATCAAAAGTTCATCTTTTGCATACAACTTTAATACATATTGGAAAAACAGAGATCCGCGCTTTTATCAGACCATAGCGTACAACGGATCGCGGTATATTTTTCCGCCCAATCCAACTGCTATCGCTGATCCTAACCGACGCGAGTGGACCTTTACGGGTTTAATTAAAGGCGATAAACCTTTTGATCTTGTGCGTGGAGGAGGCTTTGGTTTCTTGAACAGAAAGGGAATAGATACAACCCTTCATAATCAGGAGTTAGATAAGATTCAAACTGCATTTCCTATATATCGTTATGCCGAAATTCTTTTAAATTTGGCTGAATGCGCCAGTGAATTAGGGAAATTTGATGAGGCAAAAAGTTTATTGATCCCTATCCGTTCAAGAGCTGGGATCTTAAACCTGGATGGCAGCTTTGGTTTAGGTTCAGTACCGAGCAATCGCACTGAGTGGCTTAAGGTCATTATGAATGAACGATTGATAGAGCTTGTTTACGAAGGTAAACGCGTTTGGGATATCAAACGGAGGGTCTTATTTGAAGACTTTAGGCAGTACAAGAATTTTCTTGGCGTTCAATCAACAATTAATGTAGCTGGTGTAGATGCGTTAAAACTGGTTGTCCCGCGCAATGGTGCTACGATTGTTATTTCAAAATTGACATCATTAGGACTGGGTGTAGATGATGTTTGGAGAGCCCTGAGTGATGCGATGGCAAAATCAAGTGACCCTGATAAGCTCTATAGTCAAATTATGACCGACAAGATAATCATTGGTGATCTTAGCAATGAAATACTGAATCCCTCTAATTCAAATGCACTGGAACCTATTCCTTCAGGAACATTATTAACAGATCCAAAGGTTTTGCAGAGTACACAATTTGGAGGCACTTTTAACCCTAAATTAAATTAGCATTTTCAAGGTACTTGGTTGAAAAGTATTAAAAAAACTATATATATATATGAAAAAATATTCAATAACAGTAATTGTCATTGCGCTATTCAGCTCTTTGGTACTTAATGGTTGTAAAAAAGAAAATAATGATACTTTCGAAATCGTTGGAACGAAGTGGATTGGTTCAGATTTGTTTAATCTATTAACCAATAGGTACGACAATGGAAAGATTACGCGAGTATTGAGTTTAACCGGCACCGGAACAGGTACATTAAAGACGATTGATAATTATAAATCAGCTTCGACGGTAAGTATCACCGATGAATCCCTCACCTGGACTTTAAGTGGCAATCAGTTAAACGTAACCGTTGGTGGAAAAGTGCTGAAGGGTGACCTTAGTTATAGTAACCGAAACGTCAATTTCTTGCGCGAAGACAGTTCTTATATCGCATTCGATCAGATAGAACTATCGAAGCTTGCAACCAAAGTATTCAGAGGTACATTTCTTCAGATCGGTACAACAGTACCAAAAGATGTAACCTGGATTTTTCTTTCAGATAGTGGGTTTAAAATGGTTTTTCCTAACAATAGTTATGTTTTATATCCACTTTCTAAATATGAAATAGATAATACCGGGAAGCTTCTGGTTCATTACTTTGCCGGAAGAACCTCAGGTTCTGTACCAATAGATTTGACAAATCACGGTGGTCAATACACTGCAGCCAATGATTCAATTGTATACAATACGTCAAATATTCCTTCGGTAATTACATACAATGGCACTGAAAACTGGAGAGGTGTATACAGGTTGAAAGAATTAAAGTAGTTTTTTTAGGTTATTGAATAGATGCCCCCAAAGTTTCTTCTTAGAAATTCGGGGGCTTTTATTTCTAAAAAATATAGTGTAAACGCTATGCGGGTAGAGTAGTTTGTACCATACTATTC
>Ga0214921_10004527_pt1 | contig 20384 bp, 45 predicted proteins | sample LL1505_MetaG_FD_177992 | JGI IMG/M metagenome (GOLD analysis project Ga0214921, IMG submission 177992) | Freshwater microbial communities from Lake Lanier, Atlanta, Georgia, United States - LL-1505 | ecosystem: Environmental > Aquatic > Freshwater > Lake | place: USA: Georgia | collected...
GTTAAGGAAGTGTATGATTCAAGTTCCACTCATAGGCAGATGAGAGCTGAGAATTTAATACCAAGAATTGTTAAGGATGTTAAACCAAATCGTGTCACTATTGCTAATGAAAAAATGGATAGATTTTATTATGACTTTAATTGTAGTGCAAACACTACTGAGATTTTTAGAATTGTGGAAGAAGGTGTAAAAAAAGTTAAACCGAATATTGAATATTCAGAACAATCTGGAGTTTTTCATCCTGATTGTGTTGCAAACCATGTAAAAATTGATAAGGTTATTGAAGAAGGTGTTAAGAAAATATATCCTGACACGATTCCTGGTGAGTACGATTGGAGAAATGAATTTGATACTGTAAGAGTTATTGAAGGTGGTGTGAAATGCACCGAATATGGAGATTGGTTGGATAATGATGTGAGGATTAACGTTATCATTAATGATGGCTCTAAACTATAGTGTATGAAAGATTTAATATTTGAAGTTGATGATTATTTTGGTGAATCCTACATGAAAAAATATCAAGTTGATATGGGTAACCTTAAGGACCGAATTATGGGAGTACGTAATAAAGCGTGGAGTCCATGGAAAGATTTGACAACTGAAGCGTTGGATTATTATCTAATGTTTATACCTGATTTAATGACTAAAAGAAATAAAATAATACATGTCCAAACTATTCCATAATTTTTTTGATTCTTATCGGGTGAAAGATAATGGACCAACCATTGTTCATATAGGTAGGAATGCTATTGGTAGTATTGAATTTTATCCGTCTGATACAAATCCATTTATGGAAGGATATGGTTATGTTCGTGTTTATGATAATGGTGAAATTTTTTGTGATGAACATTTGGCTAAGTTGATTACATACACCGATACACATAATGAGTTTATGGAGTTTTGTTTGGATTTATGGAAAAATAAAACAAATCAGAAAATTTACCCAAATTGTCTTATCTTAGCAAGTGGTGAGCTGACTATAATGAATGAAAGAAGAGCGTATAGAGATTATGAACCTAAAAATTACCTTGTAGAATAATGGACGCAGCACAATTATTATCGGATAGGATTACTCATGAGATTGACATGGACCTTTTGAGAGAACTTCAGACAAGAGTTGGGGTTGACCTTGAAAAAGAAATAGAACTTGCTGAAAAAAAATTTAATACCAAAATAGACCGTGTAATAAACGGCATAACCAATAAAAATGCTCATGAGACAAATAGTTTATAAATTCTTGGATAAATCAATTGGACCTGGTGTTAAATTAAGAAACCAACACGATTTTTATGCGGTTTATTCTGATAATAATACCCATATTTTTTCTTTCAAAATGAAAGATGATTGGGAATTTATTAAACTTTACAGGTACGAACCATTATGTAGAACGGTTAGTGGATTATTTTCTGTAACTGAAGATGAAGCCGCTAAGTATATTAGTAATTGGTTTGGAGAAAAACACGGTCTAAAAAAAGTGGGAGACCTCAGAAAATTTGAGCCAGAAATAGCTTAATTAAAATATACCATAATGTTAGTATTTATTAGAAAAAATATAAGTTTTTAATGGAAAAATTTACTCCTTACCACCAACATCTGCTAGTTAAGTGTTGGGTTAACAATCCCCCTAAGAATGAAGGGTTATTAAACGAATGGTTTATAAATTTAGTCGAGACCGTAGGAATGAAAGTTGTTGCAGGACCGACAAGTGTTTATATCTCAGACCCAGGAAATGAAGGTCTTACAGGTACGGTAACATTGGCAACATCTCACGCATCAGTTCATATTTGGGACACATTAGAATTACCAATGGTTCAGTTTGACATTTATAGTTGCAAGGAGTTCTCTTTGGAACAAGTGATGGGATGTTTTGAGAACTGGGGACTTGTAAGTGCTGAATGGGTTATGATTGATAGAAATGACCGACCTTCGATTGTCTCTGAAGGAATTTGGGAATAATATATTTATAATAAATGAAATATACCATAAAAGAAAATAGATTGGTTGATTTTGTCGACAAATATCTTAATGATGTTGTTGGCGAGCTTAACAAAGCTGAATTAGACAGCATTAACGCCACGGAGGGTGATTTTGAAATTGTGGATAAAGATATGAATACTGTCTTCCGTTATATGGATTATCATTTGGGTGTTGAAGAGAAATTATTTTATCACATGATGAACTTATTTGGTTTAGACAAAAGGGAGACAGAAAAACTAATTGAAAAATGGTTTGATAAGAATTACCCCGATAATTTAGTAATTACTGCATTCCCAATCGTAGAATAGAATTATTGAGATATTTATTTAAAAACAAAAAACTATGGCAACATTAAATTTTACAGTAGCATATGCAGGTACTTTAGCAGGTCTTGAAGGTCAAGTACCATCATTAACAGTTTACGCTGAAGATTTGGGAAATTGTTCTTCTTGTGTATCAGATACAGGTTCTTGTTGGGCTTGTTTAACAACAGAACAACAAGTGTTCAATGACAACGGATTAACTTCAGTTGTTACTGACGGATACTATATGTTGAAGTATACTGATGAAACACACGCAGCGGTATGGCATATCACCGGAGGTTTTCCTCAGACTGAATCTTTCTTTAACTAAGAAAAAAAAACACTTAATAATTAACCCTATCCATAGTGATGGGGTTTTTTATGACCCAAATCATTTTGATTTTTAAAAAAATTAAGTTATATTTGTTATATGGAAAAAACTATAACAATAAGTGAAATGGATTATTTTGTTTCTGATGAGGAAACAATCCATCAAGAAGATGAATTAATTTTCGAGTTGAAGGTTCGTAGGGATGCGGACACAACATTTGCTGTTGGTTTATGGGATGACCTTTTGGGTTCTCCAATTCAAAAGGTGTGGAAGGTGATAAAGAAAAAATTCCATCACGATGAATTTTATGATATTGGTGGTAGTGAATAATAATCAACCCCTTACTTAGTGAGGGGTTTTTTGTTTCTAATTGTATTTATATTATGGACCAAGATAAAGTAGAATTCTCTTTAAACAAACTATTACCAAATGTTCTTCCTGAACATATAACTGGTATTGCGTTTGACGTTCGTCACACAGCTCCGAAAGAATATACATTGTATGCTCTTTTTGGTGTTTCTGATGATTATTGGGAGAGTTTGGACCACATAAATAGAGCAGCCCTTCTTCATGATACAAAAATGAAACTTAAGGAAAAAGCGAGAAGTTATGCTAACATCAATATTGTCTTTGATAAAGATAATACTAGGATGATAAAACAAAGTGATTTTCAAAAATAGTATGAAATACATTATAACAGAAGAACAAAATAATGCATTAATGGATATAATCCTGAGATATCTTGATAGTAATCTTGTGCCAGGAGAAGGGTGGAAAGATAAAAAATATTATCAGGAAGAAATGAATGGGAGTTATGAGATGTTTCTTATGTTTGACCCGGAATCTGAAGGTTCTGGTGATGATGCTCATATGTTTTATTCTGAATGTGATAACACAAATTTTGAACCACCCATACCTGAACATCAATGTCCGTTGATTACCATCAATCGAGCAAAATATGATTCACTTGATGGATACTTTGGCCCAAGATGGCAAGAAATATTTAAAAGATGGTTTACAAAACATACAGGATTACCTGTGGTTCACGTAGAACGTCAAAAATGGTAATACTTATTTATTATGAAATTTATCATTAAAGAGAGTAAGGTGGATATGTTGATGACCGAGTATTTGAATTCTTGGGTCGGCTCAAGAAGATTGGTTGAGTTTGATAGATTTATTGTACTTGAAAATCCAAACGGAGAAGAAGAAAATGAGATTGACATGGAATATGATGGTGAGGATGGTAGATTATGGTTTAGACAACAACTTTTAAACACTTTGATTGATTTATTTGGAAAAAGTCACGTTGAAACCATGGTTTATGTGGGAAAATACTTTGAAAAGAAATTTGGTGTGGACGTTAATAAGGTTGAGTAATATTTATTGTAAAATATTTATATGGGGACAAAACCAAAAAAGCCAAAAGCAATGAGAAGCAAAAAGTCGGGAATTAAAACGGCTGAGCAAATAAAAAAGAATCATGAAATATTAAAAAAAATCAAATCTTAAAATATGAAACATTTATTAAATAACTTAACGGAAGAAGAAAAAAATGCAATCCGTGAACAACACTCAGGGGGAATGAAAGTAATGACTGAGAATTTCTCAAAATTAACAAACTCTAAACTTGGTGATTCAAAACCATTGGTTGCTGAACAACAAAGACCCGCTGAATCAGTTGAAGGTGATATGGGTATGGGAATCAATGACGTTATGAATTTAGCTTACGATTTCATGAGTCAACATTGTCCTGAAGGTCCAAAAGATAAAATGAAATACCAAGAATGTATTGGTAGACTTCATGACCTTTTCGGAATGGTAATCAGAAACTTAAAAAGTAACATCTCTGATTCTGCTGGTGTAGAAATCTAAAAAATTAAAATGACCCCACCCTTAAAGTGGGGTTTTTTATTTGTGTGGTTAAATACGATATATGAACGGCTACCTTTTCCCAACCAATAAAGTTATTTATTATTAAACAAAATATTATGAAAAAAATCTTATTTGCAGTTTTATTGATGATTACATCTATCTCTGCGTTCTCACAACAAAAACCCGTATTACACAATCAATTTTCTGATTACGTACAATTTAGAAAAGACCAACAAAGACCTCAATTCAATCGTCATCACAGACCTGAGTTTGGACCTCAACATTTCCCAATGCATCCAAAACCTTTGAGCGTAACGGTTAAGGGTAATAAAGTTATTGTTATCTTCAAGAAAGAAGATTTCCAAAGGTTAAGACCAATGGTCAGAGACAGAGTTATGTGGAGAGAAAGACCACGTGGTAGAGTACAAGAAATGTTAATTGAAAAAATGGAACATTAAAATATTAACCCCATCTTAACGGTGGGGTTTTTTATTTCCGTAATATTTATGTTTATGAGATATGTAATCACGAAAGACCAATTCCATAAGATTATTTATAATATTTTGGATGAAATGATGGATGGTGGTAATGTTGAGAGAGAGAATAATCCCTATGTTAAGTCGGGTAATACATATCGTCTTAACATATCCAATAAAGATGGTGAGAATTTCTTGACTTACTTTTTTTATGAACCTGGTGAAGATGATGATGGAAATCCACATGATGGTCATGGTAGTATTCATGTTAATTGGCAAGTGGATAATAAGATAAGAAAATTATTATCCTTGAGACAAACTAAGGCTTTGGATATAATTGCCGATTGGGTTACAGATAAATTTGGTGTAGATGTTGATGAAGTAGACGTTTACCCTAAAAAGCCATCTTCAGGATATTAATGAAATACGAAATTACACAAGAAAAACTAAATCAATTGGGTTCCGATGTTTTGGATGACATTTATGGACCATTACATACCGAAAAAGACCGCAATCGTTTTTTTGATGATAATGGTAAGGGAAGAATTCACATAAGAAGGAATACCCCTCATATTCTCTTTAAAGACTATCAGAAAATGGCATCGGCAATTGATGTGAATATTGGTGTGTGGGGACAAATAATACAATATTGGTTGGAGGAAAGATATGGTAGAAAATTATTTGATGAATTTGCTTGGTTATCTTACGATATTTAATCTATTTATAACTAATGAAAAAGGTCTTATCTCTTACTGAATCCGAACTTATTAAGGTTATCAATAGAATTGTTGAGTCGTATAGTGATGATGTATACAATGACGAGGATTATGTTGAAGTATTCTTTCATTATTTTAGACCTTGGGTTAAGAAAAATCACGGAGATGAGATTGGAGAATATCCATTATCTTATTTAGTTAAAAAATATGCAGCAGAGTTTGCAACAGATAATCGAATGCATCCTAATAATGTTATTTTTGGTTTTAATAATAACATTACTAATGTAGCAAACATAGGTAAAAAATTAGTACAACAAGGTAAACATAAATTACCATCACTACGTTCGCAAGAAAAATTCACCGAGAAATATAAAAAACCATTAGAGTTTTTTATAAGTGAATTAAATTTACCTGATTTTATTAAATTTGAGCTTATTGAAGAAAACCCATATAATATATTGGTGATATTTGATGTTAATTGGGAAGGATTGATAAAGTATCAAGGAACAGAAAAGGTTAAACCTGATGCGGTTGTAAAAGAACTAACACAAAGAATCAAAGATTTTTTAGGTGTTGAAATTGGAAACCCAACTTACGGACAGCTTAGTTTAAAATTAAAAAAAGACTATGTTGGTATTGACGAATGGATTAAGAAAACTTTGAATAAAGAAATTAAGAAAAAATTTAGAGAGTTGCCAAACTCTAGAATATTACATGCTATTAGGTTTGAAACAAAATCATATGAATTGGGTGGAGAACTTAAATTATCGTTTAAAAATTGGACCGGTAGAAATGATTTTATAAAGAACGCCAAAGATTTACTACAGAGCATGGGTTATAATACTAATATTTTAAATGTTACTGGTTAATGAAATACGTTGTTACTGAAAACCAATACGAAAAATTATTACAAGCATCTCGCGAAAGACATGCCAAAGACCTTGAGCCAAGAATTAAAGGTGGAATTTTAAATGCTAATGGACACCTTGTAAAATATTATATTGTGGTTCGTAATGGAGAGTCCATCTACGCAAGTTACAGTTACGAAAACCAAAAACGTATGGTTTATATTATGACCGACGTAAATTTTATCCTACTTGATAAGAAAGACCAAGAAGATTCTGTTGAATTTAAAATCAAGAAAGATATTGAAAAAAAATCTCAAATTAAAGAACACCTAATACCTGGCGAGGATTATGGTATCGACGAACAAATTGATTATCTTGAAAATCATAAAAAAAGTTTGTTCTTATATTCAAACGCATCTCGTAGTTTAAAGTTTGTGAATAATATTATTCATAACCTTAAACAAATTAGAAATTCACAATAATTTTTTATTTTTAAAATTTTTTATTATTATTGCTTAATATGGTAATAGTAGATTTTATAATGAAACTAATTGGTAGACCACCTCTTTTGGAGAATGGGTATCCTGACATGGCGGCCGACCATAGAGATATTGATTATGAACAAATTGCAAGACGTTGGCATCAAGGTCAACAATTTTTACCTCCTCCGCCACCAATAGCTCAAATACCCACTGAGGAACCATCACCACCAATGGTTGCCGATATAGTTAATAAAATTAAAAAGAAACAACCGAGAGATGTTCCTACATCAACATCATCATTAATTCAGGAAAGGGTGTTTGGTACAACAATAACTGATGTTACATCAACCCTTACTGCACCGAAAGACCCTTTGGCTTTAAACCACCTTCCACTCAAACATTTTTTAGTGAAAAAGTATCCTTGGATATTGGATGTAACTGAAGTTAGAATAAAACCAAAAGGTGGTGCAATTAATGGTGGTGTGACTGATTACGTTTCAGGTACAATATATTATGGTCCTTTAGAAATTCATATAACCGTTTCACCGATACACCATAGTGAATTAATGAATCCTGAAATTGAAAAAAGAGTCAGAGAAAAACTTTATGTTGACCTAATATCTTTAATAACTTGTATGTATGAGAACAACAATAAAGACAAACCTATTATTATATTTTCTCCATCACATTCCGAAACAATATTAGAATATGTCAAGTAGTAGAAATTGGTCACATAATTCATTTGAAAGAGCTATGGAACACTTTACACCATTTCTTAAATTATGGTGGATGGAATATATCAAGATTATTCCTGTAAATTACAGCGAATGGTCTGATGTGCTTTATGTAATTGTTGAGTTTGAATTAAATCAAGAAGGTTTGGAAATGGCTCGTGGTTGGAACTCTTTTGAACAACAAGAGATTACCAAGTTAATTAGTGATTATTTAAGAAAATATTTTAGTGGTTATCTAAACACAAATGTCGGAGTCCAAGAGTTTAGAAGACCGGCTAATTATACTATGAGTTAGTATTTATTAGTTGTGAGAGAAACTATCCGTAAAATATTAAGAGAATCTATGCAGATTAGTGATGATGCCCCTTATTGGGTTAAAGAGTTCCACACGCTACCAAGAGAAGGAAGAATTGCTCAAATTGAAAAAAATAAAAAAGATATTGAAAAGTTATTACCAAGGATTACCGAATTTTTTAAGACAAAACTTGGAGATGACCTTGTACGTTTAGTGATAACAACGGATAAGAGAGGTACACACTACGGAAATGAAAATTATTCAACAAATAGAGTTGTTATAAGTTTTTATTTTAGAGACATAACTCCAAATGTGACAACCATAAAAAGAGAAATTATTAATGACCTCAAATCTTTTTTTAGTATAGATATAACCTATTATGGTACACCATTAGATTTGGATTTTTATAAATCGGTTTGGGAAAAATTTTAATATGAAAATTTTAATAAACGAACAACAATTAGATAAATTGGCATATCGATTAGTCTTAGACAGATTAAACGATATGGATTTCAAATTTAAAAAAAATAAGGAATTTTCGTTTTTTCCAAAAGGAACTCATGATGCAGATAATGGTGTTGAATCAGATTGGGTAAAAGGAGAAGGATATTCCGTTTTAGTTGGTAATTCATTGTGGAGAAGTATTAAAGATTTATTTGGTCTTACTGATGACCAAACACAAACCGCATTTATCAAAGCATTTATTGATAAAGGTATACATAAATTTTCTGAAGTTACAACCATAGATTTTTCACCACACTATGATATGCTAGGTGGAAATGTTAATGAAGGTATTATTAAAGAATTTAAAAATGATAGGATGAATGAATTGGCCTTTAATTATCTTAATAATCAGGATTGGCATACATGGGATATTGGTGATGGAGAATTTAATGTTACCGATGGAGAATACGGTAAAGACGTTATTAGATACAGAATTCAAAATCCTACTGTTGGAGATTCTTTCAATGAGATATACCTTGATGATGATTTTGTTTCAAATATTATTAAATTGTTTGGGTTAAATCCCGAGGACGCTGTTATTTCTGTTATTAATTGGTTTAACAAAAAATACGATAAGAATTTAACTAAAGATAATTTTGAATGGATAGAAGGTGATACCTATTATGCTGAAGATGATGACGATTATTAATTTGACATAATAAAAACTTTATCTTATTATTTGTTATAAAATATAAAATAATGAGCAAAGTTAAAATTACTACACACTACGGTGATATGATTTGTGAACTCTACGATAATGAGACACCAATTACCGTTAAAAACTTTTTACAATTAGCAGGAAAAAAATTCTACGACGGATTAAATTTTCACAGAGTAATTCCTGGATTTGTAATCCAAGGAGGATGTCCAAATAAAAATGGTACTGGCGGTCCTGGTTATACAATTCCATGTGAAGTGAATGCACCAAAACAATTCCACGACAGAGGAGTATTATCTATGGCACATGCTGGACGTAATACAGGAGGTTCACAATTCTTCATTTGTCACAACAGACAAGGTACACAACACTTAGATGGTAATCATACCTGTTTCGGAAGAGTTATCGAAGGAGAAAGAATTATTGACGCTATTAAAACAGGAGACGCAATACTTTCAATTTCTCTTATTCCTGATGTTGAAGTTACGACAGACTCTGTAACCGCTGAATAATCTTAAAAATCCCTTATAACTAAGGGATTTTTTATTTATACATCCTACTATTTATTATTATGAAAAAACAAAGAGTCGTAGTTCTTACTGAACAAGACTTATCTGACATATTGGGTAAAGTGTGGAGTGCTGCAGGTATTTCAGCGAAAGATATTTTTGGTGGATTAAGTGGTAAAGATAGTAATTCTTCTTCATCATCTTCTTCAGATAGTTCATCATCGCCAATAACTCAAAATGGTTTAGATTTAAATACAAGTGCCGGTTATAATGCTTATAGAGAAATTTGTAATAAGTTTATAGGTACCCAAAGTTCAAACTTATTGAGTATTACTGGAGATATGATGGCCGATGCGGCAAAAAATGCTTACAACAAATACAAAAAATTTGTTCCTGCAGAACTAGCTTTAGCTCAGTTGGCCGCAGAAGGAGGATTTTCTTCAAATCCTAACGCAAGACCAATTAGAACTAAAAATCCATTTAATGTTGGTAATACGGATAATGGAAAAAACATTACCCACGGCTCAGTTGAGAGTGGTATTCAAACTTATTATAATTTAATTGCGAAAGATTATTTGACGGGAAATAAAACCCCTGATGACCTTTTGAAGAATTTTGTTAATAAAAATGGTTTGAGATATGCAACATCTAAGTATGAAGATACCGTTAGTTCAATCGCAAATAAAGTGAAAAGAATATCAGAACCCGTATACGCCTCTTTAGGTAAGAAATTGGGAAGCGATATTGCATAGTATTTATAAAAAAATAATAAAATGAAAAAAGTTATAAGAGTTACCGAATCAGAATTAATTAAAATGATTGGTAAGATAATAAATGAACAGGGAGGACAATTAGCAAATGCTGGAACCCAAACTGAACCTGCGGCACCGGCGACACCAAATGCAATGAATCCAAAAGGAGACCCAACTCAATTCACTCAACAAAAACCACTGAATATAGGGTGTGTTGGATTAAAATCCCCTGAAACAAATAAAACAATTAAAGGTTTTAATGGAGAAACATTCCAATTTTTCAATAATGGAAGATTTGCAGATACTAAAGGTCAAAAGGGAAATTACGTTTGTGGTAGTCAATCTAATATCATTAATTTGATGTTTGATTCTGACCCAAAGGCTGTTAAGTATTTTAATATGTCACCTCAGCCTGTTAAACAAGAAATTAAATGGGTTAAAAATGAAACCGCACCATATAAGGTTGGACAAATGGGTGAGAACATTAAAATCATGCAAGAAAAATTAGGAGTAAAGCCCGATGGATATTTTGGTAAGTTAACTGAAAATGCTGTTATAAAATTTAATCCACAATATAAAAGAGAAACAGGTGTTGACCAAGTAACATTTGAAAAAATTATGGGTGAGTCTGGAAAACAATTGCAACAACAAAATATTGTCACACAAAAAGAAGTAAACGCACCAGCCGTGGATGCATCAAAATTTGGAACAAACTACGGAAACTATCAATCGGGAGCAGTTAATAGATAATATAATAACTTTCAATAAACCCCTTACAAAACCTGTAAGGGGTTTTATATTTATAGGAATGACCACTGAAAGAATTAAAGATATTATCGAGAATTATCTTGAAATGAAACACGTCCACGGTGAATTTAAGATTAAAGAAATTAGAAATGAGACCGTATCTACCTATGATGGCCTTTATCCTTCATTTGAAGTTATCTACGAAGGAAAACAACCCAAATTCAATATAACACAATTAGAAATTACGTTGGGAATCGACAAATACACAGGTCTTAAAAAAAACAAAGATTATTGGATTGGTATAAGTTGGGAAGAATAAGTATTTATTGTAATGAAAATTATTATCACAGAACAACAAGCGAACGAGATAGTTACCTCAACTCTTAACGATATGTTCCAAGGGTATGAGATTAAATTTGAAGGGGATTTAAGAAACATTTATGTTGGTGAGAATCTTATGGCTCAATTAGGACCGACAAATGGTGTTGTTTCCTTGGATGTGTTTAACAAATTAAAAGACAATTTATTTTTTTCATCAGATAAAGATTTAAGAGAGGAGGTTGCGAATTGGGTTAGAAATGAGTTTAAATCCAAAAATAATATTGGAAAATATGGAATTTCGTTTAAGAAATTGCACGGACAAGAAAGAGATTTACCAAAAAAGATAAGAAAACCTCATCACGCCACACGTCAAGATAAATTAGAGCCAGGATTTGATTTACAAGGATTTAAGAAAAGAACAACTGATATTGAAACAAGATTGAAAAATAAGGAAGATTTGATTCGTGTTGCAATGGAGAAACAAAATCCTGATAGTTTTGCGAACTGGATGAAGAGAGAAACAAAAAAGGATATTGAAAGAGAGAAACAAAAGAAAGAAGAAATGAATTTAACTAAAACTCTTGAAGCAATAAGAAACGCCCAAAAGAAATGAAATACATAATCACAGAATCAAAATTGGAAGAAGGTATCTTATATTACATCAATGAACTTTTTGATGTTAATAATATTAATATTACCAACCCTCTTGAATATGATGATGAAACAGGTGAAGAGTGGGACGATAACAATAGAGTTGTATTTTATGTTGGAGACTATAATGGGGAAGATGAAGGATGTTTTTATTGGTATGCATGTGATTACTTTAACCCAAATAGTCCTGCTAGCAAAAAGTGTCCACTGGTTAGTATTGAACTTGAATATAAAAGTAAATTAGATGGGTATTTCGGTGATTTGTGGCATGGACCATTTAAAAAATGGTTTAAAGAACATTTTGAATTACCTGTTAAAACAATAGATTAGTGATGGATAAACAATATACTTGGACAGATAAAGATACGGTTGTTGACCATACCAAAGAAGTAAAAAAACTTTGGGACTTGGTTATTCCTGAAACTGAAAAATATGTTAAAAAATTTAGAACCAATGGTGTTAAATGGGTTGAACATAAAACTGGATTTGGTGGAAAATTTAGCATCACAGAAAGACATTTGAAATTTGATGTTGATGTTGTTGTTGATATGGCACCACTTAGAGCTAATGGGTGGGATGGTAAAGAAGAGGTTACCGTAGAGATGTTTGATAATGCATATGGTAAAGATTTTGATTATAACTTAAGAAACAGAATGAGAGAAATTTTGGGATATGTTGGACTTGGACATATCGGAAGTTTTGATATTAAAGGTGATATAAATTATAGCGGAGATGATTGATGAATTTCAAATAAAAGGATTAGAAAAGTTAGTTAATTCAAGTGCAATTAAGGATATCTATCCCATGGTTGACCATGTTAAAATTCATCATGAGGATGAATTTATTACGCAAAGAGGTAATCTTGTTATCGATGTTGATATTTTTTTAAATGACCCAACAATTACCAAGAAAAATATGTACGATAAAGAGTTTGACCCTCATTACTTAACCGAATACCATATAAAAAATTATTTCCCTTACTTTAATTTAAAGAATATAATCATCGATTTTATTGTGTGGGGACCTGATGGTGATATTATTTATAGTTGGAGAAATTAATGAAAAAACATTCTAAAATACGTAATTACATAATTTTTGGGGTTATGTCAGGGTTTACGATGTTCCTACTTTATTTTATTTATAGGGTATACACAATATTCTTTTCATGGTGGATATAATCTAAAGAGCAAAAGATTCACCACACCCGCAAGTTCTTGATGCATTAGGATTACCCCACTGAAATCCTTTTCCGTTAAGACCGTCCGAATAATCTAATTCGGTTCCGTATAGATATAAGACTGATTTCCTATCAATAACAACTTTAAGTCCACCATCAATTTCAACGGTCTCATCTGTGGATTCAATTGTAGTATCAAAGTCCATAACATAGGATAATCCACTACATCCTCCTCCTTTCACGCCAACACGTAAATGGTGAGAATCTGGTGTTATTCCTGATTCCATCATTAATCCAATAACGTGTTGTAATGCTTTTTCTGAAACAGTAATCATTAGTTATATGTTAAACCAAAAAATTCATAATTTTTATGAACCGAGATTTCATCACCCGCTTTTATTGCTAAATCCTCATCTTCATAAATTGCCTTAACAGGACATTCAGGTTCACATGCACCACAATTGATACAAGTATCAGGATTGATATACATTTGACCACCTGGGAATGATGCCCTACCATCTCTTTCAATTTCACCACCAGAACCTTCAATATCAATAGGCCCGTGAATACAATCTACTGGGCACACACTTGCACAAGCGGTATCCATACAATCAACACAACTCTTTCCAATAATATAACTCATACTTTATTTTTTTTTGTTTTTATAATAATTTCTTAATTTCTCACTTAATATACCACCAGTATATGCAAATATTAAAAATATAACTGTCATAGGTTATTTGTTTTGGTTAAATTCTATTGGTTCAGCTTTTTTTAAAAATTCATTTACTAACAAATCAAGTCCCATTCTTTTTAATGTTTCTTTTATTTCTTGTTCTGTGTATATGTTTTCATTATCTGATATTTCAATTGGTGTAATGGAATTATCATAGTTTCCCCAATCTTTTGATTGTAAAGCAATTTTATTTACTTGTTGTTCTGTGTAAAGTTTCATAGGTTATTTGTTTTGGTTAATTTAATATTCCCATTTGGGATTGACGATTTAATAAATGGGGCATCACTATTATAAATTTCATTATAATAAAGTTCACCTTCTTCATATACATTTTCCTTATAGTTATTTTGACCATAACGAACTGCTGCTATTACCTGCTCTTTTTCTTTTTCAAGAGAATTGGTCGCACTTCCTTCAAGGATGATTAAACAATCCTTAAATGCACTACCAAATGGTGCTTTTTCTTTCCAATATTGTATTTCTTCAATTAATTCTTGCATTGCTGTTTTCATAGGTTATTTGTTTTTATACGTGTGAGGCATCGAAGACTAATTCTTCTAATCCTTGTTTTTTTCTATAATCATTTATTGCAGATTTAATGGCGTCTTCTGCCAATACTGAACAATGTATTTTAACGGGTGGTAAGTTTAATTCCTCCACCAATTCCATATTATCCATTTTAATTGCTTCGTCTAATGTCATACCTTTCAACCACTCCGTTGCTAATGAAGATGCCGCAATTGCACTTCCACATCCAAACGTTTTGAATTTTGCGTCGGTTATAACATTGTCATTTACTTCTATTTGTAATCTCATTACATCACCACATTCTGGTGCTCCAACTAATCCTGTACCAACATTTTGTTTTGACTTATCTAATGTCCCAACATTTTTTGGGTTTGAGTAGTGGTCAATAACTTTATCTGAATATGCCATAATTTAAAAATTTAATCCTAATCCTAATGAAAGGTATTTTTTATTTACGTCATAATCAAGTTTACCTGAAACTTTATTATAATGACGTATTAATCCGAGTTTAACTGTTGTAAAATTTTCTGAATATTTTGGAAAGGTAATATAACCAATAGCGTCTTTACCTCTATATCTTACTAATTCGTTTCCAAATCCAATACTTGCACTTAATTTCCATTTGTGGTCTAAAGTTTTACCAACACCAATGTAAAATATATTTCTTTTAACATAATCCGATACCATTGGAAAATCTACCTGAGTTATTTTACCGTAAGGAAAAAATTCTGAATTGTCTTGTTCGTATGTTGTAACGTAATCTAAAATAAGAAATCCGTCATTACCAATTGTTGACCAAGCCCCTAACATGTCATTTGACTTTTGAATACCAATAGTAAATCTTGTTGGTGTTGTTTTGATAGTATCTGATTTACCATTTTCGTAAATGTAAACCTGACCTCTATTTCTAAATCCATATGGGTCATACCAATAGTAATACGATGGGTAGTACCATCCAAAATCGTTATAACGGTAATATTGATTGTTATAACGGTAATTTAAATCACGTCTATTTTGTTGAGGTGTGCCTCTATATTGTGGAGATGAAGGTTGAGGTGTATTTCTCCAAGAACTTGAATTATCATTTCTTGAAGGAGTTGGTGTAGATGGGGTTGATGTCGAAGGTGTTGATTGTTGTTGGGGTGGGTTAGTTCTCCAATTGGAGATTTGTGCTATTGCTAACATAGGAACCATTGCGAAAATCAAAAATAAGTTTTTCATAGGTATTGTTTTATATTTATAAATATAAACAAAATAATGTCTAAGATAATAATAACGGAATTACAGTTAAAAAAACTAATGGAACAGAACACAAATAGTGCTGCCATGGATTTGGATATTTATAGTCAGCCTATGGAAACCTCATCAGGTAGCCCAAACGAAGAAGTTGCGGAAAGTGCTGAACAAATCATTGATTATCTACAAGAATTGATTGCAATGATGAAAGGCGGAAAAGAGGTACCGACTCCACTAAGACAAAGAATCCACAAAGGATTAGATGATGTTAAAGGCGCATATGAAAATATAAAATATGGAAAATAATTTACTTATTACTTTAACAAACTAAAATTAAAAAAAAGAATATGCAAAAGTTAAATAACGACCAAAAAGCTCAAATGTATAATAAATTATTGTTTCAATTTCAAAAATTACAAGAACAAGTAAGGCAAATTAAGGCAGAAAATTTTGAAGTTTCGGATAAAGACCAATTAAAGATTAATGAAATTGAAAAACAAATGAGAGTGATTTATAATCAAACTCAAAAATTATTTTAAATATTAACCCCTTCTAATAGGGGTTTTTTTTTATATGGATATAAAGAAAATTATAGAAAAGTTTCTAACGAAACATAAAATCAGTAAATTAGACATTGCATTACTGATAAGTACAATTACATTAATATGTTTACTATTTGGTGTAAAATTCTAATGAAAGTGAGGAGTTTATTTGTAAAAAAACCCTCAAGAAAATTGACATGGAGTTGTAAAGACTATGTCTTAGGAAAAAAATGGGCAAAGACTCAACCTCACCCATTTATAAAAAATAAAACTCTTTGGGACTTATGTTATGATAAACAAGAGTCCGCTTATACGATTGATAACTTAAATAAGTTTTTATTTAACGAAATTTAAATCCTGTAAGTTTTTCAATATCTTTTTTATCGACTAGATTGTTGTGAATACCATCTGGTTTGGACGTGTCATTATTAAATAAAAATGACATCCATTCTTTTGTTTTTACAAAGTATATTATTTTCCAACATTGTTTTGGAACAGAAACAGAACCTATTTTTTTAATTTCTCCGATGTTACCACACCATACGTGAACTGAATCATCTTTCTTAGCCCACTCTCTTTCCATAGTTTCAACTGATTTCCAATCACCAGCATTTAACGAATGGTATTGTGCTGCCATGTTAGAAAAATAAAAACATTCATCTTGAATTGCAGGAGTTTGACATAAATTTTCTGCCGCGGGCATCATATGACCTCTATCAGTACCACTACCAACATAGTCTTTAGCCAAATCAGTTTCAACGGGTAATAATGGGTCCGGTTTAAAGTTGTCTTTCCTCGCCATAGGTGTTGCACATCCAACTTTAGCCTTTGTAATCCACCATTCAACCATTACAGGGTATCGTTTAGACTTAGAATAGTGAGAAATGTAGTTTGTGTGTTTTAATACAACAACATCTTGTGATTTAACGTTTACACTTATTAGTAATACACTAAAAAGTATAAAAAAGTTCTTGGTAATTTTTTTCATATATTTTTTTTAATAAATAGATTATACTTGTAAAGTATGAACATATCTCACGAACATAAAACTATATGGTGGGCACCTGAAAAAACAGGTTCAAAGGTAACATCTTACATTTTAAAAAATTATGATTTTTTCTATCATGAATTATATCCAAATTCGGAACTAAAAAAATTATGTGAGCCTTATCATTCACATGATATTGTTTTTCCTGAGGAATACTCTGATTATGAACTAATTTGTAATATTAGAAACCCTTATGATAGAGTATTATCTATTTTTATAAATTTTTCAACTTTAAGTATGGTATACACTAAAGACAAAGTGGACGACTATCGTAAAAAATTTGAAATATTCATTAAATTGATGTTTTTATCTCCAAACATGAGTAGCGATGTGGAATATGAACCAACAGTATCCAACTTAGGTAGATTTTTGAAAAAAGTTAATTTTTCTAATAAAGTACCTGATGTATTCATTAAGATGGAAAACCTTGAAAATGACCTAAAATCGCTAAATTTTATAAAAAACACGGATTTATGGGAAAAATCGGATTTTTCAAGTTTTTTGGTTAAAAATGAGTTTATTAAAAGAAGAGCGTTTCATTTTTCAGATGTTTATACTCAAACATCGGCAAAGTATGTTTATGAATATTTCAAGAGTCACTTTTATTTGTGTGACTATGACCCATTTTCCTTCACAAAGTCAATTTTGACTGATGAAGAGAAAAAGAAGTTCCTTCACGACACATTGTAAACATCGATATATTTATTGTTATGAGTAAAAGATTCCAACTTACAGAATCAGACGTAAATGAAATCAAGAAAATGTATTTTTCTGAACAGTCTGAACAAAAAGATGATAGAAAGTTCTGTCATAGCGGCAATGTTAAATCATTGGAAGAAATAATGGGTTCTGATGAATCTGAAGACTATATCGATGGTGTAAAAATCAGAAAAAATGGTGTTCACGGATTAGTTGATAAATTAGAGTTGTTAAAGACTCTTAGATTACACCCAAAAGTGTCTGACGGTGGTGAACATTTGGCTCACGATGTTATGAACCATATTAAAACAAACAAACCTTACAAGTTTTTCGATGAAACTAAAAAAGAATGTTGTAACGCAATGGATAAAATCATTGAACTGTATAAAGAGAACGAACACGGAGAAGAACTGGTTAAAGATATCGAAAAAGTTCAAGGAATGCAACACGTTTCTCCAAGAGCAAAAGAATTCTTAAAACACGGAATCTCAATGTTAAAAGGACAATAATTTGTATTTTTAAATTTTCTTAATTATATTTAAAAGACCCTCTTTGGGTCTTTTTTTATGTCGACACAATCTCATATAGACAAAGTCAATTTACAACCCATGATAATGGAGTATCCCGCTCATGTCGGTGCTCCAAAGATTGAACCACAAGATTTAACGGCCTTTAAAAAACACGGTCTAAACAAAGTTGACCGAGTTGTGAAGAAACGATACGACGAACTCGTAAAAGAGGTAGAAATACTGAAAAATTCGATGATGGTCAACCAAGAGGTCTACGAGTCAAACTATAAATTTGAACCGAAAATTGGGGAAATATACCATCTTTACGAGGATTCTAATGGTGGTAAGACATTGTCTCTTATTGGACCCACGGAATGGGGTAAAAAACACCTTTATTCGGTAATTTTTAATTCAGACATGACATGGACAAAATTAACAGAATAAAACGACTTGTCGAGTCTTCGTTGAACACCTCCTTCGGAGATGAGCTCTCAATTAATGAGGTAGTGATACTTCCTACGCAAAAGTTTGACGAAAAGACCAACGAATGGGTTCCCGATTCTCACACCATTTTTTTGTCCATCAAAAGAAAAACACCCCCTCAAGTTCAAGATTTTTCTCATTATGAAAGTTATGAAAATCTTGTAGATTCTCGTCAAGTTACTCGTTTGTTAGAAGGAGTTTTAGGGTTTGAGTGTTGTGTTGATTTTGTATAAAATCCTAGAACTAGTATTACTAGTTTTTTTTATTTTTACTCTTTTTTTAATATTATATTATTATTCTATAAGAATAATAATTATTGTCCTTTCGACCAAACGACTAATTTTTCTAAAAAAAGTAATATTTATCTCTAAAATAGTGTTATGCAACAAGAATCAATTTGGACAGTCTTAATTACGGTAGTTGGAGTTTTAGGTTCAGCAAGTGCTTGGAGATTTTATGAAAAAAGGTCCATGAGAAAAGAGAGAGATGAGGAGTTTATTCGTCATGATTGTAAAGATAGAATTTCTAAATTAGAAGCGTTGTTACAGTCGTCATCTAAAGAAAAAGATGAGATGAGACAAACCATATTAAAATTAACTCAACAAGTTGCGGAATTAACTGTTAAAGTTGATTTTTTATCAAAAGGAAAATAGTTAAATGAAAAAAATTATAAGATTAACCGAATCAGACTTAGCACAAATTATTAAAAAAGTTTTAACTGAGCAAAAAGTTGAAAATATCAACCCTAAGAATTTAAAATTAAATGATAGAGGTGATGACGTTAAAAAGTTACAACAACTATTAATGGACAGAGGATACTTAAGAACTGATTCTATGGTACCTACAGGATTTTTTGGTAAGTTAACAAATTCAGCATTAAAAAGTGCCTTAGGTGGTGGAGTTCCTTTAACTGCAACTCCGTCGTTTTTACAGGGTCAAGGTATCAAAAAACCCGCACCTGTAACACAAACAAAACAACAACCTCAAACTAAGACAACGACAGGAAAAGTTACACCATCAGAATATACTTTTACACCAAGAATTGACGAAGAATTAAAATATATTAAAGAAAGAGGTCTTGGAAATTCTCCATTCTTTATTTACGACCCAAAAGACAATTTAATTTTCTTATTTGAAAATGCAGATAAATTTGTTGCAAAAAGTCAAGTTGTTGATGGTGCTGATATGCAAAGAGAAGCGTCAACCGCAAAAATAATGACAATTGAAGATTGGTGTAAAGTATCTGGT
>Ga0214921_10004529_pt1 | contig 20377 bp, 10 predicted proteins | sample LL1505_MetaG_FD_177992 | JGI IMG/M metagenome (GOLD analysis project Ga0214921, IMG submission 177992) | Freshwater microbial communities from Lake Lanier, Atlanta, Georgia, United States - LL-1505 | ecosystem: Environmental > Aquatic > Freshwater > Lake | place: USA: Georgia | collected...
AACAGTTGGTTACGGGGATCGTTGGCGTCCTTCTTGCCCCCCTTGGAATGCCCTTGGCAAGGAAACCCGGCGAAAATCAGGTCCACGCGGTTTCGGTAACTCGCAAATTCACTGTCGGGAATGCGGGTGATGTCACCCTCGACGGCGCCCCCCATGGCAACACAGTCGTGGAAATTCATGTCGTGGGTCGCGCGAAATGTGCGGTCTTTTTCGCAGTAGGCCACCAGGTTCAGACCGGCCTGAACCATTCCCAGAGAATCGCCCCCCATGCCGGAAAACAGACTCATGGCCCGCAGCCGGGGTACCGGTCGAATTTTAATTTTGGGCGGCATCGGTGTGTTTCGCGACAAGAATATAATTATGATATTTACGGATAAGGATAACATTATGTCATTTTCAAAACAATCAATTTTACCTGTCGCCCTGGGTTTTGACGGCATCGCATCTTTGGAAATGCCCACTTTCCAAACATGGTACTCTGTGTCCTGGGGTGGGGGGGGCGGGGAGCGGGACGGGGAGCGGGACGGGGGTTACAAACCAACTATTGATGTTTGCGACGGAGGTCCTGTAGGAATTCTTCGTCCGTTTTTTCGGCGATTTTTGCGTACTTGCCTTTCAAAATGGCCACCACCACGCTTTGGAGCTGGTCGCGCGTGGCGTGGAGAACCCAGCGTTCTCCCGTTTTCAGGTTTAGAATTTTGAATTCACGCGGGGGACGGCCGGTAAATCCCCACAGCCAGGCATAGATTATCACCTGGAGTTGGTGGTCAATCGTGATGGACGAGGTACATTTGATTTCCCAGACCGTGGTGGGGGTAATCAAATCCACAATGGCGGAGAACCGGAACCGGATTTTCTCCAAATCGGTACCGGCAAACGCGGCGCACAGGGCCTCGTCCAGTCGCGCGTGTTCTTCGTCCATGGATGCGATAAAAATGGGCTCTTCTGTCCACACCTGGTCGTCGGCGGCTTCCCACGTCCCGGGAGCGGTGACCGTTCCCGGTAAGGTACACTCTTCCCGGAGAACCCCGTCCAACAGGGCGAGACAGCCTTCTACCGCCTCGTCCTTCAGCCACCGGTATTCGTTCCGGCGGATCTGTTTCAGTTTGAAATACAGCCGTTCTTGGATGGCGACGTACACATTGGCCAGGTACAAGTACTCTGAAATGGGCGCCGCTGGTGTGGCGGGGCGTTCGGACGCATCCAATTCGGACACAATGGATTTCAAATATTGGTGTTCGTTGTCGCGCATGTCGACGATGGCCTCCTGAATCAATTCACGGAGGATGTTGACTTCCCGCTGGCGACCCCCCAAATGGTCGTAAAAGAGCGAGGGCAGCGCGATGCCGTTGAGATCACTCACGTCCTCGTACCCGCGGGCGGTTTGAACGACACTGGGGATGTCGCACCGGGACATGTCGGGCAACCCCGACCCCGCCGTCCACGGGATACAGGTGAATATGGCGTCTACCAGGGGGGTGATCTCGTCCATGACAGGGTCCGAAATGAATTTGATGAGTTTGGTGGGCGACAAGTAGTGTTTTTTCAATTTACCCGCCGCCGCCGCCTCGTCGCGTTCGCGGTCGTAAAACAGGGTCTGCGGCATCCCGCGGAATTCCACAAAGTCGGCGGCAACCATGTCGTGGTGCGACATTTTGAGGAACTCGAGCGGGCGGTCCCCCGCATATTCGTTGAATTCCAGGAGGTAGAGACGTTCGGTGGCCCGGGTACAACCCACGTACAGCGTGTTGGGACACACCGTGGGGTCCTGGCCGTGCGCCATGTGGAGAAAGTAGTTGTGGTCAAACCCGACGACAAATACAAATTTGCGCTGGCGACCTTTGACCGAGTGAAACGTGGAAAAGACAATTTTGCCGTCAATGACCCGCTCGTCCAGTTTGTCTTGTTCTACGGTGGGGATGTGGCAGGGAATGCCGCGCTCGCACAGGGCGTTTTCCATTTTGCGGACGTGACTGTTGAGACCCTTGACCGACCCCGACAAAATAAAAATATCGCTGGGGGCGTGGCCCTGTTCCAGCAGTTGCTGGATGAGGTAGACCACGGTTTTTTCCACATTGATCCGGGAATTGCGGATGTACACCACCGGTTCACCGTCCCGCGGGGCCAACATGCGGTCGTGACCCAGCATCGCGCGGTTGACGAAGGCGGCCATTGGCGTGGTGATGCGGTAGGACGTTTGGAGGATACATGTCACCATCTCTCCGGGGAAAAACGGGGGGTGGGGGGTTGGCAACGTGACGGGGGGGACGGTCCAGATGTCGCGGGCCCGGGTGAGGAACCGGACGTCGGCGCCTTTGAACTGGTAGAGACATTGTTGGTGGTCGCCGAGAACCACGAGTTGTGTGGGTGCCCGAGAACCCAGGTTCTCCAAAAAATGACAAATAAAGTGAAAATACAGGGACGACATGTCTTGGGCCTCGTCGAGCACGAGGAGGTCCCAGGCTTGCGCCGGCGGATCGTGGAGGGGGGTACGCCGGAGAACCAGGTGGCGTAGTTCGGTGTCGGTATGTGCGGTGGACACAAAGTATTTCACCGCCAGGGAATGAAAGGTGTGGATGTCGAGGTTCTCCAGACCGTACTGGCGCACCTTTTCTTTCATTTCGTGGCGCAACATCGCATTGTACGTGATTTGGAGAACCCGGCGGTTCGGAAACGCCCGGGCGAGCGACAAAATCGTGGTGGATTTTCCCGATCCCGCCACCGCATTCACCATGACGTGTTTTCCTTCCCCCACGGCGTTCAAAATGTCTTGTTGTTCAGGGGACGGGGACAGCGGTCGGACCTCCCGGGACATGGATGGGGGGTGCCGAAGAAACAATGTTCTCCGTAAACTGGGAGAACATGGTTTTTATTGTTTATGTATTTTCTGACGTTTATTTCTTTTGGGCGGAAGGGCGCCGGCGGCGCGTGGCGTTCCGCGGCACAAAATTGCGGTTGTATTCCAGAGCGTTCAGTAACCGCACCTGTTTTTTCGCCTGATCTTTCGACGTACACCGCGCAAACACCCGCTTCGTTTTGCGATTGGTCACTCTAAAACAGGATTTTTTGGGGACTTTGCGGATGGAATAAGGCATTGCGGTGGGTGGATGGGTGGGCGGATAGGGTGTGTTATACTATATCTCGGTATTTTTTGAGAACCCGGGGGGGGTGGGGGTGGGGGCAAAACACCCACATACTATTTACTGTAAATTATTGAACGTGATGTTGAGACGGTTGTAGCCCGTCTGATAATAGGTATCGGAAACCACATCGAGGGTCTGGGTTTTACCGGGACCCCCCGCGGAAATGACAATCTGATTCGTAAAGAAGTTGCTGTATCCGACCGCGTAGGCGGTGGCCATGGTCGTGTTGCTGCTGGTAAACCACGTTTTTCCGTTGGGGGAATACACGGTACATCCTGTGGCCGCGGTACCTCCTACCATCCATACCTGCCCACTCCAAGTCACCCAGTACGCGGTGGTCAAATACCCGACCGCGGCGGAAGAGGCGGCAATTCCCGTCCAATTGCTTATCCCAAAGGCCGACCACGCAATGGCGTTGGTCCCGGTACCGACTGCCACCCAGAGTTGCCCGTTCCAAGCAATTGCGTACCCGGTGGCGGTGAAAATCGTGGTGCCGAGACCGGTCCACGTCAACCCCGTGAAAGAGTAGGCCAGGGTGTTGGTCCCGCTGCCCACCGCCATCCACATGACCCCGTTCCAGGCCACGGCTTGTCCCGCGGTAGAAAATACGGTGATACCCAGTCCGGTCCAGTTGACCCCGTCGTAGGAATAGGCCAGACTGTTGGTACCTTGGCCCGTGGCCACCCAGAGTTGCCCGTTCCAGGCCATGCCGTTGCCCTTGGTCGTGAAGATGGACGTGCCGGACCCGTACCAGACGTTGCCCGCGTAGGAATAGGCGAGAGTGTTGAGGCCCTGGCCGCTGGCCACCCACATCACCCCGTTGTATGCCACCGATTGACCGCTGTTGGAAAAAATGTTTTGGCCCAACCCCGTCCACGTGTTGCCCGTCGTGGAGTAGGCGAGGGTGTTGGTCCCGGACCCGGCGGTTACCCAGAGACCGGCGGGTGAGTAGGCCACGCCGTTGCACTGGGTGCTAAACGTCGTCGAACCGATGCCCGTCCACACGATGCCGTTGAACGAAAAGGCGAGGGTGTTGCTGGTGCCGATACCTCCCGCGACCCACATGGGGATGGCCGCCGTGGTGGGGGCGGTGTAGTTGGTGGGAATGAGCGCACTCCCGACGCCCTGGTTGGCCACCACACTGCCCGCCGTTCCGGGGGTGGTTAGCAGGGTCGATCCTTGTCCGAACCAGTTGATGCCGTCGGAAGAATACCCCAATGTGTTGGTGCCGGTGCCGCTGGCGACCCAGAATTTGCCGTTCCAGGTTACCGATTTTCCTTGCGTACTGAAAGGCGAGTTGTTCACCACCGTCCAGATGATGCCGTCGATGGAATACATGAGGGTGCGGCCACCCTGACCCGCGGCCACCCACATGGTACCGGTAGGGTTGGTCGCCACCGCATTGGCCAGTGTAGTAAAGTATGAGGAACCCAGGCCGGCCCACGTGAAGGTGTCCCACGACACGGCGAGGGTGTTGCCGCCCTGACCCGCCGCCACCCAGTAGGTGCCGTTCCAGGCCGCGCCGTTGGCCTGCGTGGTGAACATGCCGTTGCCCAACCCCTGCCAAATGATGCCGTCGGGGGAGTAGGCGAGGGTGTTTCCTCCCGCGCCGGTGGCCAGCCAGTAGCTGCCGTTCCACGTCACCGAAGTGGCTGACGTCGTGAAGACATTGGTACCGAGCCCGAACCAGGAGAACCCGTTGGGGGAGTAGGCGAGGGAATTGCCGCCTTGGCCGGCGGCCACCCAGACGTTGCCGTTCCACCCGACGGCGTTGCCGGCGGTGGAGAAGGTGTAGTTGCCGATGCCGGTCCAGACGTTGCCCGCGTTGCCCAATGTATTAATGGTGGCTTGGGTGATATTATAAATGGAGGAATAGGCGAGGGTGTTGCCTACGACACTTCCGGCGACCGGCGTGCCCACCGCAATCCACGTGGTCCCGTTCCAGGCCGCCGCGTTTGCTTGCGCAAAGAGGGTGGTGGTGGACCCCCCGGTGTTGGTGATTCCCCATGTCCAGTTGTTGGACAGATCGTAGAGGACGTTGTTGGTACCCGCGTAGGCGTAGGCAATTGTACCCGCGTTGCCGGTGCCGAGCGCGAGGGTACGCGCACCGGGGAGATAGAGCTGGTTGTTTTGCGGACCGGACCAGGCCACGGCGTTGCCACTCACGGAGAACACGGAGTTGCCGAGTCCGATCCACGTGGTGCCGTTGTAAGAGTAGGCGAGGGTGTTGCCACCTTGGCCAGTGGCCATCCAAACGGAACCGTTCCAAGCCAGGGATTGTACGGTTTGTGTGAAGGCGGGATTGTTGAAATCGTTCCAGTTGGGTCCACCTCCGGCATTGTAAGACATATTATTATTGGTTGTGTAATAAGGCGGTATACTCCAGACGAGAGTGGTAGGATTTGTAATAACATTTGGTGCACCCGCAGCCAATGTAAATGTACCATTATTCGAAATACTTGATGTATTCAATATATATGTCGTGTTTGTTTTTTTCCAGTCCAAAATATTTTTATTGTATAGCACACTGGTTGGAAATATACTTCCAATCCCAATGGTATTACCACTTACATTGAATGTACCACTACCTAGACCTATCCACGTAGTCCCGTTGGTAGAAGTCGCAATTGTGTTACCTCCTTCTCCCGTTGCGATCCAGACATTGCCATTCCACGACACACTATTTCCAACTGAAAATATACCCGTGCTTCCCAAAACTCGTGTCCATCCGGTCACACCATTACCGATAGTTGTGGTGGCGATACTGTTGCCAATACCGCCTCCTACTGCCACCCATAACAACCCATTCCATGCTACGCTATTTACGTAGTCGAATGCCGGGTTTGTAAAATCGATCCAAGTGGTACCCCCGTTGGTAGAATAGGACATATTGTTAAATTTGTAAGGTGTATATATTGCGGGGTACGTATAAGTAAAAGCAGTGTTAAGGGGTCCACCGCACGCTAATGTTGTGTTGCCGCCTTGTACAATGGATTTAATATTGAGTATGGTGGAGGTTGCCGCTTTCCAAGTTATTGCGTTAGCGGAAGTGAATATATTACCACGTAATAAACTTCTATTAGATGTATTAGTTGTGCCAAAAGCAATGTAACCTATACTACCACCCGACCCCGAAGGGGCAGAAATAGTATTCCAATTAATGCCATTTGTAGACCATACCCCAAAAGGGGCCCCATAACACGATATAACCCATATTAAGCCATTCCATGCTACCGTTCTTCCCTGGAAACCGCTAGTAGTAGCACCATAAGTATTAATACCAGTCCATATAATGCCATCATAAGAATAAGCAATCGTATTACCCGTTCCTACATAGCTGAATATTCCACCTGCGACCCATATGCTACCGTTCCAACCTACTGAATACCCGTTTGTCATACGTACTTTATCATTTGCTGAAGACCAATTGATTCCATTGTTTGAATATCCTAATGTTGGCTGTGGACCGGTACCGCTGGTTATTCTTCCAATCGCAACCCATATGTTTCCGTTATAAGCAACATCAAATAAATTACCTAAAAACGGGTGACTACTAGACGTCCAAGTGGTACCAGTTGTAGAATAAGCTATAACACCAATACTGGACGCATTCACACCGACCGCTACCCATAATGAACCGTTATAACGAATCATTCGTGGGTACGGCATGACATTCGAATATACCAGACCAGTCCAATTAATGGCATCATAAGAATAAAATAAAGGGTTTATATATGTACCGCCGCCACCAAAGATGCCACAAACCCACATTGAACCATTATATTCCATGCATGATATACCATTATAAGTGAGAGTATTTAGAGATGATGCACTCCAATTAACACTATCATACGAATATTGTATATTAGAAGAAGTTCCATTAAGTGAAGCAGAATTCCACCATATACCACCCTTATAAAAAATACCATACATTGACCCTCCAGTGGAAAGTGTATTGTAGGCTGACCAATTTATTCCGTCGGTAGAAATAACATTTTGATAATTACTACTGGATGAATAATAACTCTGTGACATAAAAAATCCGGTAGGCAGTTTTGGATTAGACGCCCCCGCCACCCAATTATTTCCCGTCCATCCCACCGCAGTAATTGCCTTGGGCAAATATGAATTACCGGAACCACCACCCCCAATATTCACATACGCATTACCCGCCCAATTGATACCATCGTTGGATGTAAAAATATTACCATACAAACCAATACCCCCAGCTAGCCACGTGTTCCCGTTCCACGCCACCGAATATCCTTGACCAAGTATGTTACCGTATGTCATATTTACACCGTATGACGTATTTCTACCAGTAGCAAAATAATTACCCGTCCCTATCCAATTTATTCCATCCGCAGAATAAGCCATCGTGTTCCCCGTCGTCCCACCCGTTCCTACTGCGACCCAATACTGGCCATTCCATACAATGTTATTTGTCCAGTTAAATACCCCCGCCCCCGTGGGTACCCATGTACTACCATTCAAAGAATACGCGAATTGATTCGATGATGCCCCCCCCGCTACTTCTACAATTATTTGACTATTCACACTACTCATCAACCAATTGGACCCGGTCCAAGCAACCGTCGTTCCCTGTACGGAAGTTGCCAACGAATTGGTGGGCGTGGTTATCCACTGAATCCCGTTGTAGGAATAAATCGCAAGGTTGCTACTACTGTTGCTTCCCGTCGCCAACCACACCTGCCCGTTCCAAGCGATGGACAATATCGCGCCGAGGGACGTATTACCATTCCCAAACCAGTTGATCCCGTCGTAAGAATACGCAATACTGTTGGTCGTACCTGCCCCCGAAGCCACCCACATCGCCCCGTTCCACGCCAAGGCGTATCCTTGCCTCGAAAAAATGGTCGTGCCCAACCCGAACCACTGCGTTCCGTTGTACGAGTAGGCCAAACTGTTGGTGCCCGCCCCCGTGGCGACCCACAACGTCCCGTTCCACCCGATTGCGTACCCCTGCGTCGAAAAAATGGACGTACCCAACCCAATCCAATTGATACTGTCTTCGGAATAGGCCAACGTGTTCGTCCCCGCACCCACTGCCACCCATATCGCTTTTCCCGCCCGGGCGCCAAACGTAAACAGTTGGTCTGAATTCGGTATCGTGTCAGTGTTTAAGTACACCTGGTTACTGGTCAAGGTCGCCGGTAAGGTGTACTGAACACTGACCTTGCCCGTGGGATTGGTGACCGGGTAAGTCACCGTATTGATGTTTTTATTCAATACCGGATTGATCGTGGTGGTAATTGTGGTCGAGCTGTTAAACGCGTCCACATAACTTTTGGTTGCCAACTGGGTGTCCGCCGTCGGTACCACCGGAGACACAAGTTGGCCCGCGTAATTTTTCTGACCCGTTATCGTCTGCGCATACGAACAGTCGAAAAATATATTCCCTAAATCGGTGGCATTCACCGAATTGTTCAGCGTTGTGTAATATCCCGTCTGGTTGTAAGTTGCCATGCTAATTATATTTTATAGGGTCTACAAACGCAATCAATGTGCCAAAACGCCCGGGCAAAACTTACGTGGTATATATAATGTGTTATGAAATAGATAATATCCTTTATACGACTATTGGGGATATTATCTAATTTTTGGTGGGGGTGGGGCGAGGGTGGGGGATGTAATCGAATCTACCAAACATCCGACGCAAACCCACCTTAATTATGAACGGTGACAAGGGCTTCGGTGTAACCCAACTGATAATAAGCATCCGCCACCACATCCAGGATTTGGGTTTTTCCCGGGCCGTTTGTATTGAGCACAATTTGGGACGTAAAATAATTGTTGCTTCCCACACCATACGCCGTAGATAACGTGGTGTTTTGACTGAAATACCACACATAACCGTCGAGTGAATACACCGTACTTCCGTTGGTTCCCGTCCCCGCCGCCATCCAGATCTGACTGTTCCACGAAATTGCGTAGCCGGTGGTCAAGTACCCCGAAGTTGCGGTGGTGACCCCCGACCCCGTCCACAACGAGATACCGCTCGGTGACCACGCGATGGCGTTGGTCCCACTACCCACGGCCACCCAAATCGTCCCGTTCCAGGCCACCCCGTACCCCGCGGTACTAAATGTGTTCGTTCCCAGCCCCGTCCACCCGATACCGTTGTACGAATAGGCCATGGTATTGCTTCCTTGTCCGACGGCCAACCACATGACCCCGTTCCAGGCCACCGATTGACCCGCCGTGGAAAAGATGGAAGTACTGAGACCGTTCCAGTTGATACCGTCGTACGAATACGCCAGAGTGTTGGTGCCGGACCCGACCGCCACCCACAACTGCCCGTTCCAGGCCACCCCGTTGCCCGCCGTACTGAACGCCGAAGTTGCCGCACCCTGCCACGTCTTTCCGTCGTAGGAATACGCCAGGGTGTTGGTACCCTGCCCCCCTGCCACCCACATCACCCCGTTCCACGCCACGGATTGACCGCTCACCGAAAAAGTCGTCTGACCTATTCCAAACCACAGGGTTCCGCTGGTGGAGTAGGCCAGGCTGTTGGTGCCCGATCCGGCGGTGACCCAGAGCCCCGCCGGAGAATACGCCACCGCGTTACATTGCGTGGAAAATATGGAGGATCCCACCCCGTTCCACGCGATGCCGTTGGTGGAATACGCCAGAGTATTGGACCCCGAGCCCCCCGCCACCCAGAACTGTGACGCGGCGGGGACTTGGTAATTCGTGGTAATAATCGACGATCCGACGCCTTGATTCGCAACCACCGCCTGCCCAATCGTTGAAAAGGTCGACGTACCTTCGCCGGTCCAATTGATGCCGTCGGGTGAATACGCCAGTGTGTTGGTTCCCTGACCCGCCGCTACCCAGAATTTGCCGTTCCAGGTCACGGAGGATCCCAGCGTACTGAACGGCGACGAACCGTTCACCGTGTTCCAGATGAGACCGTCGTTGGAATACATGATGGTGTTGGTCCCTTGGCCCGTCGCTACCCACACGGTCCCCGTGTTGTTTACCGCTACGGAACTGGCCGAGGTGGTAAAATAGGACGCGCCCAGTCCGGACCACGTCGCCCCGTCCCACGAAATGGCGAGCGTGTTGCCGCCCGCTCCGGTGGCCACCCACAAACTGCCGTTCCAGGCGGCGCTGCTTCCCTGGGTAGTGAAGGTGGCGGTGCCGGCGCCTTGCCAAATGATCCCGTCCAACGAGTACGCGAGGGTGTTGGTGGTCCCCTGTCCCGTGGCCACCCAGTAACTCCCATTCCACGTGACCGATGTCCCCGCGGCCGAAAAAATGTTGGTACCGAGACCAAACCACGAAAATCCGTTGGGCGAATACGCCAGGGTGTTCAGTCCCGAACCGCAGGCCACCCACACGTTGCCGTTCCAGCCGATACCGTATCCCGCGGTGGAAAAAACGTAGTTGCCCATGCCGGTCCACACGTTGCCCGCGTTGCCGAGCATGTTCGTCCCCGACTGAGAACCGGTGATGGACGAAAACGCCAGCGTGTTGTTGCTCGGAAAGGAAGCCGACGCGGGGGTGCCTACCGCAATCCAGAGGGCGCCATTCCACGCCGCCGCATAGGCTTGAGTAAACAGGTTACTCGTTGAGGTGCCGTTGTTGGTCACACCAAACGTCCAGCCGTAGGGGGTCTCGTACGTGGCCGAATTGGTTCCGGCGTAAGCAAACGCAATGGTACCGCCAGCGCCCGACCCCAGCGCCAAGGTTCGGGTCATCGGTAAATACAGTTTGTTGACCGGACGTCCTCCCCACGCGACCGATTGCGCATACGAAGTGAACATGTACTGTCCGAGACCGGACCACTGGACCCCGTTGTACGAGTACGCCAGAGAATTACCCCGGGTCGTTCCTGTCCCGGCCGTGACCCATAACAAACCATTCCACTGAACAAAATAACCGTAGTTGGCAAATATCGTGTTACCTCCACCATACCACATATTACCGTTGTAAGAATACGCCAGCGAATTGCCCCCCTGGCCGACGGCGACCCATATCGACCCGTTCCAGGCCACCCCGTAGCCTTGCGTGGTAAACACGGTTATTCCGGAGCCGATCCACGCCGTGCCGTTGTACGAGTAGGCCAACGTGTTGGTGGTTCCCGACCCCGTAGCGACCCACACCGTTCCGTTCCACGCCAGACCGTTACCGCTGGTGCTGAATACGGGGGTGCCCAGACCGGCCCACTGGATACCGTTGTAAGAATACGCCAGGGTGTTGGTTCCGTTGCCACCGGCTAGCCACATGAGTCCGTTCCACGCCACTCCGTAAACATTGCTACTAAACACGGACGGTGAGATGCCCGTCCAGTCCAGACCATTGTACGAATAGGCCAATGTGTTGCTTCCGGTACCGCCGGCTACCCACATCATCCCGTTCCAAGCCAGAGCGTAGGTTCCGCTGTTGTTGAAAGGGGCGCTCGTCAAGTTGGTCCAGGTGATGCCGTTGTAGGAATAGGCCATGCTGGTCCCCGTCGCCGAGGCCAGCCACAGGATGCCGTTGGTCGCAATGACGTTTGGTGCGATGGTGGTCAGATTGTTTCCTATCCATATGATACCGTCGTAAGAATACGCCAGGGTATAACTACCACTTCCCGTCGCGACCCAGATGTTTTTGCCGGTAGTAGTTCCCACGGAAAACACTTGGTCCCCGTTGAGGGGACTGTCGGACCAAATCGACAACTGGGTCGACGTGATTGCGGTGGTGTTTTGTAGCAGGAGACTGGTTTTCACTGCCGAAGCGGTGATATTCGGTTTCAATACCACGTTGGTGACATTTTTCGTAATTTGTCGGTAAGCAAAGGTGGTGAGAACATAGGTCACGGCTCCCGGCGAATTGTCCACGTAGCTTTTGGGCACGAGCTGTTGGGGATCGGTGTAACTGGTGTTCGTGGTGGTGGGTAGCGTCGAAAACGTTTTTAAGCCATTTATAACTCGGTTATTGTTCAAACTATCAAACATAACACCTAAATCGGTATAAGGAATGGTATCATTCAATGTAGAAAATATCCCCGTATTAATTGGATTGTTGGACATGATATATAATAGTCAAATATATATCAATCTTATTACCTTTTCGTAACGTCTGAGTCACGGTTGGACCTCGTTATGACATTGTCAAATTGTAGTTCAATGTGTTGTAACCCGTTTGGTAATAACTATCCGCCACAATGTCGAGGGTCTGGGTTTTTGACGGTCCGTACGTGTTGAATGTCAATTTGTTGGTGAAATAATTACTGTAGGCTACCCCACACGCGGCCGTCATGACACCTGCGTTCGCGCTGTTAAACCACTGTATACCGTTGGGTGAATACACCGTAATACTAGTGCTACCGATGCCCCCCACCATCCAAATTTGTCCGCTCCAGGTGACACTGTACCCGATGCTCAAGTTGGCCGTAGCCGCATTCGATTGTCCGAGCGCGGTCCAACGTGTGATACCACTTGGCGACCACGCAATCGAATTGGTACCGGTACCGACCGCCACCCAGTTTTGGCCGTTCCAGGCGATCCCGTTGCCCACCGTGGAAAAGATATTTAACCCGGTACCTGTCCACTGAATTCCGTTGTACGAATATGCCATGGTGTTACCTCCCGCCCCCACCGCGACCCAAATGACACCATTCCACGCTACTCCGTTACCGCTGGTTCTAAATATACCACAACCCGCCCCTGACCAGTGGATGCCATTGTAAGAATACGCCAGTGTATTACCAATACCTTGGGCCAAAGTGCTTCCCGAACCCGTCGCTACCCACATGGATCCACTCCAGGCGATCGCATTACCGGTCACATTAAAAATATTTCTCCCGGAACCGAACCACACATTACCCGTGTAGGAATAGGCTAGGGTGTTACCTATTCCGGCACCGGTGGCCACCCACATGACACCGTTCCATTGAACCGATTGACCTGACGTGGAAAAAATAACTGTACCCAGCCCAGTCCAGGTGTTTCCGGTGGTAGAGTACGCCAAACTGTTGGTACCTTGCCCGGCCGCGACCCAGGTTCCCGACGACACGGTGTTGCCGGGTATGATGGGGGCATACGCTACACTGTTACACTGAGTCGTGAAAACCGAGTTACCCACACCCGTCCACACGATGCCGTTGAGTGAAAATGCCAGTGTGTTGGTTCCCGTGCCTCCCATCGCCCAAAGAGGCGTCGTTGTCACCGGTAGTGTCGTATAGTTGGTGGGAATGATCGCGCAACCTACCCCCATATTGGCTACCACGCTTCCGGACAATCCGGGGGTCACGATGAGGGACGACCCCTCTCCAGTCCAGTTGATGCCGTCGGGTGAATATCCCAGTGTATTGGTACCGGTGCCGCTCGCCACCCAGAACTTGCCGTTCCACGTCACCGCATTTCCGGTTGTGCTGAAAGGATTGCTGTTTACAGCAGTCCACAAAATACCGTTGGTGGAGTACATGAGAGTGTTGGTGCCTTGACCGGCGGCTACCCACATGGTACCATCGGTGTTGGTTGCCACGGCGTTGGCCAGCGTGGTAAAATAAGTAGCGCCGAGCCCTCTCCAATTCACGGTATCCCACGACATCGCCAACGTATTACCGCCTTGCCCTGCTGCCACCCAAAATCTGCCGTTCCAGGCTGCACCATTGGCCTGAGTCGTAAATATGTTTCTTCCGAGTCCCACCCAAATAACGCCGTCCGCGGAATAAGCGAGAGTGTTTCCTCCTACACCTGTGGCCAACCAGTAGGAACCGCTCCAAGTGACCGAGGTGGCCGACGTAGAAAACACTCGGGTACCGAGACCGAACCAAGAGAAACCGTTGGGAGAGTACGCGAGGGAATTGCCGCCCTGTCCAGCGGCCACCCAGATATTGCCGTTCCAGCCTATACCGTTACCCGCAGTATAGAACGTATAATTTCCCAGGCCGATCCACACATTACCCGCATTACCCAGACTATTAGGTGTGATGACGTTACCAGCTAAGACATATCTATAATTGGATAAGTAGCCACCCCCATTAAAAATCGACGAAAAGGCGAGTGTATTCCCTACAATGCTTCCACTGACGGGAGTACCGACCGCAATCCATTGCGCGCCGTTCCATGCTGCGGCGTTTGCTTGTGTGAATAGCGTGGTGGTGGATAACCCCAAGTGCGTAGTTGCCCAGTTCCAAATATTTAACGATGTGTCGTATATGAAATTATTAGTACCCGAGAAAGAGTAGGCAATGGTACCCGCATTATTATTTGAGTTACAGAGAGCCAGGATACGGGTTTGCGGTATGTACATTGTGTTTGCCCGTTTTCCGGACCAGGCTATCGTATTTCCACTCACCTTAAACACAGAATTGCCGAGACCTACCCAATGTACACCGTTGTAAGAATATGCTAGTGTATTTACACCTACTCCGGTGGCAACCCAAATGGTTCCATTCCAGGTGACACTCATACCCACATCAAATAAATTACGCGTAGCAACACCATACCACCCGCTAATACCACTATTTGATACTGCGATACAATTTCCTACATTAATAATCTTTGTGTAATCTTTATTATATCGATTTGCTCCTACCGTAACCCATAAAGACCCGTTCCATGCGATACCGTTAATATAATTTAGTATGGGGTTTCTAAAATCTACCCAATTATTTCCACTACCAGAAATTAAATATGACATGTTTAAATAATTTAGTGGACTAGTACCAGATGTTAACCACCCTCCTGCTAGTGATAAATAACCGTTGTAACATACACTATTAACTACTTGTAAATTTGTCGTACTCGGTTTCCAAGTAACTGCGTTAGTAGAAGAGTATACTGCTTTTGATAAATTGTAATATGTATTAGGTGGATTTGCAGGATATATTCTTCCCCACATAAGATTGAAAATACCTCCGGGTAAAGGTTGGTTTGCCAAATAGACGTTTGCGGTCCAATTAAAACCATCATAAGAAGTGTAATAGATAGGATAACCCGCAGTAAGAGAAGCATAAAAGGTATAGTAAATAAGTTGACTTCCGTTAGTTTGTAATATCGGAAATGCTCCAGTAGTAGTTACATAGAAAAATGGGGGATTCGGAACATAACTCCAGTTCAATCCGTCGTAAGAATAAACCAGTGTTGTAAAACAAAGACCAGTTTGTCCAAAAACTAAAGATGAATTTGACATCAACCAAATATAGTTATGCCATACAACAGATGCATTTCCGGGGGTTTGTCTTAGAGCACCAGTTGTATTACTTGACCAATTCAATCCATCATACGAATAATAGGTACAAGCAGCGGTAGGGTAGCCATTGGTAAAATTGGTATATATGTATATAGAACCGTTATAAGCCAAACTTCCGCTGCTATTATTTGTATTACTTGGCATACTACCAGGTGAGTTACTCCAATTGATTCCATCGTAAGAATATGCCGCCCTTAAGAAATAGTTAGTGGCACCCGTACCGGTACCCAGGGCCAACCAAAATAAACCATTCCAAAGTAAATTTCTACAACCGGTATTACCATAGAACGAAATTGTCGTGCCTGTTCCAGTCCAATTGACACCATCAAACGAATATAATAATGGAGTTTGTACGCCGGTCGTTGTTTGTGCGGCTACCCACATAGTACCGTTATAATCTACAGTATAAACATAGTTAGTAGTAGTACCAACAACGTTTGCATTGTACCAAGTCAAACAGTCATAAGAATACTGGAATGTGCCAACTGCACCACTTCGAAACAATTTACCACCTTTAAAACCTGAAAGAAGAGCAACGGTAGAAGTAGCTCCTATACTTGTCCAATTATTAATACCATCAAAAGATGTGTAAAGTGTTCCAATAGTATTAGCAGTAAAGCATATCCAACCACAATCACTACCACCCGCGAGCCAATTACTTCCTGCCCATGTGAGACAATTAATCTGACTTGATAAAAGAAAGTTTTGGTTCCAATCAATACCATTGTAAGAGTATACTGAGACGTAATTATTACCAGTGGTATAAACAATACCGTTACCTAATATATCGTTCCCTCCAGCGACCCACACCATTCCGTTCCATGCCACGGAAGTACCTTGACTATAAAATATCAAACCCAGGCCAGTCCAATTGATACCGTTGTAGGAATACGCAATGGTGTTCGTACCCGCCCCCGTTGCTACCCACATGGTCCCATTCCACGCCACCCCATTTACACTAATATTGAAAATACTGTTGCCCAGACCCACCCAATTGATGCCGTCTGTGGAATAAGCCAGCGTGTTACCGCCGTAACCACCTGCCACCCATATCCCCCCTCCCGCACGTGTACCAAATGAAAACAATTGATCCGCGTTGGATGGCGTATCGGTTGCGACGAGTACATTGGATTGCGTCAAACTCACAGAGTTGGGTATTACAAAACTCTGTGTGGTATTTGTGTATGTACCTACGCCAGCGCCAATGCCACTACTCGTTGTGTTACCATAAGTTGTGGTAATATTTGTGATACCATATGTGATAAAATTAGTCGTAGTCGTGTACCCGTTTTGAACCTGAAAACTCCCGTTATAAATATACTGGGTGCTCGCAATATAACTGCTGGCCGGTAATTGTATGGTCGGCGTTTTCGTCGCCATGATGGTTTTGGTGTAAATCACCGTGGCCAGTTGGTTGGACGAAGCCGGGGTTGCCGTTGACACCGGCATCGAAGTAAATGTTTTGTTTCCATATACATTTTGGTTGTTGCTTATATCTACGAGTAACAGTCCCAAATCCACAAATGCATTGGATTGGCCATTTAAATCGGTATAAATATTTGTTTGGTTATAAGCAGCCATATACTATTATTATACATAGTAAAATATCTCTTTAAACGGTTGTTCTCCCCGCTAAAAAAACTGGCCATATTGTAGATTCATTTAGTACGCGTAGGATGTCGCAGTTGACCAAATTCCCCTTAAAATATTTGCCTCCCCGGTTGTCCGCCTCTGACCGGAAACTCCAGGCCCAGATGTTGCTTAAATCGCGCAAAGCGTACCGGAAGGGGCGGTTCTACACCCGCCGACGGGTGGCCTCTTACCCTCACCGCCCTTCGCGCCACCTTCACCGCCTTCAGGAGATTTACGGGGTGGACCGCGCGGTGCCTTCCCCGGTCCTGGCCCGCGCCACCGGCTGCTCCGTCGACGCCATGGAACAGATTGTTCGCAAAGGCGAAGGGGCGTATTACGCGTCGGGGTCGCGGCCCAACCAGACCGCCCATTCGTGGGGGTTTGCCCGCCTAGCCAGCGCGCTCACCGGTGGCAAAGCCGCCGCCGTGGATTTCCACATTTTAGCTGCGGGATGCGACCCGCGGCGTCCCGCCTTGCGGCTGGCCCGGGCCTCCCGGAAACGGCATGGGGTGGGACAGCGTCGGGTTCCCCGCGCCACGCGCGCTCGTTTGCCGTCGGAGTAACCCCCCCGCCCCCCTTGACCCAAATATTTACGAAAAAAACATAAATATTTGGATGGTATAGTAACTAAAGCCGGGTTCTCCTATCTTTCTTCCTACCCGCCCCCCCACCCCCACGTCCCCATGTTTTGGAAACTGTTTGCGTTGAGTTGGGTGTTGCCGCGCCGGAGTCATCTCCCGTCGCTGCCGAGGATGACCCTAGACATGTCCGTCGCGTTTGCGGATCCCCATCCCGGTTCGTCCCCGAAACCTCCCCGGGATTTTCGGCGCAACGTTCCCCCCGTCAACGTCTCCGACGTTTTGGAAGAGATTCTGGTAAAAAAACAGGCCCAGAAAAAACACACCTTGTTCTCCAGCGGGCGGGACGGGCGTCCCCCCGTGACGCCGAATCCGGAAACGACCGACGCGGACATTATTTTCAACATCACCCGGTTCACACACCAGATGTCTCTACTTCGGGTACTGGAAAACGCCAATGTCAGTGTTCCCGACAAACAGGCCGCCATTGCCGACTACGAAAAAACCGCCCAAGATACCACCTATCTTCCGCAGATTCATCGCGGGGGACTGTGGAAACACTGGCACAACGACGAGGGCGACGAACTGTAACCTTCCCTCTGTCTCTTAGGGGGAGGGGGGGTCATCATTATCCGATAAAAATCCACGAAATAAACAGCTTGTTCACGTGTTCGCGGGCTCTCGCGGTGTCTCCCTGGTAAGCCCGGTAAATGTCCTTCACGTGGTATATTCGGGCTAAATATCCCCCGGTCATGATCACCAGCAGGGCCAATACAATACGTTGATTGATCGTCGCCGACAACAGTTTTCCCGTGAAAATCGCACTCGCCAAATTGAAAAACGCGGTGTAAATGACCAGGTGGAACACTATGGAGGTCACAATGTTTACCAATACCGGAGAATGCCACACTTGCGACAATGTGACATTTGGGTCGGTGGTAACTAAAAACGCTTCGGTAAACATCTATACACTGTTGCGCGATTTTTTTGCGATTTTCGTGCCGGCCGCCGTGGTCATTCTCCCCGATTTTCGGGCTGAACCGGGATAGTATTGAGCAGGTATTTTTTCACGGGGAGACGCTGACCGAACCCGGTACAACACTGTTTGCCCCCGGGAAGGATCGGGTGAACGCAACACGTCGCCGGGAACGGACAATCCGAGTCTTTTTTACACGGGATCCGCCGCTGGTTGCGGAGGGTCCACCGGGGCCACGGTAGGTTCAGTTCGGGAAACACCTCGAGGATGTGGGGCAATTTAAAACGCATTGTGTTGCTCAAAAAAAGAAACAGACAAACCAAATTCATGTTTTTTCGACGTGGGATATTTTATGGGGATAATTTTATGTGGTTTCAAATTTATTTTTCGAGACTAGGGTGGTTCTTCTTCTTCGGTCCCGTCTTTCCAAATTATGAATACGCGAACCGCATCACGGCATCCACGAGTGCCTTTTTATCGTACATGATATAGTCACCCATCAAAACACAGGATTGGTTGTGGGGTTTTTCTACCACCGCACTTTTTGCCATTTTACAGACGATTATATTTGTGACAAAGGGCACGGACTTGGGTTCTGCGACATGTATAATGATGTAATATTGCGTGGGAATGTATTTAGATCTGACAATATCGTCGCAGGTGATGGGTTTCAATTTGATATGCGGCCGATGAAGCGAATCCAGGTAAGACGTTATCACATAATTTTTTTCGAAATATTGGTCCCAATAATTGATGTGGTTGTATTTGTACGCTTTGAACTCGCGGATGATTTTATCGAAGAATTTTCCCATTCTTGTGTTGTCAATGGTCATATTTCTACCATATGATTATACATATTTTTATGTTTATCATTCAATTTTCCGCGTTGTTTTGACGGGGGTGCGACTCGCCCAGTAATTTGTGGTCCCAATGTATAGCATCCCCAACATAAAGTACAGCCGTAAATTCAAACTGTTTTTCGGTGACGGAAAACTCAACCGGGTGGGCCCCGGCTACGACAAAAACGATCACGGGGATTTGGTCATCACTAACCCCGTAATTTATCACCCCAATACCGCCCAGGTTCTCATCCGGGAGAAGAAAAACCGGGAGCGTCAGATCGAGGCGCGCCAGGCATTCTTGGATTTTTTCTTCGGAAGGGATTGATTTTACCCGTTTTTACCCGTAAAATTGAAACAAAGTTACACCATGATATGGTTTCTACAAAAATCATACCATGGATCGTCAGGCGATTTCCCCCATATTCGCGTATCTACCCAACGGCATCATTCGTGAGATTGTTGCCTATACCGGCGCCACCTACAAGAAACGCAATGGCAAGTATATGGGTCAAATTCCCCGGACGGACCCACGGTACGCATTACTGTCGGCAATTCCGCAGAAAACGTTCTGGTTCCTCGCTCGTCCTCCCCACTGCGTGTTTTTCACGTCCAGCGTCATTTTATCCCGTATTACCGACACATGCCCTATCCACGTAAGTTTGGAAGTGATTGGGTCCAAATATACTGATGATCCCTATTGCGGTAACGCCGAAAGTATATGCTACAAGTTACAGACCATATCTAGTGATGATATTCGGCTTTCCAAGTTTTATCACTATTACCGGGAAACCGACCCCGTCGACGCAATCATCGCAGAAAACCGCGCAATCATCGCGGAAAACCGAGCCATCATCGCGGAAAACCGCGCCATCATCGCAGAAAACCGAAAAACGCGCAAACTTCGCGGTCTCTTACAACATGCCTTCATCTCTATCAGTATGTTTGTGACGGGGGTGATTTACGCCACGTCTGTAACCCGGGAAATCGCGTCCATTC
>Ga0214921_10004530_pt1 | contig 20370 bp, 20 predicted proteins | sample LL1505_MetaG_FD_177992 | JGI IMG/M metagenome (GOLD analysis project Ga0214921, IMG submission 177992) | Freshwater microbial communities from Lake Lanier, Atlanta, Georgia, United States - LL-1505 | ecosystem: Environmental > Aquatic > Freshwater > Lake | place: USA: Georgia | collected...
CTTAATATTTGCCTGAACAGCATTGTCCACATAGGTAAAATCTCTGGTCTGCTCTCCATCTCCATTGATATATACAGGTGTTTTATTTTTTATACCATTAATAAACAAAGGAATTACTGCCGCATAAGGTCCATTGGGATTTTGTCTTGGTCCAAAAATATTAAAATATCTAAATCCCATAAGTTTAATTCCATAAACTTCAGAAAAAACCTGCGCATATAACTCATTTGTTTTTTTGGTAACAGCATACGGCGACAAACAATTTCCTACCTTATCTTCTTTTTTGGGTAATGATATTTCATCTGCATATACCGATGAGGAGGATGCATATACAAAGCATTTCACATTGCATTCTATTGACGCCTTCAATATATTTACAAATCCACCAACATTTACATCATTGAAATACATGGGCTCCAGGATAGACCTAGGTACCGATCCTAGTGCTGCTTGATGAGAAACATATTCTATTCCATCACAGGCTTTTTTACAAGTTTCAAAATCCCTGATGTCCCCTTTTATAAATTCAAAAGCTGTATACTTATTTAAAATAGAAATAGTTGATTCAAAACCATTTACCATATTATCCAACACCCTTACTTTTTTTGCATGATGCTTTAGTAAGTATTCGGCAATATGGCCACCAATAAAGCCCGCGCCACCAGTAACTAAAAATGTTTTATTTGAAATGTCTGTATGATGAAAAATATTCTCGTGCATGAAAAACTATTCAGTAATTTTTATAAAGTCCAATAGGGCCTACTTGTAATTTTCCCTCTGTAGAACCCTTTTATATCTGCAATTAATCCATTCTGCTTTGTTAATGCACTAAAATATGCATCATCTAATAATTTATACTCATGGTGAGGAACAGAAATAATAACAGCATCATAATCATTAGCAAGAGCAGTAGTTAATTCAAGTCCATATTCTTTTTTAAATTCTTTACAGTTTGCATTCGGATCAACTAAATGCACATTCAAAGAAAATAATTTTAACTCCTTAACAACATCTGCTACTTTACTATTTCGAATGTCACTTACATTTTCCTTAAATGTAACACCCATAACCAATACTTTAGCTTCTTTTATATTACCAGTAAATTGAACGATATGTTGTAATATTTTTTTTGCAACATATTCGGCCATCCCATCATTAATTACTCTTCCAGCCAATATAACCTGACTTTCATAACCTAGCTTTTTCGACTTATGGGTTAGGTAATAAGGATCAACACCGATACAATGCCCACCTACCAAACCAGGTTGAAATTTTAAAAAATTCCATTTAGTTCCTGCGGCCTCTAAGACTTCGTAGGTATTAATATTCATTTTATCGAAAATTATTGACAACTCATTCATTAACGCAATGTTTAAATCGCGCTGTGTATTTTCAATAATTTTTGCAGCCTCAGCAACTTTTATTGAAGATGCTTTGTGCACACCTGCCATTACAACCAATGAATACACTTGTGCAATGGTATCCAAGCTTTCTGCACAACAGCCACTCACCACCTTTATAATAGAACTAATGGTATGCTCTTTATCTCCCGGATTTATTCGTTCAGGGGAATACCCTACTTTATAATCTATACCCATCTTTAACCCAGACATTTTTTCAATTATTGGTACGCAATCCTCTTCTGTGCATCCTGGATAAACAGTACTTTCATACACTACGTAGTCGCCTTTCTTAATTACTTTTCCAATTGTCTCGCTTGCTTTTTGTATTGGTATTAAATTAGGAATATTATGTTCGTCAACTGGGGTTGGTACAGCAACTATAAAAAAGTTTGCTTTTTTTAATACATCTAAATCATTTGTAAATTCAATATCGCAATTTTCAAAGGCTGATTTTTCAATTTCATTGCTTGGGTCTATACCCTGCTGCATTAAGTTAATCCTGTCTATGTTAATATCAAATCCAATAACCTTCACTTTTTTAGCAAAAGCCAATGCAATTGGTAAACCAACATAACCTAGACCGATTAATGCCAGCGTTTTTTCTTTTTTGATTAACTCCTGATACATTGTTAATTTTTATGCGTACTTCCTACTAATAAATTCCAGAGGTTGTTTGTTTAAATCCTCTTTTGTTAAACTTTTAAAGTACTCATAGGTTATTTTTAACCCTTCAGCTCTTTTCACTTTTGGCTCCCATCCTAACAACTCTCTTGCTTTACTAATATCCGGTTTCCTTTGTTTTGGATCATCTTCTGGTAATGGTTTATATATAATCTTCTGATTAGACTCCGTAAGTTTTAAAATCTCTTCTGCAAAATCTTTCAAGGATATTTCATCTGGATTTCCAATATTTACAGGATACGCATAATTGCTCATTAATAAGCAATAAATACCTTCAACCAAATCATCAACATAACAAAAACTCCTTGTTTGACTTCCATCTCCAAATACAGTTAAATCTTCTCCCCTTAAGGCCTGTCCAATGAATGCAGGCAATGCTCTTCCGTCATTCAATCTCATACGAGGTCCATAGGTATTAAATATGCGAATAATCCTAGTTTCTACCTGATGAAAATTATGATACGCCATTGTTATCGCTTCTTGAAATCGCTTCGCTTCATCGTATACACCTCTAGGTCCAACAGGATTAACATTTCCCCAATAATCTTCTTTTTGAGGATGAACTAGCGGATCACCATAAACCTCGCTTGTACTTGCTACTAATATTCTTGCTTTTTTGGCTAAAGCCAAACCTAAGCAATTATGTGTTCCTAAAGAACCCACTTTTAATGTTTGTATCGGTATTTTTAAATAATCTATTGGACTTGCAGGTGATGCAAAATGAAGAATATAATCCAATTCTCCGGGCACATGAATGTATTTGGAAACATCATGATGATAAAATTCAAACTCTTTTAATTTAAACAGATGTTCGATATTTTTTAAATCTCCCGTAATCAAATTATCCATGCCTACTACATCAAATCCTTCGGCAATAAATCTGTCACAAAGATGGGAACCTAAAAATCCTGCAGCTCCTGTTATTAATATTCTTTTTTTTTGCACAAATATTTTTTTATAATTGAACGATATTTTTTCTGCCAACACTTACATAGTGAAATCCTAATTGTTCCATTAAAATCAAATCAAATAAGTTTCTACCATCAAAAATGGCCTTATTTTTTAACAGGCTTGATATCTGATCAAAATCAGGAGCTCTAAATTCATTCCATTCTGTTGCAATAATTAATGCATCCGCATTTTTTAAAGCGTCATATTGATTATCACAAAATTGAATGGTATTGCCTAATATTTTTTTAGAATTTTCCATAGCCTCAGGATCAAATGCAGAAACTGTTGCACCATTTTTTAACAGGTGCTCAATCATATAGAATGCCGGAGCTTCCCGAATATCATCCGTATTAGGCTTAAATGCCAATCCCCATATGGCAAAATGCTTGCCTTGTATTTTCTCTTTAAAATAGTTTTTGATTTTTGGCATTAAATGAACTTTTTGCAATTCATTTACCTCCATTACCGCTTTTAATATTTTGAAATCATAATTAACCTCAATTGATGATTTTGATAATGCCTGAACATCCTTTGGAAAACAACTACCGCCATAGCCAATACCTGGAAATAAAAACCTTTTCCCAATTCTTTCATCACTTCCAATACCTTTTCTTACCATATCCACATCTGCACCCAATCGCTCACATAACTGAGCAATTTCGTTCATGAAAGTAATCTTTACGGCTAAAAAAGAATTAGCAGCATACTTTGTAAGTTCAGCAGACTTTTCATCCATGAAAATAATTGGGTTGCCTTGTCGAACAAAAGGGGCATATAATTCATTCATTAATTTTATAGCTTTTTCAGAAGTAGTCCCAATAACCACTCTGTCTGGCTTCATAAAATCATCTACCGCTACCCCTTCCCGTAAAAATTCAGGATTACTGATAACATCAAATGAATGATCTATATTAGCTATAGCATTACTTAGTATGGCTTTTTTAACTTTTTCTGCAGTACCTACTGGCACTGTACTTTTATCAATGATTACTTTATAATCTTTTGGTGTTAATAATTTTCCTAATTGCGAAGCAACATTCAAGATATACGACAAATCCGCGCTGCCATCTTCTCCTGGAGGAGTAGGCAAAGCAAGAAAAATAACTTTGGCGTCTTGTATGGCATCTTCAATTTTTGTAGTAAATGTTAATCTTCCTTCTTTTTGATTGCGGAGAAATAACTTCTCCAGGCCAGGTTCAAATATAGTAATTTGACCGCCAGACAATTTCGTTACTTTGTCTTTATCGATATCAACACAAATCACATTGTTACCCGTTTCTGCAAAACAAGTACCAGTAACCAACCCAACATACCCTGTACCAATTACTGCAATTTTCATACGTTTTTATTTTTTATTAATAAATTCTATAATTTTTTTACAAATAAATGCTTGTTGATCTTCCTCTAATTCAGTATGAATTGGCAATGAAATGACTCTTTCTGTTAACCAATCTGTTAATGGTAATTCATAGGCACTGCCCCCAAAAGCATCAAACATTTTTTGACGATGTGCAGGAACAGGATAATAAATCATTGAAGGAATTCCATTTTCTGAAAGAAATGAACTTAATGCATCTCTATCTGCATTCTGAAGTATTAATGTATATTGATGAAATACATGATTGTTATTTTTTGCTCTAAAAGGAATTCCAATTTCACTAAACTCCTTAAACGCATGATCGTAGAAATCAGCCGCCTTTCTTCTTGCCTTATTATATTCGTCTAGATGTTTTAATTTAATATCCAGAATAGCAGCTTGTACGGCATCTAATCTTGAATTACAACCCACTACATCATGATAGTATCTTCTACTTTGACCATGTGATGCAATCATTTTCAACTGCTCTGCCAATGCTTCATCATCTGTAAAAATTGCTCCCCCATCACCAAAAGCTCCAAGGTTTTTTGATGGATAAAAAGAGGTACAGCCTATATGACCAATGCTTCCTGTCTTCTTTTTTCTGCCATCTGAAAAAACATACTCATTTCCAATTCCTTGAGCATTATCTTCAATAACAAATAAATGGTTCCTATTGGCTATTTCCATTATCGCTTCCATGTCTGCCGCATGCCCATAAAGGTGAACGGGTATGATTGCTTTTGTTTTTGGAGTAATCGCCATTTCAATAGCTGCTGGGTCTATGCAAAAAGTTTGCTTATCTACTTCTACAAAAATGGGCTTGATGCCAAGTAATGCTGCTACTTCCACAGTAGCTATGTATGTAAATGAAGGTGTAATGACCTCATCGCCGGCCTTCAAACCTAATGCCATCATAGCAATTTGAAGGGCATCAGTTCCATTGGCACAAGGAATAACATGTTTACTTCCATTGTATTTGGCAAGATTCATTGCAAAATCATTTACAATTTTACCTCCAATAAACTGAGAACTCTCCATTACATTAATTACTGCCTCATCCACTTCCTTCTTTATCTTCAAATATTGGTTTTTGGTATCTACCATTTGTAAAGCCCTCATAAATCAAGCATTTTAGCCTTGCGAAGATACTATATTGAGGCTAATTTTGCAAAGCATATGATTGTGTTGATTTTATGATTAAATGACTGTATTTTTGGTACAAAATCATCCAATTGAGTATTTTTTTTTACAATTTATCCATTTTTTTATACGGCAAACTTATATATATGCTTTCTTTTGTTAATAAGAGAGCTGGTTTATGGATTAAAGGTAGAAAGGATGCAGAAAAATTCCATTTTAAAGAAAAAACAATATGGATGCATTGTGCAAGCCTTGGAGAATTTGAACAAGGAAGACCAATAATTGAATTACTTAAAATAAAATTCCCTCATTACCCTATTGTGATTAGTTTCTTTTCGCCAAGTGGTTATGAAATTAGAAAAAATTATCCCTTAGCCAATAAAGTCATTTATCTTCCTTTAGACACAACCACTCAAGCAAAAAAAATAATTAACAGCATTAATCCAGCAATCGTTATTTGGGTTAAATATGAATTTTGGTGGAATCATTTAGCTGAATTAAAGAGGCGCAATATTCCTGTAATATTAATAGCTGCCATTTTTAGAAAATCTCAACCTTTTTTTAAATGGTACGGGCAAAGCTGGAGAAAAGGAATTAAGTTATTTCATTTTTTATTTGTTCAAAATATAAAATCGCTTGAATTACTTAATAGTATCAATATCAATAATGCCGCAATCATTGGCGATACTCGCTTTGACAGGGTTAAAGAAATAGCCGATACCAAAACAGACATTCCATTTATAAAAGAGTTTATCAATGGTCATAAAGTAATCGTTGCCGGTAGTACCTGGGAAGCTGATGAAAAACTGTTTGCTGCAACAATTAATAACTTCGAAAATATTAAACTCATCATTGTTCCACACGATATAGATCCTGCTAATATCATCAGACTAAAAAAGAATTTTAATAAATCGTTATGTTATTCAGAAGTAATCAATAACAATACCATTATTCAATCTATCAACATTCTTATTTTAGATTCAATAGGATTGCTTTCTACTTTATACCAATATGCAGACATTGTGTATGTTGGCGGTGGATTTGGAAAAGGAATTCACAATATACTTGAGCCTGCTGTGTATGGAGTACCTATTTTATTTGGACCAAATCATCAAAAATTTGCCGAAGCCACAGAAATGATTAATCGTGGTGGTGGCTTCTGTATTAAAAATTCTATAGACTTTACATCAACGGTAATGACCTTACTGAATAATAATGAAGCATTGTTCTTAGCGGGAAAAAATTCGAAAGATTATGTATTGAGTAACTTAGGCGCAACTGAAAAAATAAATGACTATATAAAATTAAATCGTCTTTTAACTAATTGATTAAACTGCTTTACAGCATCGCTGTTTTCTATCCAACCCAATTTTAATTTCAACTCTCTTCTAATCCAATATTCAGCTTCTGGATAAATGGCAAATGCATTTATTGTTTTTATACTTCTTTCATACATTACCTCGTCACCTAAAAATAATTCATTGATAAATAAAAAACGATCATTAATCCCAATCGCTTTCTTTAAATCTTTTATAGGTGCTTCAGAAAATGATTCGCTAATTTCTTTCCCCTCCAATTTGAGCTTATCATTTACAGAATCTTCTTTCTCATTTTTTACAGTAGCCTTTGAAAGAATTTCATTGTTTGACTTTTGATGAATTAAAGTCGGAATATCTTCTATTGGATCAAATTGTATTACTGGTTTATTTTTTATACTGGCAGAAATTTTAGCCGCTGCGCTTTTTTTAATTTCATCTAATTCCGCTTCAATTTCAACTTCATCTAAATGTAAAACATGTACCACTTTTTCCTCCTCAATAACTTGACTTATTTCAACCTCTTTTTCATCTTGGTTTTTTAAATTGGTTTCTTCCGCCAAATTTGGCATTACAGCAATTTCCGGAAGGTGTATACTATAGGCTGGTTTTTTATCAATGATCACATCCGATGATTTCAAATGCGACAATTCAGATTGCAACATTTGCACTGTCATCATAAGCTCATCAAGCGAAGCATTTTTCGCTAATTGTTCCTGAAGTCTTTCACTGAGTGTAACCACCCTATCCATATCAAACTATTTAGGTATTATTTGTTGATTTTGATTTTTTTCATTGCAATTAATCTGTAATCTTTGCATGAACTAATAATAAAGTTACAAACTCAATCTTAAAAAAAATCAATAATGTTTATAGAACCTAGTTTTAAAGGCGAAAAAAGAGGATGGATTGAAGTAATCTGTGGAAGCATGTTTAGCGGAAAAACAGAAGAATTAATCAGAAGACTGAAAAGAGTTAAAATCGCCAACTTAAAGGTTGAAATATTCAAACCTGCCATTGACACCCGTTATGATGATACGAAAATTGTAAGTCATGATACCAATGCGATTCACTCTACTCCTGTTGCTTCAGCTAATGACATTCTAGCTTTAGTCAATGATGTAGATGTTGTAGGTATTGATGAGGCGCAGTTTTTTGATAGTGAAATTACCCCTATTTGCGAAACGCTTGCCCTAAAAGGTATCAGGGTTATTGTAGCCGGTCTGGATATGGATTATAAAGGAAATCCATTTGGACAAATGCCCAATCTACTTTCTATCGCCGATTATATCACCAAACTGCATGCGATTTGCATGAAATGTGGGAATATTGCCAATATAAGTTATAGAAAAACAGCTGACGCCGGCCAAGTTCTATTAGGTGAAAAAGATATCTATGAACCAAGGTGCAGGCAATGTGCTCAACAAAATGATTAGTACCCTATCACTTCTTGTCCCATTAATCTAATACATTAATTCATGTCCCAATATTTTAAAATAGGAAAATTTGCAGCTAGCCATGGCCTGCTGGGCGAATTGATTTTACAACATAGCCTAGGGAAAAAAACAACACTTAAAGGACTTGAAGCTTTATTTATTGAAGAACAACCAGATAATTTCATCCCCTATTTTATTGAAAAAACTTCCATAAAAAACGAAAAAGAAACCTATATAAAAATTGAAGGTATCAATAACAAAGAAGTAGCAAGAAAATTAACACCTAAAGAAGTTTGGCTGGAAGAAGCAGATTTTAAAAAATATGCCCAACAATCTGCCCCCATCGCGTTATTAGGCTTTCGTATTATCAATGACGAGATTGATCTTGGAGAAATTATAGAAGTAATAGAACAACCTCATCAGATTTTATGTACCATCCTTTATAAAGGAAATGAAGCATTAATTCCCATTCATGAAGGAAGCCTAATTAAAATAGACAAAAAAAATAAAAAGGTATTTGTAGATTTACCAGAAGGACTACTAGAAATTTATGAATAATTCAACAAAAAACTAAGGCTCTATTTTTACGAAAAAATAATTACGGTCCTGCTTATTAGCAACTACCTGACCATTACTACCGGCAAGTCTAAGTGTCGTTGTTCCTATAGAATCCCAAAATTGTCGTTGTTGTTCCGTAATAGATATATTCGAGTACCCAAAATATTGGGAACAAGGATTTCTACTATCAAAAAACATATTGGAATAATAATAATTATTGATGCCAATAGTAATTAAATACAATCCAGCCTCACCTGCAACTAACAAGGGCTTCAATCGATTGTATGGATCTGACCTATTGTATAAATAATTTATCCCCGTATTGGAAGTCAATTGAAAATATCCTTCCGTTACCATTGGATTAAATTGAATATTAGCATAATTCAATTCTGGGCCAGCACCATTATTCACTAACTTATAGGGCTGAATACTAGCATACATTGTATAGCAAGGATATATCAAATCAACGCCTTTGTTGGATTTAAAAGTATCACTAATTACAGAAGACATTTTAATGGTATCTAAAACATGAAAAGACTGATAAATATTAGTGATTTCTATCGGCAATGGAATTGAATCGTTCGAATAAGTATCACACAAAGGAGGATCGTCTCCACATTGAAAACCCGGGGTAATGATTATGTAAAAAAATAAAACTGGTAAGAAAAGAAATGCCTGTTTCATCAATAAATATTTTGAATAATCTAAAATAGCAAAATTGACAAGAATCAATGTCATTTTTTTGTCATTTTATTAAAAAAAGAAGATTATCCAATTTTTTTTAATTGCTGCATAAGCGCTCTGAACTCTTTGGGAATTTCTGCTTCAATAATTATAGGTTGTTCGTTCTCATCCTTGAAAACTAATTTAAAAGAATGTAAGGCTACGCGACTAATCATGGGCCTTTCTTCTTCATCATGTTTACTTAATTTAAATTTCTTTTTTATGGAAGACAACAAAATGGGTTTACCATCACCATATAAAGGATCACAGGCAAGGGGATATCCCATGTTTTTAGCATGTACACGTATCTGATGGGTTCTGCCCGTATGCAATTGAAAGGAGACTAAAGAATAATTTCTATTTGATTCCAACACTTCATAAGATGTGGAAGAAGGTTTGCCATTTCTATGCACAACCATCATACCTTTTTGTACTAAGTGCTCTGTTATAGGCGCATCAATAATTCCAGTAGCATTAGCTGGTGATCCTAACACAATTCCAACATAGTATTTTTCTATTTTTCGTTCTTCAAATAATCGTGAAAAATATTTATGGGAACCTTCATTCTTAGCAAATATTATCAATCCGCTTGTTTCTCTATCTAATCGATGTACCGTAAAAATATTGCCGTATTTTTCAATCAGCTGGGCTTTGAGAGATTTTTCAGATTGCTCCCTATCAGGAATACTTAACATCCCTGCAGGCTTATTGATAGCTACAAAAGAATCATTTTCGAATACTATTGTGAATGGTTTTTTACTCACTGAAAAAACTATTTAGTAGGTTTATTTTTTGATGCATTCATATATTTCAACAACCTAATTTCTTTTTCACTTAAATATCGCCACTTACCTCGTTCTACATTTTTCTTAGTTAATCCTGCATACATCACTCTGTCTAAGCCTTTTACATCATACCCTAAATGTTCAAATATTCTTCTGACTATTCTATTTCTTCCACTATGAATCTCAATGCCTATGATTGACTTGTCTTTTGAATCAGCATAGGCTAAACTATCAACAAATATTTGTCCATCTTCTAAGGTTAATCCATTTAAGATCTTTTCAAAATCTCCTTTAGTTAAAATCTTATCAAGCTTTACTTCATATATCTTTTTTATTTCAAAACTAGGATGAGATAATTTTTGTGTAAGATCTCCGTCATTCGTTAATAACAAAACACCAGATGTATTTCTGTCTAATCTTCCAATCGGATAAACCCTTTCGTTAGTTGCTTTTTGAATTAACTGCAACACTGTTTTTCTTCCCTGTGGATCATCTGTGGTGGTAATATAATCTTTAGGTTTATTTAATAAAATATATTGCAGATTCTTTGTTACAAATAATTTTTTATTGTTAAACACAATTTCATCAGTTGGCTGAACTTTATATCCTGGCTCCTTTACAATAATACCATTTATTTTCACCTTACTTTCCGCTATCAATGCAACAGCATCTCTCCTCGAACATACTCCACAATGAGCAAGGTATTTATTCAATGGCATCACACTGTTTATTGTTGGACTTGCCACAGACTTGGAGTTTGATGATGATTTTACATGTGGGACTTTAGCTGCGATAACCACTTTTTTAGGATTTAATAATTCAGCTTTTTTTGCCATTCTTGCCTGATACTTTTCTTCCTTTACTTTATCAAAATAAGCAGCTCTTTCTTTTTTGGCTTTTTTCTTCTCTTGACGAAAGGCTTCTTTTACGGCACTATTTTTTTTCTGGGTAGCAAATTTTTGAAATGGAGACTGACTCATGTGTAATTGATTTATGCTGTTTTTCAACAGTAATGAAGTATAAAGGTACTATTTATTACTCAATTGAAAAATGGCATTAAAATATTCACGATTGCTGTAAAATAAAAAGTGCACTTATAAAAAGTGCACTAACTATGTAAATTGATAAGAATTCTAGTTGTTTTCCTTATACTTTTTTTTGTTTTTTTGCATTTTTTCTAGTGTGTCTAATTGTTCTGCTGTTAATATTTTTTTTCTCAATTCTTTGCTTGAAGCTATGACTGTTTTTATCTTCATGCGTTTTTCCTGATCATTGAGCTTGCTATCATTTTTTATCTTATCAACAGCCAATTTATTTTTTTCATCTAATGTGCTCAATTGCTTTACCTGTTCTTCTGTTAAATTCAACTTCTCTTTCATCATTCCCATTCGCTTCACAAACATTTCTCTTTTCTTCAATTCACGCAATTCTTTTGCAGTTGCTATTCGATCTTTTTGTTGTTTAGTCAATATTGATTCTCTTTTTGACTGCATTTCTTTTCTTAATATCGTTTTACGATCATTATACTCTTTTACTGTAATGCTTTGCTGCTCATCCAACAAATCCATTTTAATTTTATTTTCCTTCCGAATTTGTTGAAACTGTTTTTTCTGATCCTCAGTCAATTGTAACAACTTTGCCATTTTTTCTCGATCATGACCCTTTTTATTTCCTTGTTGCATTTTTTGATCCTGGTTATCTTTTTTCATTTTCCAATTTTCCTGGGCTATAATTACATTCAAAAAAGAAAAAAGAAGAACGGCGATAATTAATGTCTTTTTCATATTAATGATTTTTATTTCGATAATTAGACCATTGTGAGTCTAAATAGTTTAATGACACATCAAGCAACCTTGTCTTTATTTGCTAACTGGCCGCAGGCCGCATCAATATCCTTTCCCCTGCTACGTCTTACCCTTACATTAACCTTATTTTTAGCCAAAAAGTCCGTAAATAATTGTGTTGTACTTTCTGCGGGTTTTACAAATTCAGCCCCAGCAATTGGATTGTATTCAATTACATTAATTAAATGAGTAGGAATTTTTCTGTAAATTTTCATGAGCTCTTTTGCATCATCAATACTATCGTTTCTATCCTTAAATAAAATATATTCTAATGTAATATCATTTTTTGTTTGATTATAAAAATAATTCAATGATTCTATCAGTAGTTCAATTGTATTTGTTTCATTTATGGGCATTATTTCATTGCGCTGTTTATCTGTGGGGGCATGCAAGGACAACGCTAAATTAAAACGCACTTTATCATCCCCTAATTGTTTAATCATTTTTGCAACACCTGCCGTGGAAACAGTTATTCTCTTGGGACTAATATTCATACTATCTGAAGCCGTGATTCTATCTATAGATTTTAAAACATTTTTATAATTTAATAAAGGTTCTCCCATCCCCATATAAACAATATTGGTCAATTTCTTTCCGTACGATTTTTCACTTTGTTCATTTAGCATGGCTACCTGATCATAAATTTCATCAAAACCCAAATTGCGTTTACGTTCCATTTTACCTGTCGCACAAAACTTACAAGTTAAACTACATCCTATCTGAGAGGAAACACAAGCTGTATTTCTTTTTTCAGTAGGAATTAGTACGCCTTCAATAAAATGATTGTCATAGGTCTTATATCTTGATTTTACCGTGCCATCATCACTTTGCTGAATGGTGTCTATTTGGATTGCATTAAATTCAAAATCTTCTGCTAGTTTTTTTCTCAACTCTAATGATAAATTACTCATATCATCGAAATCACGGGCATTTTTTTTCCACAGCCATTCGTATGCCTGAATAGCACGAAATTTTTTATCTCCAATTATTTCGAAATATTCTTTTAATTCTGGTAAACTAAGCTCCCGGATATTTTTAGTTGTTGCCATAGCACAAAGATAATCAAGTCGATAACTTCATCCGAAGAAGATTTAAGAAAGACTTTATATTTGTACTGAAATAGATTTCAAAAAATTAAACTATTTTTTATATGGAAACCGTTTATATCATCGACTCTGTTAGAACCCCAATAGGAAAATATGGTGGATCATTATCAGGCATTAGACCAGATGACTTGCTGGCGCTAGCTTTAAAGGCTTTAATACATCGCAATAGCAATATCGATGTAAATGCTATTGAAGATATAATTGCAGGCGCCGCTAATCAAAGTGGAGAAGATAATCGGAACGTAGCCCGCATGGCTTCCCTACTTGCCGGTCTTCCAACAACCATTGCAGGAAATACAGTTAATCGTTTATGCGCAAGTGGATTACAAGCTATTATGGATAGTACAAGAACTATTGCCTGTGGAGATGCTCAATTGATGATCGCCTGCGGTGTAGAAAGCATGAGCAGAGCACCTTTTGTTATGCCAAAAGCATCAAGCCCCTTTGATAGAAATGCCCAAATTTTTGATACTACTATGGGTTGGCGATTTATAAATAAAAAACTTTCCGAAAGCTATTTCCCTTACTCCATGGGCGAAACGGCAGAAAATATTGCAAAGCAATGGAATATCAGCCGACATGCTCAAGATGAATTTGCATTGGAAAGTCAACAAAAATATGCGTTCGCTCATAAAACAGCGCGATTTAAAGAAGAAATAATACCTGTTCAAGTTCAAGTGGGTAAAGAATCTTTTGACTTTGAACAAGATGAACATCCAAGACTTTCTACCCTTGAGAAATTATCTCAACTAAAACCTGCATTCATTAAAGACGGCACCGTAACTGCAGGAAATAGTAGTGGTATTAATGATGGTGCTGCCGCCATGTTATTGGCTAGTGAAGCTGCTGTAAAAAAATTCGGTTTAAAACCAATGGCAAAAATTAAAAGTATGGCGGTTGCGGGTGTAGAACCAGCCGTAATGGGCATCGGACCTGTACCCGCCACCACAAAGGCCTTGAAACGTGCTGGAATTAGTAGCAGAGAATTAGATTTAATTGAATTAAATGAAGCATTTGCATCTCAAAGCATAGCCTGCATTCATGACCTAGGCCTAGATTTAGAAAAAGTAAATGTTAACGGAGGTGCTATTGCATTAGGCCATCCGCTTGGATGCAGTGGAGTAAGAATTTCTACCACATTGATTCATGAAATGAAAAAAAGAAACAGCAAATTTGGATTGGCTACAATGTGTGTTGGCGTTGGACAAGGTGCTGCCATAATATTCGAAGCTGTTTAACCTTTTATTGTTTTATAAAAAATTCAACCAACTTACTCAGTAAAACATTTTGCTGTACACCAGTTTTTATATTTTTGATAACACAACTATTCTCTTCCATTTCTTTACTGCCTATAATAACAACGTAAGTTATTTTTTTCTTGTCTGCATACTTAAACTGCTTATCTATTTTAATTTGCTCTGGATATATTTCACAAGCTATCCCATGATTACGAAGTTGTTGCATTTGCTGATAAGCAAAACTACTTTCCGATTCTCCCATATTAAAAAACAATGCAATTGTAGCAACTTGTAAATTATCAGGGAATAATTGCAGTTCTTCCATTACATCATATATTCTGTCTACCCCAAAACTTATACCAACCCCTGGGATATTAGGAACTCCAAATAAACCAGTGAGATTGTCATACCTTCCTCCGCCACCAATACTACCCATCATAACAGTGTTTGGAGCTTTCACTTCAAAAATCATTCCTGTATAATAATTTAATCCTCTAGCTAATGTAAAATCGATTTCGATATTTACATTTGGCGTGTTATCGACCAAATATTTAATCTCTTTTATCCCTTCTGTTGCTTGAGCATTGCTAAGTAATAATTTTTCTAACCCGTTTAACTTCTCCTCATTACTTCCTTGAATACTTAAATAGGCTTCAATTATTTTTATTTGTTCCCCTCTCAATCCTCGTTGCGAGAGTTCCTCTTTTACTTTTTCTATGCCTATTTTTTCCAACTTATCTATTGCAATGGTGATGTCTGTTAAACAATCAACTGCGTCACAATACTCAGATAAAGCAACAAGTATTTTTCTGTTATTTACTTTTAATGAGTATTCCTTCAACCCTAGTTTTGAAAAAACAGCATGATAAATATTGGCTAGGTCTACTTCATTTATTAATGCAGTACTGCCTACAATGTCTGCATCACATTGGGTAAACTCCCTGTAACGACCCTTTTGAGGACGATCTGCACGCCATACCGGCTGAATTTGATAGCGTTTATATGGAAACGTTAGCTGACCATAATTCATTGCAACATACCTTGCAAATGGAATCGTTAAGTCATATTTTAATGCACGTTCAGTGAGCGAAATACTATTTTTCCCTTGCAATAATTTATCTAATCCCTCTTTGGTTTTTTCTATATTTTTTGGGTCATTCAGCCCATTATTTAATATCTTAAATATCAATCGATCCCCCTCCTCTCCATATTTTCCCATGAGTGTTTCAAGATTCTCCATTGCAGGTGTTTCCAATGGTTCAAATCCATAACATTCAAAAACACTTTTTATTGTGGATAAAATATAATTCCGCTTCCTAATTGTTTCGGCCGAAAAATCTCTAGTGCCTTGAGGAATACTTGGTTTTGACATTTACCTTACTTTTTACGCTCGTTTTTTAAATAATTATTAATAATGGCATCACATGTTTTATCAATTAATTCATACACTTCAAGATAACCATCTTCATTTCCATACCAAGGGTCTGGAACATCTCTTTTTTCTCCTGGAAATAATTCATCCAAAAATAAGCAAGTCTTCTTTTGATCAAAGCTATTATTCCCAATTACTTTCATCTGAAGTAATACATCATTCGCCATTGCATATATCCTGTCAAATTGAACAAAATCATCTTGAACGAACTGCCTTGATTGTTGTGAACTAATATCTATCCCATTTGATTTAGAAACTTTTTGACTTAATACATGAGGCGCCTCGCCATTATAAAGTCCATTTGTACCAGCACTCTCAACTACCCAGTCTAATCCAGCTTGCCTAGCTTTATGCTGTAATACGCCTTCAGCAATCGGACTTCTACAAATATTTCCCAAGCAAACCATTAGTATCTTCATAGCGCAAAGATAAAAATTACTTTACTCCTAATAACAATGTCACTGTGTTATTTTAAGTTGCACCTTGTTTAAAGGGAAGTTCAACATTTATTTTCTACAACATACAAACATCAAATTTCGTAGAAATTTACCTGATGTTGCCTTAAAAATGATTTGATCATATTTACATGAATACACTGTCCTAAATGAATGAAAGAATAATCCGAAACCTTTTTTATTTTATTGTTGATCATTATTTCTTTGTCCTCCAAATCAAATCCAAGATGTAAATGTTTTGTACTGAATTGCATTCCATACACCACCCCATTTTCATCAAATAAGGGCCCCCCGCTTTGTCCCCTTAAACCTGGTGTACTCATTTCAATACCATAAACACCCTGAGTTGGATCCCCTAAAAACCTTGTAACCATTCCTTCAATTGGAAAAAGAGGTGATGAGCTTATTCCGTTTTTCGTCCATTCAATTTCATGAGTTATTTCGTTTCGATGATAGTTATTAAATTCAGGGAATGGATAACCAATTCTACATAAGAATTTTCCTTGCTTTAATTTATTTTGATCTTTTAAAAATTTAGCAAAATTATTATAATGTATTTTTTTGTACCCATTGAACTTTATGATTGCTAGGTCTAAAGTTGGATGAAGATGGATCGTAAATCCTTCCATTTGATCAACACAATCAACAAAATTGGGCTTCAGCTGTATTGTTGTATTTGATTGATAATGATATTTTAATTCGATTTCTTTTAGTAGTATTTCATATTCAGGAAGGTCTTTAATGTTTTCTCGCTCTAGTTTAAAAGCCTGATAATTATTTTATATTTTTTCAGATTGAATAATCATTTCAGCAACATGTTTACAGGTTATAGCATACCCGTCTTCATTTACAAAAAACATGGTTGCCGTTCCTGTATAGATATCTGTAGATTGATAATTGGCAGATATTGTATTAATTGAACGTGTATATTCTCCTACTATTTGAATTGCTTTAATAAACATTATCTTTTTATTTTAAGATAGATGACTGAAATGTACAATGTCCTATATTGATTTGATATTGAACAAAAATCCCCCCGATGTATCGGAGGGATTTTTGACTAGAATATTAAAACCCTTTTAATTAATTAGGTTTTTTTGTTGACGTTTTTTGAGACTTGTCATCAGTAGTAGTTTTCGCGTCTGATGATGCTTTCATTTCTGAAGTAGTAGAAGTTGCTTGAGGTGCTGCTTTTGCCGCTTCTGCAGTTTTTGCTGCTTCAGCAGCCTTTAAAGCTTCTGCTGCTTCGTCCTTAATTACTTCTCCTTTAATTGTAATACTTTTTACTTCATCGATGCCAGCAAACTTAACACTAAGATGCTTTTCAAACATGTTCAGATTTTTTGCGTTGTACGTTGCCTTGATATAGCCTGATTTTCCTGGTGCTATTGGCTCTTTTGTATAATCACTAATAGTGCAACCACAAGTTGGATTGGCTTGTTCAATAATCAATGCCTCTTTGCTGATATTGGTTACTTCAAAAGTTGCCGTTGTAGGATGATCTTGTAAAATTTTACCTAATTCAATCGTTTCTGTCTTGAATTTAGCAACATCATCTGCTTTCTTTTTTTGGTCTGCCACGTTATCTTGAGCAAAAACTCCAGATGTTAATACAATTGCTGTAAAGCCTAATAGTAGTTTTTTCATTGTTTTTATTTTTTGTTTTTTAATTATTGTTATTAATCTTTTAATTCATTGATTTCGGTATTCGGTGGTGCACTAGCACTAGGCGTTTTCCAAACTTCCCCTTTAATGGTTATCTGTTTTGTTTGGGATTCATTGTAAGTAATAGTGATTACCTTAGAAAAAACACCTTCGGAAGCAGCATTGTATCCTACTTTTATCGAACTAACTGCCCCGGGCAATATTTCTTTATTTCTTTCCCATTCCGGAGTAGTGCATCCACAACTAGCTTGTACATTATCTAATTTTAAAGAACTAACCCCATTATTTTGAAGTTCAAATATATGATTTACAGGTTTACCTTGAGGTATTTTTCCAAAATCAAATAATTCTTCCTTTATAAACAAATCGGTCTCTGTTTTTTTCAACACAGTTGTATCTAGCTGCTGATTATTTTTTTGAGCATTAGCATAGATGCATAATAACAAAATAATTGGAATAAATACTACCTTTTTCATTTACAATAACGAGTATAGATTATGTCATAAAGATATAAAAAATCAATTTTAATACTGAATTTTCCTGATTCTTTACCAATTTTTAACACATACAAATTGTATTTAATTTGTTTAATACGTAGTATATTATAGATTTTACGAGTATTGATATAGGTAAATCTTAAATAAATAAATGATTATCTTACTTTTGATGATATTTTAATTTTACGATATTACAATGAGCGAAATAAACGAGTTAAGTTTTGAAAATTTCAAAAAAGAGGTTTTAAAAGATTATAAAATTTGTTGTGTCAGTAGAGAAACGAGCTTATTAGGTAGAAAAGAAGTACTAAATGGGAAAGCCAAATTTGGCATATTTGGTGATGGGAAAGAGTTGGCTCAAATAGCAATGGCGAAATTTTTTAAGCCTGGTGATTTTAGATCTGGATATTACCGTGATCAAACTTTCATGTTTGCTAGTGGACTTGCCACTGTTGAACAATTTTTTTCACAATTATATGCAGATTCCGATTTAAATAACGAACCCTTTAGTGGCGGCCGCCAAATGAATGCCCACTTTGCTACCAAATTTGTAGATAAACAAGGCGAATGGCTAGATTTAGTGAATTTAAAAAATGTTTCAAGTGATATTGCTCCTACAGCCGGGCAGATGGTGAGGGGTTTGGGATTAGCCTTTGCTTCTAAAATATTCAGAACCGTTCCATCACTTCAAGAATTTACTTCACTCAGTAACAATGGAAATGAAGTTTGTTTTTGTACGATTGGAGATGCCTCTACGAGTGAAGGTCAGTTTTGGGAAACCATGAATGCAGCAGGCGTTCTTCAAGTTCCATTAGCTGTTTTTGTTTGGGATGATGGATATGGAATCTCCGTTCCAAAAAAATATCAAACAACAAAAAGTTCAATCTCTGAAGCATTAGCCGGGTTAGAAAAAAATCATGATAGTAATGGGATTGACATTTATACATTAAAAGGCTGGGACTACGCCAACATGTGCGAAGTAATTGAAAAAGGGATTCAAAAAATAAGAGATACCCATACCCCCGCCCTATTTCATATTGAAGAAATTACTCAGCCACAAGGACATTCAACCTCAGGTAGTCATGAGCGTTATAAAAATGCAGATAGACTTGCTTGGGAAAAAGAATGGGACTGTATTAAACAAATGAAAAAATGGCTGATTGAAAATAGTCTCGCTGACGAAACTGAATTATCGAACATTGAAGAAGACGCAATGACGATGGTAAAAGAAAGCAAACAAAATGCATGGAGCAATTATCATCAACCACTTAAAACCCTTGTAAACAATGCCTGTACTCATTTACAGGCTGCAACAAATCTTCATCCAACAGTCTCTATCATTGAAAAAGAGTTGTCTTCTTTGAGAGAGCCCATGCGCAGAGATGTATTAAAGGCATTAGCAACAACTATTGATTTGGTTGAAAATAAAAACAATGAAGAAGTCAAGATACTTCGTCAATACTATCATTCTCTCAAAAAAGAAAGTGAGTTATTATATGACTCTTTTCTTTACAATGAGGGCCCTAAATCAGCTTTAAAGGTTAAATCCATAGAAGCAAATTATAACATAGATGCTCCCATTCTTAATGGATATGAAGTGCTAAATAAATATTTTGATGAACTTTTTGCTTCAAATAATAAAGTGGTTGCTTTTGGAGAAGATTTAGGAAATATTGGAGATGTTAATCAAGGTTTCAGTGGGCTACAGGAAAAATATGGGATTGAGCGTATATTCGATACCGGTATACGTGAATTAACAATTATGGGACAAGGCATAGGT
>Ga0214921_10004531_pt1 | contig 20366 bp, 14 predicted proteins | sample LL1505_MetaG_FD_177992 | JGI IMG/M metagenome (GOLD analysis project Ga0214921, IMG submission 177992) | Freshwater microbial communities from Lake Lanier, Atlanta, Georgia, United States - LL-1505 | ecosystem: Environmental > Aquatic > Freshwater > Lake | place: USA: Georgia | collected...
GCCGGAGAGAAGAATCAGGTCGATTTTTCGTTCACCATTCTCAAAAAATTGCGCAACGCGACTCATCTCCTTCCAAGACCGGTCAGTGGATTTCAAAAAGTGAATATCGGAGAGATGTAAAATCGACAGGCCATGCAGCGGTCTCGGGAGGCCCGCCAGCGGAACATCGTACTCATAAACAGAGGTCCAGTTGGTCAAGGGCGACACTCTTTCGCTCCGAGAAATTTCATCTTTGACCGATCGTCGAACCGAAGCGGACTCCAGATCTCGAGGCTCCTCGCGAAATGAGCCCACGACCTCATGCTGTGGCGATACCTCTCGAATCGGTAAATCGTGGGCCTCCGGAGCCCACGGCCCCTCAAGAAAGGAAGCAAGCCTTTGTTTCAAAGTGGGGGGATCAATAATACGACGCCGGAGCAATTTAGCAAGCTCCACCTGCTCTGAAAGCAATGCAGTGAAATCATCTCGGGGAAGTGAGAGTTCATTAAAAACCCCGGAAACGTCGGGTCGGACACAAAAAATATCATCGGGGGAGGTAGTGGGGGGCAGGTTCAACAAGCTTGTGTGTTGAGAGCTTTGCATGACCCCACGGTATGCGCATTTCAAGTAAACCTACAGTTAGGAGTGGTTAACGAGAGATGAGAAATACGTGAGGGAGGTCCTATTATCCTCCTTGCGCGCACCATCCCCCCACGGCAGCACTGATGTGGCGTTTTATGCCGTTTAGAAAAAAACGGGCGCCCTCCCTCATCAGGAGACCGCCCTTTCAACCTCTCACACGAGGTGAAGATTACATGTACATTCCACCGTTGATGCTGATGGTCTGTCCAGTGATATAGCCAGCGCTGTCAGAAGCAAGGAAAGCCACGAGCTTCGCGACCTCCTCTCCTTGACCATATCGACCAAGTGGGATCGACTTCATGTGTTCAGCACGGAGCTTATCGTCAAGAGCCGCTGTCATATCCGTTTCGATGAAACCAGGAGCTACAGCGTTCACCGTTACGTTACGGGACGCGAGCTCTCGAGCGAGCGCCTTCGTCATTCCGATGATTCCAGCCTTCGAGGAAACGTACGGAACCTGTCCCGCGTTACCCATCTCTCCCACAACGGAGCTGATGTTGATGATACGACCCCACTTCGACTTCAACATGAGGCGAGCCGCCGCGCGAGCGCAGAAGAAGGAACCATTAAGGTTGACGCCGAGGGTTGTGATCCACTCCTCATCTTTCATGCGCAATACGAGACCATCCTTTGAGATACCCGCGTTGTTCACGAGGATATCGAGCTGACCGTGACGAGATTTGATACCATCAAAAGCGTTCTCAACAGCCTGGCTATCCTGCACGGAGAACTTCAAGAGCTCCCCATCGCTCCCCTGCTCGCGGATCGCGTTCAAGGTCTCCTGAGCGGCCTCTGGTGAGGAAGAGTAGTTCACAATTACGTACGCGCCGGTCTTCGCGAGCTCAATGGCGATACATCTGCCAATTCCGCGGGAAGCACCCGTTACAAGCGCGATCTTTCTCTTAGCGTCTGTCATTTTTTTCCTCCATTAATCTCGTCAGCATCTTTCCCATCTTTTCGTCCGCGGGCTGTTCGCTTTTCGAACACCCGCGACCATCCGTTTCCCCCGTCGTGATCCACAGGACCTATCTTGGAATCGAGATTTCCAAGAGCGGTATGAAGCTGCTGCATAACGTCTTCATCGACGAACTTACGCGCCACACGAATGCCATTCATGATGGCGCGGCTCTTGGATGAACCGTGACACTTAATAGCGATCTGTCCCAAGCCGAGCAAAGGAGCCCCGCCGTACGCGGAGGGGTCGAGCTTGTCTTTAAAGACGCTGCGAAGCACCGGCTTAGCCAACCACAATCCGAATTTAGCGCGAAGGCTGTGCTCCATAGCGGCCTTCATAGAGTCAATAACGAGCCCTACACTACCCTCCATCGCCTTGAGCACGATATTCCCAACGAATCCATCGCACACCACCACGTCGACAACATCGCGAGCTATATCCCGCCCCTCGATGTATCCGATAAAGTTAAGACCCTCTATTTCAGAGAGCATCATGGCTGCGGAGCGTATGATGTCATTACCTTTCGAAACCTCGGTGCCGTTTGAAAGGAGCGCAATACGGGGGCTCTCAATACCAAGGGCGGAGCACGCGTACTGATTGCCCATTAACGCGAACTGAACGAGCTGGAACGCCTGACAGCCCGTGTTGGCACCCGAATCGAGAAGAACGGTTGGCGTGGCGCCCACACCCTTTGGAATGAGGGATGCGATAGCGGGGCGGGCGATACCGGGAAGAGTTCCCCCGACGAACACACCAGCGGCCATAATTGCCCCGGTGTTGCCTGGGCTTACCACAGCAGAGGCCTTACCCCCGCTTATAAGCTCGAAGGCAACGCGAATGGAAGAATCCGGCTTGCCACGAATGGCCAAACCGGGAGACTCATCCATTTGGATAAATTGGGAGGCGTGGTGCACTGAGATGAGCGAACGATCACTCTCAGGATAGTTGTTGAGGAGCTTATCAAGCTCCTCTTGGTTACCCACGATGATAGAAGAGATCCCATCGCGTCGGGCAGCCATGATGGCTCCCTCGACAACTACTTTTGGTCCATGGTCGCCACCCATCGCGTCCACCGCAATCGGAAGCACACCTATTTCTGGCGTCCCTTTTCGTGGCGTCCCTTTTCGTGGCGTCTCAGTCTGGGAGCTCACTGTTTACTCAGGTAACCTTGTTACGCAGCTACTTTGCCTGCAGCGACTTCCTTACCACGGTACGAGCCACACGATGCGCAGGCACGGTGAGGAAGTACTGGTTCAGCGCACTTAGGACAGACGATAGCGTATGTTCTGGAGAGCGCGTGGTGAGAACGTCTCATGTTTCGCTTCGAGCGGGAGGTTCGTTTCTTAGGAACTGCCATAAATCACAACCAAATAACTAATATACCCTAGGGAGGAGAGGTTTTATCACGTCTCCCTAGGGTAACTCAACACTACCAGTCCCTACTTCCGTGAGTTAACGGATGAGAAACCTGGATAAATGGATACTTGCTAAGGAAGGTTCTTACACAGAGGAGGTAAGCACCTAAGAATCCTACGAAAATGCCGATCTCAGTAATTCCAAACGGAATGTGGTGAGGGCTAACTTCCGGCATAATTATAAGGTAACGGTCAAGCCAAACACCCGTCATGAGGGTCAAGCAGACAACCGCATAGGTCTTCGGGGTCTTCTTGATGTCTCGGCTGAGAAGCGTGATGAACGGGATGATGAACGCCATTGGGAACACGATCCAGGCCAAGCCCTTCCATGGGAACTCACGGGTTCTCAAGATAAGCCACTGCGTTTCCTCAGGAAGGTTTCCGTACCACTGTGGCAGGAACTGAGACCAGAACATGTAGCCCCACAACATACAGAAACCGAAATTGAGCTTACCGAGATCCCAAAACTGCTGACTGTGGATCTGCGCACCGAAGGCTGGGTTCCTCTTGGCAAAGAACATAGTCATAAGCGCGAGACCTGCCCATGCGATGTAGATCTGGCTCACGAAGACAAACGCTCCGAAGAGGTTCGAGAACCACACCGGGTTCTGGCCCATGATCATCTCGAAGGCAAAGAGCGACACCACCACCATGTAGCAGATAACGACGACAGGTGCGTTGACAGACATCTTGCGCTGCAACGGAATCACCTCACGCTCAGCGCCCTTCCATCCTGAGAGGAGGTAGCGATGAATTGGAAGCTCCCACTGCGACTTGTCCTTAGCGCGGTCATGCGCAAGCCCAACGTCACTGCGAAGGGACATGAACACGAAACGGGTCATGAGAAGGAAGAGCACGAAGAACAGTATCGAGAAACGAATGTACACGAAGGTCGGCTCCATCCACCACTCACGTCCCGGCATCGGATGACGTCCCCAGTAGAAGAGGTACTCACGACCGAAGTAGGTCGTAAGGAACGCAATGAAAGCGACCGGGAGGTAGGCTACGTTAGCCTCAGCGAGACGTCGCACCGGCGCGCCCCACTTCGCTCGAACGATCTGCATAATCACGGTAGTCATAACACCACCAAGCGCGAGGCCCTGGAAGTAGACCGCGTTGACGTAGAAAGCACCCCACGTCTCTCCAGCGTCTCCAAACATGAGGCCCACGGAGAATACAATGACCCCCACAAACACCATAAGCCATAATTTCGCGATGGTATTGCCTGTGACCCTGAGCGGCCCAGCCTCTATCACCTTATCGATGTTCACAGGAACAACGTCTACGTGCGACATCTTCTATCCCCTTCTTACTTAATACCTTGCTGATTACGAATGTAGTTCACGATGTCCCAGTGGTCCGTTGGAGAAAGCTTCCAACCGTGTCCTGGCATCAAACGAATACCGAAGTGGATGGTCGCAAAGATGCTTCCATCAGTGCGGGTCTTGTAGGTGTCGGACGTGAGGTCCGGTGGGGTCTGCAACGTCTTCTTGCCAACCGCGCCCGGAGCGTACGGCTTCTTGCTGATGTCGCCGTGACACGGCAAACAGTTCACCGCGAACAGACGCTTTCCATTCGCGATCGACGTAGCATCGGCCTTAACCGGATTCGTCATCTTCTCCGCGTCTTCACGCGAAGCGACGTAATAATCAGACATCCCGATAGCAACGGTACCTGGCGCCTTCTGACGCATAATCGTACCGGTGCGTTTCTGAACGTTCACCATGTCATCGTTGAATGGAAGCGCCTTCGCCTCTGACACCGCTACTAAACTAGCGAGTGAGAGAACGAGAGCGACCTTCAATTTTCCTGCTTGAGCCAACTTCATGAGCCCCTCTTCTCAGTTTACAAACTCTCTCTAACGTCAACTTCGTCCGCGCCTGAGTCCATCATGCGCTTCTTCACGTCATCAACTTGATTTCCAGCGCACGCGACGACCACACCGAACTTGTCGTGGGAGAACCGAGGATCATATCCGGCGGTACGCAAAACGTTCGGGATCTTACAGAACACGAAGATAGCCGCGAGCGTCCCAAGCCCTCCGAAGAGAATGGTCCACTCATATCCAGGCACGAAGAATGCCGGAATCGAAGCGATATTCTTCGCGCTCGTTCGCATCGGCCAGTCAAGCGAGCACAGGATCGCCAGGGACCATCCGCAGATACATCCAGTGATTGCGCTGCCGAGAGAAACGAGCCGCACCGGGCTCTTCTCTGGATAGGTCACCTCCTCGATCTCGTGTCGAGGAACTGGTGAGTACATTCGGTACTCGTGATTGCCTGCCTTCACCTTCTTAACGGCCTCAAGGGCGTCGTCCATGTAGGTGAAGATACCAACTACTGCTCGGGTTGATGAATCTACCATCTGACTACCTCCTAGTGACCTGAACCGTGTGAGGACGCGTGACGCATCGGTGGTGGAATTACCTCTTTGATCTCAGTAATAGCCACTGATGGGAAATACTTGATGAACAGGGTCATCCACATACCGAACCAACCAAAGGCTCCAATCGTGATACCAACCTCAACCCACGAGAAGTTGTATCCACCCCAGGCGGCTGGAATGAACTCGCGCGAGAGTGATTGGAAGATGATGTTGAAACGCTCCAACCACATGCCGATGTTGATAAAGATCGAAAGAACGAAAAGAAACGGGATGTTCGTCCGCAACGACTTAATCCAGAGAAGTTGTGGGAAGATACAGTTACAGAACGTCATTCCCCAGAACGCGAGCCAGAACTCACCAAATGGACGGAACCAGAACTGGAACCGCTCGAACGGATTATTGCTAAACCAAGCGGTGTAGAACTCGGTAACGTATGAGTACGTCACAACTCCGGACGTGACGAGGATAAGCTTGCTCATCGCGTCGAAGTGGAAAAGTGTAACCAACCGCTCAAGGTGGAACGCCTTACGAAGCGGGATGATTAACGTGACCACCATCGCTACTCCGGAGAAGATCGCTCCAGCTACGAAGTATGGAGGGAATATCGTCGCGTGCCAGCCTGGAACGATCGACATCGCAAAGTCCCAGGATACCACTGAGTGTACCGATACTACGAGCGGCGTAGCGAACGCGGCGAAGATGAGATAGGCAGCGGAGTAGTGCTTCCACTGAATGTGGTTTCCGCGCCATCCCAGCGAGGTCACTCCATAAAGAACCTTGCGGAACTTCGTGGTAGCTCGGTCACGAGCAGCCGCGATGTCCGGAATAAGCCCCACGAAGAAGAACGTCGCCGAGATCGTGAAGTACGTTGACACCGCGAACACGTCCCACAGAAGTGGCGAACGGAAGTTCGGCCACAACGCTCGCTCGTTAGGGTATGGCATAAGCCAAAGCGCATACCACGGCCGGCCCAAGTGGATGATTGGGAAGAGACCGGCGGTCATAACCGCGAATACCGTCATAGCCTCTGCCAAGCGGTAAATCGGTTGACGGAAGTGCGCTCGAAACAGGTAGAGCACTGCAGAGATGAGGGTGCCTGAGTGCGCGATACCTACCCAGAATACGAAGTTCGTGATGTAGGTACCCCAGCCGATCGGATGGCTTTTACCGGACTCTCCGAAGCCACTCCACATCTGGTAGAACCAGCAGGAGGCTCCGATCGCCAAGAGGAAAAGACAGGAGAAAAGAAGAAGGAACCAACCCGTCCCTGGGGGCTCCATCATCTTAAGAACCGTGTCATTAACCTCAGCGTAGGTCACTGGAGGCTCATGCTTTGAATCGTGTTCAGAGTGTGTGTGTTCCATATAGCCGCAAAGATCTCAAATACTAAGCCTTGTAACGAATATCATTCAGGTAACTAACCGCGGGTTGCGTATTGAGATGGTGATCAAGCACCTTGTACGCACGCTCATGTTTAGCGACCTTGCTAACCTTGCTGTTCGAATCCTTGAGGTTTCCGAAGGTAAGCGCTTGGGTAGGACATGTCTGCACGCATGCAGGTGTAACTTCACCATCCTCAACCAATCGACCGAGATCCTTCGCGATATCCTTCGCTTCAGCGATACGCTGAACACAGAACGTGCACTTCTCCATCACGCCGACCGTTCTCTTGGTAACGTCCGGATTAACCTGCCAGTCAAGAAGCTCAGGCCACTCATACTGGAACCAGTTGAAGCGTCGAACCTTGTAGGAGCAGTTGTTCGAGCAGTAACGGGTACCTACGCAACGGTTGTATACCATCGCGTTCATCCCCTCTTCGTTGTGGTAGGTCGCGTACACTGGACATACCGGCTCGCACGGAGCGTTCTGACAGTGCTGACACATCATCGGAAGGAAGCTGACCTTCAACTCCTCTCCACCATCTTCAGTCTTGATCGCGTCATAGTATCGCTCGATACGGATCCAAGCCATCTCTCGACCTTGGTTAACTATCTTCTTTCCTACGACCGGAATATTGTTCTCAGCCTGACAAGCCACTACGCACGCGGAGCATCCGGTGCACGCCGCCAGGTCGATCGCGAGTCCCCACTCATAGAGCGGATGCTCACGTTGTTCATACATCTGCTTCGGCTCATGGTGTCCACCATGCCCTTCGCCATGGCCCTCACCGTGCCCGGCCCCGTGAGCTTCCCCGACCGCATGCGCAGCGGCGATGGCGGCTCCGCCGATGATGGTTGTTCGTGAAAGCTCTCGATCCAACTGATTGGAGAAGTCTTGAACGGTCACGAGGTCACCCTTACCGAGACCGCGAACAACCTTGACAGCACTACCGGTTAGTGGCAACGCCTCAGCATCGGTTGCGATAGCCTTCGAGAGAAGTCCGTAGACACTACCTGTGCCACCCGCCTTCGCGTAACGGCCGTACGCGGTGTGTCCCTGTCCGAGCGGAACCGCCACGATTCCTGGATGAACGTGTTCAGTAACATACGCTGGAACGTGAGCCTCCCCATCGTCGGTACGAAGGATTAAAGGATCTCCCTGCTTGAGGCCGAACTTCTTAGCGGTCTCCGGGTGAATCTCAGCCCATGCTCCCCACACAGCCTGTGTGATCGGGTCAGCTAACTCCTGCATCCACGGTTTGTTAGCCGCGCGACCATCGAAGGTCTTCACTGATGGATACGGATAGAGAATCAGCTCATCGTCATGAAGGTGCGGACGGGAGATCCCGAACGACAACTGGAAGATCGAGGGATTAACACTAACCTTCACGGCAGCGTTGCTCGTTGCGGCTGGAAAGTATCCGCCCTTTTCAAGGCTGGAAATCCAGAACTTCTCAGTGTCGGACCCAGCCTGTGCTGACGTCGCGGTGAGGAAGTTAGCCTTAACGAACTTGTCGAATGAGGTAACGTCGGCCGGAACGATCGTTTTGTTAGCGTTCGAAGCGATCGTGAGAAGCACATCTCCCACGCTCTGCGTGTCGAAGATAGGACGCATCGATGGCTGAATGAGGCTGATAGCGTCCTTTGATGGACGTGTGTATCCCCAATCCTCAAGGCCTGTGTGAACCGGAAGGATGTAGTCAGCGAGCTGCGACGTCTCATCCAAGAAGCTTGAGAACGCGACAACAAGTCCCGCCTTCTTATTGCCACCCTTGATGCTCACCTGATTTGCGGCGTAGTCATACCCGTGAGCGGCTGGGAATGTGAACGCTGGGTTCGATCCGTAGGTAAAGAGGACATCCACCTTCCCTTGCTGCATATCGTTAATTGCTGCTGCAAGGTCCGAAGCCGACGAACGAGGGATAGACATCTGCGCGATGTTGACGGTCTTTCCTACGTTACCAAGCATGACGTTCAAGATGTTCGCGGCAACCTGTAACGGTAGCGGGTTAGCCGTGCTCGATGCGGTACCACCAGCCAACACCAGAGATGCGTCAGCGTCAGCGAGGTATTGAGAAACAAGAAGAAGCTTCTCCTTCGAGATACCTGTCTCCTCCTCAACAGCCTCTGGAGTAATACCCTTCGTGAGCTCCTTGAGGCTCGCGAGCGTATCCGCAGAGAGTCCCTGTGTGCGTCCACGTTGAATCAACTGCCCGATGATAAAGAGCGCCGCGCGCACTTCAGAACCCGGATTCGACTTCAACCAGAGATCGGCATTAGCGCCGGTCAAGGAGAGTCGAGGCTCGATGTGTACGAAACGGAGCGGATGCTCCGAGCGCCGTGAATCAGCCCACTGACGAGCGTATCCAACTGGGTTCACGAAGGTCTCAAGGAAATCAGCACCGAAGTTTACCACAACCTCAGCCTTGTCGATCGCGAACGTCGGAACGCCGTAGGTGCCGTAGACAAGCTCAGAAGCTTTCGCAACCGCTACCGGCTGCATCGGATCCCAAACAACCTGGCTAACTCCAAGCTGAGAGAGCCACGGAGTAAGGAGGTCAGTGTGAGCCGCTTGGGTCTCCCCGGTGATAAACAACTTCTTGTTTGTCGCGTTGGTAAGCGCCTCGTTGATCTTTCCGTACACCTCGTCCCAGGTCGTCGCCTCGAAGACGGGACCTTCAGCGGTCATCCCCTTTTTCTTGAGCGGCTGACGGATTCGGTCAGCATCGTAGAGGGATTGAAGTGTTGATTGACCGAGAGCGCAGAGGCTTCCACGGTTTACTGGACTATTCGGGTTACCCTCTACTTTGACCGCTCGGCCTTCACGAGTACGAACTCGAAGACCACATCCAGCGGAACACTCAGTACACGTTGAGCTGTACCATACCGAGACACCGGGGATCTGCTCAGGGTCAGCCTTCACATAGGGAAGGATCTCCTGCTTCGCCGGTGATGCGCACGCTGCGGCACCTACCGCCGATGTCGCTCCAAGAACCTGGAGAAACCGACGGCGAGTAATATTCACGAGCCCCTCTCCGTTCTGAGTCTCCGCCTGCTTGCGGTTCCCGTTAAGCTGAACCAATTCGCCTTTCATTTTCGACCTCAAATAAATTCGTGACCCGTTGCGTCTTCTCTATCTATGACCGTGACACACTAAGCAATCGATGCTCGCTCCGCGTTGACGGTGACAGTCGATACACCATCCCATCTTCATCGAGGATACGCGCTCGACCTTCGCCATCTCTGGCACCTGGCCGTGACACTCCTGACAGGAAACTCCCGCCTTCACGTGACGCTTGTGATTGAACTTCAGGTAGTCCGGCATCACGTGGACCTTGACCCACGGAATAGGCTGCCCGTTCTTGTAGTATTCCTTGATCTTTTCGATATCTTTCTTGCCCTGCTCAGTCTTGCCGGCAACGAGAGCACCATGGCATCCCATACAGGTCTCAACCTCTGGGATAGCCGCATAGGAAGCCTTCGCTACGGACCAGTGACAATACTGACACTCCATCTTGTTCTGCTGAACGTGAATCACGTGGCTGAAGTTGATCGGCTGATCCGGCCTGTACCCGCGAGCGCGTTGAGGAGGACCGAAGTAGTGAAAGTGGTCCCAGATATTGAGATCCCAGAGGGCAGCTTGGCCGTCGTTAAAAACACCTGTACGAACGCCAACCTGCGGATAATCTGAGGCCGGAGTGTTATCGTCCTGCGCTACAGCCGCAGTCGTAACACTTCCCCCTTTGAATCCAATGAAGAGAGCCGCCACTGTCAAAACGCAGGCTCCCACGAATGCTAATCTGATTTTGTTTATCATGGATGAAGCAGATACCAGGAAGGGCCGTCTCTACGTTGGTCGGGGATCCCCGAACCATCGCGTACCGCCCACCTGTGATACAAAAAAGGTGAAGCCATCTCCCCAGGGTTTAAGGTACTACTAGCGAGACGGGGGATCCGGGCCTAAAGACCTAGAACCTTTGATAAATCACGTCCCGGTTGTATATTCAGGCAAACCGTGGGCAAATCTTCGCGCTAAGATTTAGATCGAAATGAGAAATATTGAAATATCCCATCGCAACTTAACAGCGTTCTAAAATCAATCAGTTACGAACTTCCAACCCAAAGAGAGCATATGACACCGTCCACTTCAAAAAATTTTATCAACGGGGCGTGGCGAGACGCCTCCACTGGCGAGACATTCCCCGTGGTAAACCCAGCGAACGACAAAGTTCTGGCTCATGTGCCCTCCCTCTCTACCAGCGACGTTGACGAAACGATACACGCTGCTCACCGCGCGTTCCTCTCGTGGCGCGACATCTCAGCGCGTAAGCGATCCGATATCTTGCTCACCATTTCTCAAGCGCTCGTTGATCGAGTTGATGAACTCGCTGCTCTCATCACTGCGGAGCAAGGCAAACCACTCGCAGAATCCCGGGGGGAAGTTTTGTACTCGGCAAACTACCTAAGGTGGTTCTCAGAGGAAGCGGTTCGGGTCAACGGCGATATCATTCCAGCTGAGGCCCCGAACAAAAGAATCTTCGTCCTTAAACAACCGATCGGCGTCGTCGCGGCAATCACCCCATGGAATTTTCCGGTCGCGATGCTCGCTCGCAAACTTGGCGCCGCTCTCGCGGCTGGATGCGCGTTTATCGCCAAACCAGCGCCAGAAACTCCCCTCTCCGCTCTTGCTCTCGCGGACCTCTGCGCTCTTGCCGGTGTTCCAGCTGGTGTGTTCAACGTCATTACAGGGGAGGCTGAGATGATCGGCTCACACCTCATGCGATCACCACTGGTGCGTAAGGTGACCTTCACCGGCTCGACTGAGGTCGGCAAGATCCTGATCAGGCAATCCGCCGACACCGTCAAGAAACTGACCCTTGAATTGGGTGGAAACGCGCCGTTCCTGGTGTTTGACGACGCCGATATTGAACGCGCAGTCGAAGGCGCAATCTTCGGTAAATATCGAAACGCGGGTCAAACATGCATCTGCGTCAATCGATTCCTCGTACACGAAAAGGTTGCGAAGGTATTCACCGATCGACTGATCGCTCGCTCACAGGAGCTCATCGTTGGCGACGGCACAGACGCGACGACTACCGTTGGTCCCCTCATCACCGACGAAGCGGCGGAGAAGGTCGTTCGGCTGATCGAGTCCGCGCGTCGCGAAGGCGCTTCCTTGCCCCTAGCCCCCTTAGAAAATGCTCGAGGCAAGCGATTCATCTCCCCCACCGTTATCACCGGCGTAACGCCATCGATGTCGATCTGGAAGGAGGAGATCTTCGGTCCAGTAAGCGCAATCGCAACCTTCTCAACGGATGAGGATGCTATCTCACTTGCAAACGACACCTCGTACGGACTCGCCGCTTATGTGTATTCACAGAACCTCTCCCGCGCGATGCAGGTCAGCGAACGACTGGACTACGGCATGGTTGGAATAAACGACACCGCGATATCGTCAGTGCAAGCCCCGTTCGGCGGCATAAAAGAATCGGGCTTCGGTCGCGAAGGAAGCAGGTACGGGATCGAGGAGTACCTCGTGTTGAAGTATCTCTCCGTCGCGATGCCCTAGCAGGACCGTGCGGTGACTCAAGCGCTCACAGCCGCCTCTGTTGAGTATGCGGCAACTACCTTCACGATCTCTCCGATCAGTGCACGCATCCGTGAGAATCCCGAGCTCCGGGTGGTGGTAATCTCATTCATGTAGGTCGCTCGATTAATCTCAAGCATGAACGAGGAGACTCGCGTGTCACCATACAAGGGAAGGGGAACAACCGTTCCCGCAAAGGGACGATTGAGTCCGAAGGTGTATCCGGCGCTTGTCACAAGTCGCCGAACCTCTTCCCTGATCCACGGTGGGGTATGAATCGGATCATCCCCAAAAACGACATCGGCCCGAGTTGAATCACCGAACAGTTCATACGGCAACGCCTTCTCCTGATAGGAGTGGCAATCGATCAAGGTGCACCGCCCGAAGGTCTCAACGACGTGAGCTACTCGGCCGGTGAGCGCTCGGTGATACGGACGATAGAACTCCGCAAGGAGCGCCTCTCGTTCGCGGCGCGTAATATCTCTGCGAATCCTCTGTCTCTGCGTGCCGTGGGTGTACACAACCCCCATTCCGCGTTGAACCATGCACTCCTGACTATCATCTTCGAACCGCTCGGGGTCGCACACGAACCTACTCACCATGTATCGGAGAAGAGTTCCTCCAAGATGAGAGACCGGTGAGTAGAGGTCATCACAGAACCAATCCACAAGCTTTCGGTTCTCCTCCTGCAGCTCATCCTCGGAGATCATGAACTGGTACAACACATGCTCAGGAATAAAACTAGAGCTGTGCGGGATGTGCGCAACCACCGGGATGGTTGGCAAACTGTTAACAACGATCGGTTCGGTGCTCGGTTTCATCGTGACATCTCCACATAATCAGGTCGTCCCCACACCGCGTAATTCCACGTTTTTGGGGCGTATTCATCGTTCCAGGAAGCCCGTAGGGTCTCCTTAAATCCATGTCGTCCATACAGAGAGGGAAGCTTGCCACGCGTGTCGTAACAGCTCAGCTTGCACGCCCCCTGCGTGACGGCGAACTCCACCAACAGATCGCCGTAGTGCGCGCCCGGTAGACTGAAGAGCGACCCGAGCTCGCCGTTCAGCAAACCCACACCGCCCCGACCGTCGATAGTAAGAAACAGCTTTGCTCCCCTCGCCATGTATTCCTCCCTGGTATACGGAACGAGGAATCCATGCAGATGAGCTGGGAGCGAATCACGAGAGGCGATAAATCGCTCCATCTCCTGAGCTGTGTGACATGCCACTATCGCCTGTGCACGGAAGGCAGCCAGCGCTCCATCACGTGAGAGCGGCGAGCTAGAAAGAGAGAGCCCAGCTTCGAGGTCGGGAACTGAGTCCACGCAGATACGTTCAACGTCTGGCATCGAGAGCCACCGCAAAAAACAGATTTTCGTTCGTTAAGAAGGGTTTTCTCTGTCAGCGAACCAACAAGAGACGAATCCTCGCTCGGTACTAGTACCGAACTAAAAGCCCCACCGAATTGTGTGACCTTTTGTCTGGAGAGCACCGTGTGTTCATTGGGAACGAACATCGGCTGCTGTGCGCTTTTCCGGGCCAGAACCCTATGCACACTCTTGATTTCGGAGGAACGGTATCATGGAACGCATGAGGGTTTCAATCAGGGAAACGGATTCGACGCGTTATGCGGCTCGTTGCACCCGCGCGAGGGCATGCTGCTCTTTGTAACATGCATAACACGCTGGGAAATATCTCTCTTCCACCCCCAGATCGACCGCGGGGCCGGCGAGGGTAGCAACACCATCGATATGCTTCAGATTGGTGATCGCCTACCGACTCACAATCGTATCCGTCGTAATCGACTGCGTATACGGATAATCCAAGGTGTAATGCAGTCCCCTACTCTCTTTGCGTGCGAGCGCTGAGCGGATCACCAACTCGGCGACGAGGCTTAGGTTTCGAAGCTCAAGGAGATCAGAAGTGACGGTGCACTGTCGGTAGTACTCCTGGATCTCTCTTCGCATGAGTTCAATTCGGTGCAGCGCGCGTTCGAGACGTTTCGTAGTTCGAACGATTCCAACGTAGTTCCACATCGTGCGTCGGATCTCATCCCAGTTCTGCGTAATCACCACCTGCTCATCGCTATCCACCGCGCTTCCGGGATCCCACGCTGGGGGTTGATGGTCACACTTCCTATCACCCTTGTGCTCAATAGAGTGAACCGCTGCTCGATGTCCGAACACGACACCCTCTAGAAGTGAATTTGAAGCGAGTCGATTCGCCCCATGCAATCCAGTGCACGCGCACTCACCAGCAACGTAGAGATCTTGAATATCGGTTCGTCCGAACTCATCGCTCATCACACCACCACACAGGTAGTGGGCCGCTGGCACCACCGGGATCGGCTCCTTGGTGATATCGAAACCGAACTGGAGGCACTTTTGGTAGATCGTCGGAAAGTGCTCCTTCACGAACTCAGCCGGACGATGCGTGATGTCAAGCAACACATAGTCATCTCCCCGACTCTTCATCTCGTAGTCGATCGCGCGGGCGACGACATCACGCGGCGCGAGCTCAAGTTGAGGATGGTACTTCTGCATGAACGGCTCGCCGTTCATCCGAAGGAGCTTTGCGCCCTCCCCTCGCATCGCTTCGGTAATAAGGAAGCTCTTCGCTTGAGGATGGTAGAGACAGGTTGGATGGAACTGAAAGAACTCCATGTTCGCCACCCGAGCTCCCGCTCGGTAGCACATCGCGATGCCGTCACCGGTCGCCACATCCGGATTCGATGTATAGAGGTAGATCTTTCCAGCACCGCCCGTCGCAACCAGGACCTTATCGGCTAAGAACGGCTCAATAACACCATCCTCTCTGAGGACGTAGGCCCCGATAACTTTATTCGGTTCATGGGGATCGCGCTTGAGCCTGTGGGTCGTGAGAAGATCGATCGCGTTGGTCCCGGTGAAGCACTTGATGGAGGGGTGCTCTCTCACCGCGGCGAGAAGGGTGTGTTGAATCTCGGAACCGGTTGCGTCCCCTGCGTGAAAGATTCGGCGTCGAGAGTGCCCCCCCTCTCGATGAAGGTGAAAATCACCATGCTCACCCTTATCAAATTTTGCCCCGAGGGCAACGAGCTCAGCGACCCGATCAGGCCCCTCCCTCACCACGATCTCAACGATCTCTCGTTTGCATAGCCCACCACCACACACAAGGGTGTCTTGGATGTGGAGATCAAAGGTATCGTCAGGCTCATTAACGGCGGCGATCCCCCCTTGAGCCCACAAGGTAGAGGAGAGGTTTGGGTCCTTCTTAAAGAGCACGGCAACGGTTCCGTGCTCAGCCACTTTCAGTGCGTAGCTTAAGCCGGCGATGCCGCCACCAATAACGAGGAAATCAAACCGCTCCATACGACAACGATACTCCCCTTGTCGACGTATGTTCAACTAGAGCAGCGATCTCTTCGGAAATACGCGACAACTTTCTTTCGATTTAAATCCAAAAGAGGCAGATCCAATCCTTTACTTTGACGGAACCTGCCTAACTCAGTACACTTTTTTAACTATGACAACTACTCAAACCTCCCCTCTTCTTACCCGCACGAGCGAGATCCCGTTTGACTCCTTCACCCCCGAACAGATCCAACCTAGCATCGACAAAGCGCTCGCGTTGGCTGAGTTGGAGCTTGCGGCGATTAAGAACGAGCAGGGCCCGCATACCTTCGAAAACACCATGCGTGCACTCGACAACCTCGGACTCTCACTCAACTACGCGATGGGAGTCGTCTCGCACCTTGAATCGGTCGCAACAACATCTGAGTGGCGAAAAGAGTACAACGCGGTACTCCCACGGGTGAGCGAGTTCGGATCAAAGCTCCTCCTCGATGAGGAATTGTGGAAAGCCCTGAAGGAGTATGCCGCAACCCATGAAGCGGCTCAACTAACTGGAGAGAAGAAGCGGTTCCTCGACAAGACCATCGCTGATTTCCGCAGAAGCGGCGCGGATCTTCCACCTGAGAAGAAAGTGCAGCTCGCCTCCATCAACACCGAGCTAGCGCAGATCACCAATAAGTTCTCTCAAAACGTACTCGACGCAACCAACGCGTTCGAACACGTGACGACTTACGAAAAGGATCTTGCTGGACTTCCCGAGAGCGCCCGGCAGATGGGCCGACAATCCGCTGCCTCGAAGGGTCTTGAAGGGTGGCGGTTTACGTTGCAGGGACCGAGCTTCATGGCGGTCATGACCTACGCCGATTCTCGCGAGCTGCGCGAAAAGTTCTACCGCGCCTACAACACCCGTTGCGCATCGGGAGATCTCAACAACATCGATATCCTTCACCGAATCCTCGAGCTTCGGGCCACGAAGGCTCAACTTCTCGGCTTCAAGGACTTCGCGGACCTCGTCCTTGAGGATCGCATGGCGAAGACCGGCGACCGCGCGTCTCAATTCGTGAACGATATGCGAGAGCGGATCACCTCGTACTTCCACAAAGATCAGGAGGACCTCAACTCCTTCGTGAAGAACGAGCTCAAGGTTGATCCAACCACGATGCAGCCATGGGACGTCGCCTACTACGCAGAGAAGATGCGCCTCGCTTACTACGACTTCGATGAGGAGGAGCTTCGCCCATACTTTCCACTCCCAAAGGTGATGCAGGGACTCTTCTCGGTTGTTGAGAGGACCTTCGGGCTCACCGTTCGTGAGAACAAAGATTTAAAGGCATGGGATAAGGAGGTCACGACCTACTCCGTGTACGACACGAAAAGTAACGAGCTCCTTGGGCACTTCTACTCAGACCTCTTTCCTCGTGAGAACAAGCGGGGGGGCGCGTGGATGAATGGGTTTATCACCCACGTGACGCACAACGATCCCTTTCCGCACGTCGGATTGATCGCGGGTAACTTCACCCCTCCAACGGATAAGGCTCCCTCACTCCTCACACACGATGAGGTAACGACCCTCTTCCATGAGTTCGGTCACTTGATGCACCAACTCTGCTCGAGCACCGAGATACGGGCTTTAAGCATGGATGGCGTAGCGTGGGACTTTATCGAGCTCCCCTCTCAGATCCTTGAGAACTGGTGCTGGGAACGTGAGGCGCTCGACCTCTTCGCCGCTCACCATGAAACGGGAGAAAAGCTTCCAGACGAGCTCTTTGAGAAGATGACGAAAGCGAAGAACTTCCGCAGCGCATCGCACATGATGCGGCAACTCGGTTTCTCCACGATCGACTTCAAGCTCCATCGCGAGTACTCCAAGGAAAAGGACGGTCCGATTCTCGACTACTGTCGCGATCAATTGAATGCCTTCGCGGCGCTGCCACTTCCGAAAGACTACGGCATGATCGTTGGATTCACCCACCTCTTTAGCTCCCCTGTGGGATACGCCTCCGGGTACTACTCCTACCAGTGGGCAGAGGTACTCGACGCCGACGCCTTCTCACGTTTCAAGCGAGAGGGGTTCATGAATCCAAAGACCGGCAACGAATTCAGGGACAAAATCCTGAGCCGGGGCGACACACAGGACCCCGAAGAGCTCTTCAAGAGCTTTATGGGACGGGAGCCCGACCCTTCGGCGTTACTGGAGCGGTCGGGGCTGTTGGGCTAGCTCAACGCGCTCCTCTACGCATAAAGAATATAGGCTCCGACAAGCATCACCCCAACCGCCGCCGCTTTTTTCTCTCTCTCTGTAGCCGGGCTACCTCATCGGCACAGCGGAAGACTGGTCGGCTAGCCAGCCACGGATCATTGCCGCAGCCGTCGGCCTTAGGCACTTCTCTCTGTAGCCGGGCTACCTCATCGGCACAGCGGAAGACTGGTCGGCTAGCCAGCCACGGATCATTGCCGCAGCCGTCGGCCTTAGGCACCATCGGGCACTAAAAATGGGGCACTAGATACACGTATGCCCTGCGAATCGGAGAACGCAAAAAGCTGGTAGAGAAAAAACTAACGTCCAAGCACGTTGGCAAGCTTCGGCATAGATGGTGGATATAACCCAGGGGGATACGGAACCGTAACGTCCCCAAGCTTCCACTGCTCCCGAACCGCTCTCGCCTTCTGCATAAGTGCTCTGAAAAATCGAATGAACTCAACACGCACACTACGCTTCTCTGAAAGACACCACATACGACGGCCATTCCGTTTGGGGCGATAGGTAGTATCGAATATTTGCGTAATTAGACGCTCTCTTCCCACTACATACTTCCCTTCCCGCACTCGTTTTCTCTCAGCGCGTGCCTCAATTCTTCGAATACGTTCAATCAATTGCTCATTTAACTTTTGTTGCTGTTCCGGCGAGTGATACCCAAAAGCTTCCATCCATGCATTTGGTTCGAGGGTGAATGTCTGGATATCATCCGAGGCATCTAGGATCTCTTCTGCCCGCTTTGTGTATCCGCGCAGGTTATTGGCATCTCGTGGAATGGGGGTAAATAGCGGTCGCCTCAAACGCTTCCATCGACGCCTCAGCTCACCCGATCGAAACATCTTCCACGATGAGAACCCGGGGTACCGGTCGATTGAGGTTTCCAAATTGTCCTTGGCAGGGTTTGCATAAAGATAGGCAATCGCCATCAAAGCTCTCGTGGGACTTAGTACAATAGGACTATCGTAGCCGGCACACCAAAGAGTCCGCTTATTTCTTCCGAGGAGTCCGTTAATCATGTGCGCTGACTCGGTTTTGAAGTAGCGAAAGAATCGCTCCACATCATCAGGGTCTATGACCACAAGTACGAGGTGGATATGGGTTGCCTCGACAATTATATGGCATATTCTGACAGGATACTTCACGCATGCTCGAGCAAGGCAGCTCTTCACGATCGCCTGACAGAGGGGATTAGCCAAAAGCAACAATCCTTCCTCAAGGCTAAAGGTGCAAAACAACACGCTCCCATGAGGGTGGTATTTCATTCTTTTCATGAAGGGCTATTCGGGGATTTGTAGGGGAGGTTGCGGGTGGGACGGGAAAAAGTGAAAAACGTAGCACGGCTACGGAGAAATGCGACAGGAGCTCCTTGCGGCTCCATAACGATCCCAAGGGGTTAGGACATCCGCTCCCCTGTTTTAAAGATCTATGGCGCGCACAAGGTCTCCAAAATCACCACGGACTCTCAGGCATCTACCTGTGGTCATCGCCACGATCCTTGTGTGTGTGGTTTATGTGACAGCAACTGAGCGCTCCAAATATACCTCCATCACCACACGCTCAAAAACCGATTCGCGCTTTACACGATCTTATCAACTTCAAGTTTCAAGAATGCGCTCGCGACTGCGCGCGATGCAAGCTCACCCCAACTCAACATTCGCTCAAGGATGCTTCGCGACCACTGAGAGCGAAGCTCAAGACAAGTTGATTCAAAGCATCAGTGAAGTCGATCCGAGCGGATGGAATCCTAAGACAGACTACTCGACATCGCTTCCTTCCGCCGCCTCGTATGTGTGTACCGAAGGTTTGCTGCAAGACGAGCTGGCCGGCATCGCCGCGGCCTTAAATACAAACACTCACATCAAACCGCAACTGTATGTAAACGCAAACGTTGAGAATGCTCCTGAGCCTGAGGTTGGCCACGCAATTATTCAGGCATACCTTGGTCGAGACCGATATCTCGAGCATATGTCTAACTGTTTCGAAAGGAAAAGATCGGCTACGAAGGACACCAACCTCCAGCTTGATCGGACGGTAGCTGCTGTTCTCCATCTATCGCCGGAACAGCAAAACGCCTTAAAGCCACTACAGGACAAATTGAGATCTATGAGCTCCTATAGCGGAGTTAAGGCCCTTGATGAACAGGCCACGTTAGTTTCCCTCGACAATCGCCCCCAGGTCGACATCCCCAAGGAGCTTCACGAGCTTCTCTTTATCGCGGAGACAGGATTCTCGCTCCTGACCGAGGAACAAGCGCGCTCGTACCGTGAGCTCGCGACAGGAAGCAACTATGGGGAGGTCATCTCCCAATTCAAGCTCACTGAGTCCTTCCTCCCTATTCCCGAGGAGGTTCGCGAGATGATCAATAATAACAACGAGATAGTGAGGGCGAACCAAGAGGAGGCGGCTCAGCTAGAGAGTACTCCCATCCCTGCCAAC
>Ga0214921_10004532_pt1 | contig 20360 bp, 18 predicted proteins | sample LL1505_MetaG_FD_177992 | JGI IMG/M metagenome (GOLD analysis project Ga0214921, IMG submission 177992) | Freshwater microbial communities from Lake Lanier, Atlanta, Georgia, United States - LL-1505 | ecosystem: Environmental > Aquatic > Freshwater > Lake | place: USA: Georgia | collected...
CCTGATCAGCCGCCAGATCGGTGAGCTTGAGGAGTTCTTCGGTGTGGAGTTGACGCGTCGCCGAGGCAAGGGCATCGAGCCGACTCCGGCGGGACTGGATTTGGCAGCGAGAATCAGGCTTCATCTGCAGGGGCTTGAGGATTTCAAGACAGCCGTTGCCGACCAGCCGCTTGAATACCGCTTTGCGGCCGGCAACAGCGTGATTGAGTGGATGCTTGTTCCCATGCTTGCTGACCTTCGGAAGAAGGTCCCTGGTTTGCTGATTCACCTTTACGACGAGCGCTCAAGAGATGTGGTGAGAGGACTCAGCGACCACCGCTTCGATTTTGGATTGGTCAGGCGCACAGCAGTAAAGCGCCCGCTAAAATTCCACCCGCTCAGGAAAATCGGCTATGCACTGTTTGTGCCGCGAGGCTGGGATGCGAAGGGCGAAGCGGAGATTTTTGGAAGGCAACCTCTGGCCGCCACTTTCGGCGGGGAATTCCAGGATGAGCTCATCGCGGTGGCGGGCAAACGCCGGAAAAATCTCAGCATCACCCACCATTGCGCCAGCTTCACACAGGCCGCGCAGTTGGTCCGCTGCGGTGTTGCTGCAGCCATTCTGCCTGAAATGGCGGAAGCTGTTTTGGATGGCGAAGCGCGGCGAATCGAACTGCCTTGGTTGTCGAAATACAAACGGGAGATCGGAGTGGCGTGGCATGGTCGCCTTCTGGAGACTCGATCAAAAGCCAGAGAGGTTCTCGAGTGGCTTTTCTCACGGTAGAAATAAAATTCTCCTCCCCCAGCAGATGTCTGACCGAGGTTGTTAGGCTTGCGGCGAAATAATCACCAAAATCCTACACATCATCGACGCAGTTATGAATCGCATTCACCCGCAGAACCGCTTCCATCCTTGCTTTGTAAGGCAGGAGGAGTTTGCCCTTGTTAAGAATCAAAGACGATTTCTTCCATGAGGACTCCCATCCCCAAAAGACCTCCCCTACAAGCCAAGCGACGGCATCCTTATCCCGAGAGAAGCCGGTTTCATAAGATTGTAGGAGTGACGATCCTCACGCTCACAAGTCCGCTATGGGTTCCTATATGGATTCTGCACCTGCCAATCCGTTTGTTTCGCGAGCGCAAGGAGAAGAAAGAACGCCTCGCCCGTCAGGCCCTGCGCGAATCACCCCCTCCGCCACCTCCCGATCTCGAGCTTGAGCGTCGTCGCATTCAAGCCCGCGAGGAGCAGAATCGTTCGATCGGTCGAGGCAAAAGATATCACGACCCGATCGAAAAGGACCCAGAGATTGCCAAGCTCGTGAGAGCTGCTGGCGAGAGAGCCCATCAGGAAGTCTCGGGGGGACGCTATGAACATCTTGGGACCTGCCACCTCATCTGGCGGCGCCAACAAGAAATCCTCAAAGAAGAGCACGACATCGTTTGGTATCCTCCGAGTCGCATGAATCCGCACATTATTTATGATTGATGGGCTTTTTTATGGGAATCCAAAAACGCACACTCGACCTGTAGCCATTTCTTCTTCTATTGTCTGACTTCACAATCACCTCCCATGAGCTTCTACTACCGCAAATCCGTTAATCTTGGGCCGTTCCGAGTGAACCTCAGCAAATCCGGCGTGGGCTATTCTGTTGGCGGTCGCGGATTCCGCGTTGCTTGTGAGCGGTTGACAAAATTTTTATGGTTACCCTATCAACAGTAAATCGTAACTACCAATTTCAAAGCCTGATACTTGCTGAGCTTTATGGTGTAGAGCATATTAAGGAAAACTGCTGTATTAGATCAGAATTAGGAAACGTGCTGGCATTTAAGAGAAAAAGCCAAGACAAATTCACGCGCACGACTAAACAGGCCGACACTTGCGAGCCTATGGTTGAAAAAAACGGATTCGGCTATCTCAAGTATGGCTCTGTTTTCCTTGTCCTCCTTGCTGCTGGCCCATACTGAAATCACTCTCATGAAAAACAACCCGCCACTCGCCTTGAAGCGAATAAATCCTCGCCTGATTGAAGACCTGACGGAGGAAGCAGAAAGCTACTTTGCAAACGAGCCTTCTCCATATACTGCGAAAGACAAAGAGTTCGCTCTCGCTTATCACAATGATGCCTCCGGAGGCGCGGGGGGTGGCACGCGTTGCGCTCTTTGGTTTAAAACTGCTCACGAACGCCTAGAAGTGCTCGCCAACTACCTGCTTCTCACCAACCCAGGCCCGCTTGATTTCGACTACCCCGGAGTGTCTCAAAAAGTTTGCGACCTTGCGGAAGCAAATTGGAAGGGAGAATTGGAGACGCCTGATCTGATCTCGCAGGTCAATTCCCTTACTAAACAATGCTTCCAGATCGAGTGGATCGGCGCTCGAAGCGAACTGCTCTACGGCTCCGAAGATTTTCCAAAATGGCTGCGTGCCCAGTGGCGAGGAGCCGAGCCGCGAGATGATTCGCCACTGAAAAATGACGAAGTCGAAGGCTTCCTTGACTACCTCGCCTGCGATTACATGTGCTGAAGAACACCTACCTATGAAAACACTTGAATGCTGCATCCCCCGCCAATCAGTCCTCGATGGGTCGGAGGACTTTGTCGTCAACCTTTCCTCTCTTGCAGACCTTTCTGAGGCAGAGGCCCGCGAGTTCCTCGACTCGAATGTGCTCACCTCGGGAATGGAGGACTTGATCGAACAGGTTTTCGACCGTATCTCTGGTGGTGCTGCAAGGGCGATTTACAAGCTCTCCGAGGCGATGGGCGGAGGAAAAACCCAGAGCATGATTGTGAGTGGAATTCTCTCGCGCTTTCCTAGCCTGAAATCGGCAGTCCCATTCACGAAGAGCCCGAAAATTACGAATCCCGATTTCGTTGTTTCCTTCACCGGTCGGGATACAGACAAGAACATCTGGGTCGCGATCGGGGAGCAACTCGGCGTGAACTTTTCACCGGATTCAGCTCCGTCCGAAAAACAATGGGCCGATGCTTTGAAAGACAGAAGCGGCCTGATCCTGCTGGATGAGCTTGCATTCTACCTCGTCCACGCCAGCACCATTGGCGACAAAGAGGAGGGAGCGCGGTTTTCCCAGCGCACGGCCATTGCGCTTACGAATCTCTTTGGGGCGGTGCGTGACCACAAGGATGCTTCCCGAGTCGCTGTCGTCGTGGCGGATCTCCAGAAGGACTGGGAGCAAGGGCAGGAAGATTTGGCAAAAATCATGCGCTCCAATTCGTCATTGGGCGGCACTCTCCAGAGCGCCGACAATGAAATGAGCAAGGGCGCTGTCGCCATCTCACCTGTAGACAACACAAAGGACGAACTTTACGCGATCTTGCGCAAGCGCCTTTTCAAAGAAATCCAGATCACCCCCAATGAAAAAGACGCTCTGCTTGACGCCTATTTTGCCGAGCTTGAAACAGCGAAAAGAGCCGGCTTGATCGAGCGCCCGCTGCCGACCATCAAGGATGAACTCTCGTCCTCCTACCCCTTCCACTTTTCCACGAAACACCTTATTGCCACATTCAATGACAACCCCGGCTTCCAGAAAACCCGGGATGTGATCCGGTTGATGGCCTCGATCGTGCGCTCGATCTGGAGCAAGGGAAACACCGAGGTCGCCCGCCACCGGCTTCTCGCTCTCACCTCCGCAGACCTGAACGATGCGAAGGTGGCCTCCCGCTTCAAGGAGATCAAGCGGAGTCTCTCCGATGCCCTTCAGACGGATATCGCAAACTCGGGCAGCTCCTATGCGGAGAGCCTCTCCACCGCTACAGGCGGCCAGTCAGTGAAAGTGGCGAAATGGATTTATGTCGCTTCGCTTTCGGAGACACGCCCGCGCGGTCTGAAAAAAGAGGAAATCGCGGAATACCTCGCAGCTCCGGGCGAGGATATCACTGGCCTCTCGGGGGCGATCGATGAGCTTTCGAAGAACTGCTGGTATCTTGACCAACTTCGCAGTGGCAGCCTGTTTTTCAACAGGGTCAAAAACCTTAACGCGCAGATCAATTCCTACTTCAAGATGTGCTCGGACGGGGATCGTGACGACGAGATCGAGTCGAAGCTCAAGGAAATGTTCGAGCCTCGCGAGAAGCGTTGTTACCAGACCGTCCACATCCACCCGGACTTCTCCAAAATCTCGCTTTCCCGCGACAAGACCACACTTGTCATTTGCCACCACGATGCGCCCTACCAGAAATTTTTCGCGGATGAAAAATTCAAGAACCGCGTCGCGTTTCTGACGCTCGTCGATCCCGCCGGCCTTGTGCGAATCCGCAACCACGCCAAGCGCCTCTGGGCGATCAAGCAAGTTCTCAAGGACATGTCCACCGACGATGCCCAATACGAGAAGGCCCGCGAGGAGCGCACCAATATCCAGACCGAGCTCTTCATGGCCCTTCGCTCTGTGTATGCGCGCCTCTGGTATCCGCTCGGCGATCCTTCCACTGGGGATTCGAAACTAACCGATACCACCTTGCTCGACAGCTTCACAGAGGACGGCACCGGACAAAGCGTGAAATTCGAAGGGGATAAAAACTCCTCCAAGGGCGAACTCGTCATCGAGAGCACGCTCCGCTCGGCCCACAAGTTCCAGACAGTGCCACCCGCTGCGGCAACAGAGCGCGTAAAATCCTACCGAGTCCTGAGAACACGGGTTGAGAATTTCCTCTTCCCCTCGACCGGTCGCGCGACCTGGGAGCAAATCCTCGACTCGGCCGCCACGCGCGGCCTCATGGTCTGGGCCGAGCCGGGCACTCTGGAGCGCATGAAGGATACTCTTCTCTCGGCCGGCGAGTGGCGCGAGCAAGCGGGCCAGATCATGAAGCCACCATTCGTGGAGGAGGCGACGGCTTCTATCGAATACGAGCGCGACGAGAAGACTGGAAAAATAACCACCACGGACATCAAACTTCTCCATGCCGACTCCCTGTATGTCACGGAGGATGGAGCCGCCGAGAAACGCATCAAGCACGACGAAGCCTATGTCTCCGAGGCCATGGTCATTGTGTTCCAATCAAGGGATTCCACCGGCCGTAACAAGGACGGCAAGCCAACCCGCATCGAGAACCGCATTGCCATACGGCACGACTTTCTGCCAGCCACCACGCCCGGCCACCGCACTCTCAAGCTCGGGGTCGTGCCAAAGGATGCGACCGTCAAGTGGACCTCCGATGGCAGCGATCCCGCAAACCACGGCGCTCCCTATCCAGCCAAGGGCATCGAAGTCAAAGAGGGAGGCACCGTGAAGGTCTTTGCCGAAAAGGCAACCGCCCACGCGGAGGTTTCCATCCCCGTGCCAAAGGAAAAAGTTCCTGATGACGACGACGGGCAACCCACTACGACCGGTCTGGATTTGGATAAGTCCGCCACGGTAGCCAGCGGTGCACTGCGATCGATGGATTTGGTTTCCAGACTCAATGTCCACGGCTTCCTGACGAAGCTTCCCAATGGTTCGCTTCTCGCCGGATGCCGTGCAAAAACGGTGAAAGCCGAGACCGACAACCGTGTGGCAATCTCTTGGGATGCCAAGACCCGCCTCGAACCCGACAAGGTGCTCCGGGCTTTTGATTTCCTCGATACCCAGCTTCCCGATGCCGAGTGGGAACTCGAAGCCACCGGAGGCATCGTGTTTCCCACCGGTCGCGCACTCATCGAGTGGCAGAAGGAGAATTCTATCAAAATCGCCCCCAATCTCGTCACCCAATGAACACGCAAGAAGAACTGCCCTCCTTCGGTAGCGTGGACCAAGACCGCGAGCACGGCATCCTGACCGTGGAAACCGGCGACGGCACCTGCAGGCTCACGCTGCTGGAGCGCAACGAACGAGGCTTCCCTCGCCGGGAACTCGCTTGGCTTCCGGCAGCCGTCTGGCGCGAGGTGGCCACCGATGCCCAGCGCGAACTCCTGCGAGGCATGGACGAGCTTGAGAAAGGCGCCCGCGAGGCGAAGTTTCACACTGGCGACCAGGCCCTGAGCCCGCTTGTCCTGCGCGAGTTGGCGATCCTCTTTTGGGCCTTGATGGAAGATGGCGAGGCCACCCATACGGAGCTCCTGCTCGCAGGGTGGCGCCAACTCGCCCGTGAGGAACGCTGGTGGCTCTACTCCCGCGCAAGCAACCCCTCCCAAGCCCTCGGTCGGGGTTGGAGGCGTGCCCTCTTTTTCGCCTTGGCAGAGCCCGGCGATATGCGCTCCGCCCCGCGCCTCATGGAAATTGTGGAATCCGCAGCATCTCAAAAAAAAACTCCACCCTCCAAGACGGTCAACTACCGCAAGGGCATTCGCAAGCTTTGGAAAGCTCCAGAGAACCCTGCAAAGAAGCCAACACCGACAAAACGCAAGAAAACCCCAGTCACCGCCTGATCCAACCCGACCTTTTCTGACCCGCCATGCCAACTCTTCTCGAAACCCAATTCCCCATCGCCCAACTGTCGCTGGAGAGCTACCTGGAGCGGAGCGTTACACACGGGAAAATTCTCAATTCCCTGGGTAAATGGTGGGGGGCAAAACCATTCGTTCTCACCCGCAGCATCATTCTTGCCTCGCTCTTTGAAGCATCAGAAGACCCTGATCGCTGGCCGGAAGACCTCGAAATCTTCCTGCGGCTCATGTGTCTCGACAACGCTGGAATGTGGAAGCGCAGAAATCCAAACTTGGATGCGATTTCGTCGAAACCTGCTCATTCGTCATTCGCGAGCCTTTGCTATGCGAAGGCGGGATCAGACAATCTCGATCTGTTTAAGGATGAGGATTCTTGGGCTCCCAGAATGGGTAAAGATGATAAGGCGAGAAGGGAGGCCTTGGAAAAACGCGTGTTCTATTCTCTCGGGCACACCATACAGCGACGATACACAATGCGGGTTGAGGAAATCGATGGCCCGCCCGAGGAAAGTTGGTCGGAAATCAACGCATACTGCGGCACGCATGCGTCCTCGCTTGCTGAATGGGTCAATGAAATGTCGCAACGGCGGTTCGGCCACTCGCTCAAAGTGGGCGACGCCTTTTCAGGCATGGGATCCATTCCATTCGAGGCGGCCGAACTGGGGTGTGATGTCCATGCGTCTGATCTTAACCCTGTGGCCTGTTTACTCACTTGGGGAGCTCTCAACATTATTGCAGGGGACCCCGTATTCAACGCCAAGGTGATTGCCGCGCAGAAGGAGGTTTTTGCGCGAGTCGATGATTTGATTACACGCGAAAAGCTGGAGCTTAGCGATGAGGGGTGGCGGAGCAGCCTCTATTTTTACTGCATCGAGGTGCCCGTCCCGGAATGGGATGGATGGCGCGTGCCCGTCTCTGCTACATGGCAAATCGGCCCCAAACAAGGCGCGTGGATTGATCTGATCCCGGTCCCGGCTGAAAAGCGATTCGATTTCAAGGTCAAGTTTGGCGGCGAGGGCTTCGCCGAAGCGGCAAAAGCCACAAAGCAAGATCAGGACATTGTTTGCCCTCAACCACTCTGGGACATCCTGCACAAAGCAGGAAAAACCGACAACGCCCCGCGACGGATCAAACTCCAGACGCTGATTTCCAACCACGGCGGCCTCCGCAAATGGGAAAAGAGCGACTTTATTCCCAGTGGAGGAGATTTCTTTGGGGAGCGACTCTACTGCATCCGGTGGGTCAAACCTGCACGGGTTGTCAACGGCAAGCGGCAGGGACGCGATGAGTTTATTTATCGCGAACCATCGGTTAATGATCTTGCGGTCGAAAGCCGCATCACGGAGATGGTCAGAACCAATCTCCAAGAATGGCAGCAGCAAGGTTGGGTTCCAGATTGGCGGATACAGGATGGCTACAACACCCGCCAGCCCATGCGTGAGCGTGGATGGACCTTCTGGCACCACCTTTTCACCCCGAGGCAGCTTCTGATGGCCACATTCTACTCAAAAGAGATAGCCAATCTTCCAGGAAATCTCAGAGCTGCTTTGACTTTAAATATCGGACAACTAACCAACTACAATGCCAAACTATGCCGTTGGCATGAGAAGGCAGGTGGTGGTGCAGGCAGCACGGTTGAGGTTTACTACAATCAGGCTCTCAACACATTATTTAACTATGTGGGCCGGGCTTGGCCATTCATGGAAAAGCTCGTTTCGCCTGAACATTTGTGCGTTAAGTCATTGGGAAGTCGTTCCCTGAATTTGTCTGACGCAAGGTCAATTACTTCCTCCTGCGACCTTTGGATCACCGACCCTCCTTACGCTGATGCAGTGAATTACGATGAAGTCTCCGAGTTCTTTCTTGCATGGTATAAGCCGCATCTCCAAGCGTGTTTCCCGGATTGGTATACCGACTCGAAGCGTGAACAGGCAGTGAAGGGCGATGACTCACCATTTCGTGTGGCGATGGCGGAGTGCTATGCGCGGCTTGCTCAGAACATGCCCGAAAACGGCATGCAGGTGCTCATGTTCACGCACAAGGACACCGATGTGTGGGAAGACCTCGCCCTCATCATGTGGGCCGCCGGATTGCAGGTGAAGCAGGTTTGGAGCATCGCCACCGAAACTGCGGCTGGGGCTATCAAAAAAGGCAACTATGTGCAGGCGACCTACAACATGGTGCTGCGCAAGCGCTCTGCCAAGGCCCCCATGGGCTTCGTGGACCTTGTGCTTCCCGAGATCAAGACCCGTGTGGAAAAGACGATCCGCCACATGCGCGATAGCCAACTGGCCGCCGGAGTCCACGGCTGTGGCTACACGGACACCGACTACCTTCTCGCGGCCCAAGCTGTCGCTGCGGAGGTGGTCACCGGTTTTTCGAGCATCGATGGCATCGACCTCATGGAGGAGCTCCGCACTCCCAACAAGCAGCGTGGTGCCTCGGCGCTCCGCGACCTCATGAACCAAGCCAAGCGCACAGCTACGGATTTTCTCGTGCCCCTGGGCTTGGAAGAGCAACTCCGCCGCACGCCCGATGGCGGCAGCGCCTACCAGTTCTGGAGGAGCCTCTCCCCCGAGGAGAAATTCCTGCTCAAGTCGCTGGAGCTGGAAGCTGGAGGGGCCGCTAAGGTGGGAACATTCCAAGACCTCGGGAAGGCGTATGGGCTAAGTGAGTCCTCCGAACTTCTCGGCCGTGTGGAGGCCAACGCCGCGAGGTCGAAACTCCCCGGCGAGTTCCCACGCCCGGATACGACCCGCTGGGAGGATGTGCCCGCCGGCCAGCGTGGCGAGTTTCCGCACAGCGTTACCCGGCAACTCTACCACGCCCTCAAGCTCCTCGGTGACGGTGCGGATGCCGAGCGCGCAGTAAAGCACCTCGTCGAAACAACGAATTTCTGGGCCGAGCGGCAAACCCGCCACCTCATTCTGCTGGGCTACATCCACCAAGCCACCGAGCCCAACGAGGCATGGGCCGAAGTGCGGCCCTTGGTCCAAACCCTGCGCCTCGCCGTGGAAAACCACCGGGGCTAACGAAAAAAATGCACGGGCAAGAAAAAACAGGATTGACCAAGCGGTATCATATGATACCGTTCCTCGTCCGTGAAAACACTCCAACCAGCAAACAGGTATGCCACTTCAGTTAATTCCTGTGCGTTGGCTGGAGCAGGTGTGCAAAATAATCGCAACGGGCGATCGCAGTTTGGTTCAGCGAACGCGGGATTTCTCCAGGAAATTCAACATCAGTTTTCCTGGGGAGTCCGAGGGCGAGGTGGAAGATGCCTTTTTGGACTATCTGGAATCGGAAACCCCGGTCGGCTGCCCCGTAAATATGGGGAGAGGGGACACATGGGAGTTTTTCTTTTCGTTCAAGGGTTGCAAAACCTACGGGAAGATCATGCTCCGAGAAGGTGGCCGGAAGGTCACATTGTTCTCGGCTCACAAGCCAGAGAAGAAGCGTTTGTGGTGCGAGTAGAAAAAAGATCATTATGAAAAATGGAACTATAGAAATGCAGCCATTCGAGGTGTCGGTGCCCGAGGTATCAGGCGAAGGCATCGAGCGGCTCATCACAATCCCAATCCCGATGGAGTGGGATGCGGAAATCGGCGAGTGGCTGATGACCGAGGAAGGCAGCCGGTTGGTGGAGGAGACCAAGTGCCGCGCCATGGGTCTGCTCACGCCAGTCGAAATGAAGGCCCTGCGCGAGCGATTGGGCTTCTCCCAAAAGCAAATGGGCGAACTCTTCCAAGTGGGCGCCAAGAGCTGGACGCGCTGGGAAACCGGGCGCTACCGGCCAATGCGGGTCATCGGGCTGCTGATCCGTGCCCTGCACGACGGCGCGGTGTCGCTGGATTACCTGCTGGAGCGGGCCGGCATGAAGGAAGCGCTTTCGCCTTGGATGAAGGCCATTCCGGCTTCGACGCCGGTGGTTGGTTATTTCAATTTCTCCTCTCCACCAACCCGCTCCGTTCAGCCGCAGTCCGAATCGCGCTCCCCGATCCGTTGGGGCAAAATGAGGCCGTCACGCCCTGCCATGCGGTCTTTCCCAAGGCGTTCGCTTGTCCTGCAGACCAAGGAGGCGACTGAGGCATGAAGTTTTCCATCCTTCAACTCGTCCGCTACATCACGCCGCAATTCACATTCCGCGCGGTCGAATCCTTTGATCCCAGCAAGGAGCTCGATATCGATATGGAGACATTCAGGGTTGTCAGCATCATCGAACCCCTCGATCCCATACCCGGCGCCGAGCGCCCCTCGTGGTCCATGTGCATGCGGGTCAATCAAGAGGTAAAGCCGGGCCAAAATCTCCCCTATGAATTCCATTTGGAAATCGTCGGCTATTTCGGCTTTGCGAATGGTCTGCCCAATGACCTCGACATGGAAACTTTCCTGAAGGTTAACGGGACCTCCGCGCTCTACGGTGCGGCCCGCGACTTTGTGCACTCGATGACCGCACGGGGGCCTTGGGATGCCTTCACGCTGCCAATGGTGTCTTTCGCCGATCTCGCCGAGAAGCCGGCGGCATCCGCCACCACCTGAGCACACCTGATTCATGGCTCTCCAGCGGTTCAGCTCCAGGCGCAAGAGTCTCTACGAGGATTTCCTCTCCAAGCGACTGGCTGGCGCGGTCAGCTATGACCGCGTGGCCGGATATTTCCAATCCAGCCTGTTGGAATTGGCGGCTGCCGAGTTGGGCGGCATTTCCAAAGTCCGGATCGTTTGCAATACGGAGGTGAATCCCGCCGATGTCCATGCTGTGCGCCAAGCCACAGGCCCCCGGCAGGCTGAACTGCAGGATTCGCTTCTCCGGATGGTGTGGAATAGCGGAAACTTTCCCCACCTCGTCGATGTGTATGGTGAAAAAGCGAAGGAGCGATTGAGACTGTTGCAGGATTTGGTGACAGGCAAGAAAGGCTGCCAATTTGAAATCCGCATCGTTCCAGACAGTGAGTTCGGATTTGTCCATGGAAAGGCTGGAGTGCTCCGCTACCCGGACGGAAGGGCGACCTCGTTCATGGGCAGCGCAAACGACAGCGAGAGCGCATGGCGTTTCAACTACGAACTCGTGTGGGAGGACGACAGCGAGGAAAGTGTGCGCTGGGTGCAGGAGGAATTCGATGCGCTCTGGGAGAGAGGGTTTCCGATCAGCGAATTCATCGTCAAACAAATCGGCCGCTTGGGCGAGCGAACCATCATCGAGCATGTGGGCGAGTGGCGGAAGAAACCCGAGATCGCCTCTCTGCTGGCCGAGGTGCCTACTTGCACGGAATTGTTCGGATTCTGGGAGCATCAGAAATTTTTCATCAAACGCGCCTTCGACGAACACCGCCTCTATGCCGGGCAGCCGGGCAAGGGGGCGAGATTTCTTTTGGCCGATGGCGTGGGTCTCGGAAAAACCATTCAACTCGGTGGCCTCGCCAAACTCATCGGAACCTTGGAAAAAGAACCTGTCCTAATTTTCGCCCCCAAGGCGGTCGTGAACCAATGGCAGGAGGAGATGCTCGACAAACTCGCCGCCCCAAGTGCCATCTGGACAGGGAAGGGTTGGCTGACAGAGCGCGATGAATTTCACCCCTCAACGGAGGAGGATGTCCTCAACTGCCCACGCAGGATCGCAATCATCCCGACCTCGGTGGTGTTGAGCGCGGCCAGGAGCCGACTCAACGGAAAATTGGCGGAGGATCTTTTGAAGAAACGCTACAGCTGCGTCCTATGGGACGAGGCCCACAAAATCCGCCGCACAAATCTTCGCGAGCCCAAGGTCTGGCAGGCCCCGCAGAAAAACCTTCTCTATGATTTCGCACTGCGACTCGCAGGCCGCACGCGCACAATGGTCCTCGCCACAGCGACCCCGGTGCAACTCCACCCCATTGAACTCTGGGATCTGCTCAATGTCCTGTCGGTCGGAAACCCCCAAGTGCTGGGATCCGATCTCGGCCGCTGGAGGGATGGCACAAACAAAACCGCGTTTGATTTGCTTGCCGGTGAGATTCGCATCGAGGCCCTCTACGAGAAGTGGGAATGGTGGAAGGATCCGCTACCGCGACCAATCCACAGGGATGTCTTTCGATTGATCCGGAACACACTCGGCGTTCCAGAGGACTCGGATGCAGCAACCAATTCCGATTTCGACAAAATCGACCCCTTCGATTTGGAGGAGCTGCAAAGACTCGATCTCCGTGAACTGAATCCGTTCACAATTCGCGTGATCAAGCGCTCCCGCGAACGGTTGGAGGAGCAGGGTAAACTGATCAAAATCGAACTCGTGCCGGTAGGCGACGATCGACCAGTGGTCTCGACCCACAGCGTCCGCCAGGCGCTCGAACTGGCCGAGGATTTCTCACGGATGCTCCACCAACGCATCAAGGCGGCGGGCTTTATCAAAACCCTTCTCCAGCGCCGCGTGGGCAGCTCAATTTACGCCGGTCTCTACACGACCGAGAGGATGCTCAAGGGCAAGGAAATCGACGACGAGGATGGTTCGAACGAAGAAGGGGACAGCATCTATCCGCTGGAGGATTCGGAAAAAGGTCTTCTGGTGTTGTTGCGCGACCAGTTGAAACGGCAGATCGACACCGAAGGCGACCCGAAGTTCGAACGGGTGCTCGAAATCTTGAAGTCGGTATTCGAAAGTCGCACCTGGCTCGACCGGGGTGCGTTGGTTTTTTCCCAATACTACGACTCCGCTTTTGCGCTCTGTTCCTTCCTTGCCGGGCACTTGGACCAGTCCATCGGACTCTACGCGAGCAACTCAACTTCGAAACTTTTCGAGGACGGCAAGGTTCAGAGCATCGACCGCGAACTTCTGAAGGAAAAAGTCAAAAAAGGCGTCTTGAAGCTCTTGGTCGGAACCGACGCTGCAAGCACGGGGCTGAATCTTCAACGGCTCGGCAGCCTCATCAATCTGGACCTGCCTTGGAACCCAACAATCCTCGAACAAAGAAAGGGCCGCGTCCAACGCGGGACCGTCGGAAAGCGAATCCCATTTTGCAATCTGCGATACGACCACGGCGTGGAGCAGAGGCTCTTCCAAGTTCTCACCGGCCGAATTCAGGCAATCACGAACATCTTCGGCACCGTGCCTGATTTCATTACCGACAAGTGGGTCTCCGAAATGCTCGAAGACCGTTCCTTGGAGGAAACAGACATCGTTAAGCTGGTGACGGACGAGCAAAAGAGCCCCTTCATTCTAAAAGAAACCTATGAATACCTCGACGAGGACTGGGACGCCACCGCCGAAGTCCTCAACTCCCGCGAGGCAACAGCGGCATTTCTTGAGGGCTGGTGATGACACATATGACACGCCGCTTGTTTTCATAATCTCACAATCATTTTTACGCTCTCCCCTGACATGAAAACCACCACTCAATCCACAATCCCATCCTCCGAAGTCGAGGAAGCGGCATTTCAAGACGCGCTCAAGCTCTCCGATGGGCTTTTTGCGCACCAAGTCGAGGGCGTTGCATTTTTACTGGGCCGCCGCCGTGCGATCCTGGCCGATGACATGGGGCTCGGCAAAACTCGGCAGAGCATTGTAGCTACCCGCCATGCGGAGCCTGCCGGGCCCTATCTTGTGGTGTGTCCAGCCTCTGTGAAGCACAACTGGAAAAAGGAAGTCCAGCTTGTTGATGCAAGCGCCAAATGCCGCATCGTGGAGGGAGCCTCCGGCGGCGAGCCACTCACGGACTTCGAAGGCTGGGTGATCGTGAACTACGACATCCTCGGCAAGAGGCTGGATGAGTTGGAAGCGATCGATTGGAAGGGATTGATCTTCGACGAGGCGCATTATCTCAAAAACCACAGCAGTCAGCGGAATCGCCATGCGATGAAGCTATGCGAGCAAGACGGGCCGCTGGTCTATGCCCTCACAGGAACCCCGCTCACCAATCGTCCTCGCGACATTTTTCCGCTTCTGCAACTCGTCCGCCATGCGATGGGCAAGAGCTTCCTCTCCTTTGCCAAGCGCTATTGCGCAGCCGAGCACAGCGGCTATGGATGGGTAACCGATGGGGCCAGCAACTTGGAGGAACTCACCACCCAGCTTCACGGAGTCATGCTTCGCCGTCGGAAGGAGGATGTGCTTGATCTGCCTCCGAAGATTCGCTCGTGGGTGCCCGTGCAAATACCGGGAGGCACAGCAACGGCGGAGATTCGCGAGGTTGTCGAAACGCTCATGGCTTCGCGTGCCGGCACTTCTCCGCGTGGAGACCGCGCTCGGCTTCTCGCCAAGATCACCAAGGCCAGGGAGAAAATTGCGTCAGCAAAGGTCGACAATACGATCGAGCTGCTGGAGGGCATCGTCGAGCAGGGAGAGAAGGCGATTGTTTTTTCCTGCTTCGACAAGCCGCTCCAAAAGATCGCTAAAAAATTTGGTGCGAGCTGTGTTCTCCTCACTGGCGCTACTCCCTCGGCAAAACGGCAGGGACTGGTCGATTCCTTTCAAACCGACGACAAGGTGCGAATCTTTGTGGCGAATATCCAAGCCGGCGGAGTCGGGCTCAACCTCACCGCCGCACGGCAAGTGGTATTCAACGACCTCGACTGGGTGCCAACGAATCACTGGCAGGCGGAGGACCGTGCCTACCGCATCGGCCAGACTGGTTCGGTGAATGTGAGCTACCATGTGGCATCTGGAACCATCGACGAATTTGTGCAAGGCGTCTTGGAAACCAAGTCCGCCCTCATCAGCGCCGTGGTGGATGGTGATGCTCTTTCCCCGGATGCCACACGGGATGTTCTTTCCGAGTTGGAGGCCTTAGTTTCTCGCATTTCCGCGAATATTTCCGATCCCGATATGCCAATGACCGACGAGGAGTGGGTCGAGGCCTTGCTCAAGGAAGTGGAACATGAGAGTGCCGCGAGTCACGCGACCGGTGGCGATGCCAAAAAGCCTGTGCTCAGTCGCGACGCCCTGCTCGCACTGGCGCGGGTTTTGAGCCGCCCCGCATCAAAAATCTACCGGGCCGTGAGCAAATCTGACCCAAAAAAATCCTACACGCTGACCTACGAAGCTGGCGATGTCACCTGCACCTGCCCTGGCTTTGAATATCGGGGTATGTGCTCGCACGCGAAAGTGCTGAAGGCCGCCCTTGCCACCGGCAAACCGGCCCCGGCGGGATATGAGGCAGTGACTGATTAAGGAAAAAACCTATGAACCCTGGAAAAAATACCATCGATTGGCTCAAGAACGAGCAACTCCACATCGATCCGGAGTGGATGATCGAAACGCCGAAAGGCCTCACCTGGTGGCCTGGGAGGCATGCCCAGCACATCGAGGTCGTGGGACGCGAGACCGGTCCCGATGGCGATGTGGCTGACTATGTCAGAATCCGGACGGATTTTTTGAAGAACTGCCAACTGAATCCCAGGCTCAATGCCGGCATCAACCTCATCATGAAAAATTGCACGATGGCGGGGCCGGTTTTTGACAAGCAAACTGGAGAGTTGGGCTTGTGCTCTATTGTTAGGGTTCACGAGGGCATCAGGGGTTGGATGGCTCCCCTCTTGAGTGTGGCGGCAATGCTTCAAGTCCTCGAAGCACAAAATCTCGCTCCAATGGTCGCTGAACTCGCCGGTGTGCAGACGGCCGAAAGCGGTCATCCTGATAACGGGACACGGGAGGAGTCGGATGAACTGGTCGGGGGGTTTGCCGGCATATTGGAGGAAACCGGAGATGCAGAATCGGGTTGGAGGGCCTCTGAATTCGAGTCTGCACTGAATCAATACATGCAAGGGCCGCCAGCCCTCATGGCATCCGGGGGTGGCGCGGGGTTAACCGTGGAGTTTCCCTACGGGGAGTTTTCATCGCTCTGCCAGTTTAAAGGGGACGAGGCGCATCCGATCATCGGCAAAGGACTCCTGATCAAACAAACCTTTCCTTTTCACAATCTGGAAGAGAACAAGACCACCAATGCCGCTCTTGAAATGAACCGGGGGGAGCTGTCGAGGCGTCCCGCCGGGTATGGATTTGGAAGCTATCGGCATGATGGGAGCTGCCTGCATTTCACCTGCTTCATTCCCAATGCGGCCTATCGTGCAGGGTTTCTGCCCAACTTGTATTTCGCCTGTGCCGGTCGCGCACAGGCGCTCAGTGCGGTGTTCACGAAAAATGATTGGTCTACTCCCAGGTCTGCTCCGTCTCAAACCAAAGCTCGCCCGAAGTCGGCGCTGGAACGAATGATGGATTTCTTCAAGTGAACGACCTGCAGGAACAGTTTCTGGATACGCGATTCGAGATGCTCGCGAGCGAGCGTGCGCGGAAATTTTGGGTCATCACGGCGTGGAATCCAGATGGGGTGCTGACCGATGCAGCTGTAAATCGAATGGCTGATCAAAATCTGGCAGCGGAACTCGAAAAGCGCGGTCTGCAACGGTTTCGCGTTTTTGGAGGCTCGCCGGATGGCTCCCATGTGGAACCCGGCTGGGGCGTAGCATGTGAGGAGGCTGCCGCGCTCGAACTCGGTCGGTTGTTCGGACAACTCGCGGTATTTTCTTTCAACGAAGAGAAGATCTATCTGGTCGACTGTCGGGATGGCTCAATGGTGCGGTTGCCCCCCTGCCAAGAGAGAGTGGTTTGTCCCAGGACTAAGCGCATTTTCACTTTGCATATAGGCTCCCGTGCGGAGCGCTTTGAATCAGCCGACGAGGATTGGCTCGTTCAAACGGTGTCAAAAGCATTTCCAAGTTTCACAATCCAATCGGCCACCGGAGTGTTCCGGGGACGGAGCGAAGAGGCGCGCTTGATCTCGATTGCAACCGCCCACACAAGTGGCGTGTTGGATTTGGCGGAAGACATTCGATGCAGTCTCAAACAAGAAGGCGTGGGAGTATCCTGCGGTGGAGTTTACCAACGGGTCTGCAAGTGGAGCGACTTGGATTTTACCGAACGTGTTTTTGAAAGCTGATCGTCGTTTTAACCCGGTATTCCCAAAAAATGTTCGAGACTCCCGTAAATAACATTAGCGAGCTGGACGAGTATGATTTCGAGAATCTGGTTTCCATACTCGAAAGCGATTCATTAGAAGAGTGGTTTTCCGAGAGGCGCCTCGATGATCCGGATGAAATAAGCGCTGAGCCTCCGGACAGGCTAAGAGAATGGTTGGGATTTTTAGAGATTCATTCACTGTGCCTAATCGACACAGGTATTGTTTGGACTGAACTCAACCTGATTTCTGATACGCGAGCCGGCGACTCCTTTATTTTTCATAAAGACAACGACAATTGCTGTTTGGGTGATGAAGTTTCAAAACCGCTACAATCTCTGACCCCCGATGTGGTTTGGCCATTGGTGAAGGCCTACTTTGAAAGATTTGGTGATGCAGTTTTATCTGGAACATTACAGATTTACGACACGGCGCTGCTTCCCCAAAGTTTGCTGGAGCCATACCTGGTTGAGACAATGGCTGCCGAGGGTTTCAAGAAATTGGGCAAAGGGGATTCTTTAACCAATTGGATTGTTCGAAACTACCGTTAGAATGACGGTCGATTAGATAAAACCACTCCATGCGACATAAGAGAAAAAAACAACTTTCTTTTGAGCGGTCGCTTCCATCATTTGTGATCGAACAACCTGTTGAGGGGCAAATAGATGTTTCCGGTTTATTTTGCATAGAGCCTTCAAGTGTCGCGGTGGAGGTCTCGACAACCCTGAACGGAATAATGAGGGTTTGACAAATCTCATGAAAACGCCGCTGAGCAAGGCAGGATGCAGCTCAAGAGGCTTTCTATTATTCCGAAGACTGATATATTTTCAGCATATTGGTTATAACCTAGAGTAAAAAAACTTCCAAAAGAGAAGCGCGTGACGAACGAAGAATCCTGAGTCGAGCTGCAGCAATTCTGGCGGCGCACCGCTGCTATTACTCCAGCAATTTAATGGGTAGCATCCGTTTTTTCTCTAACTTCTTACAGATTCAGCAATACGTGCCATCTGTTAATTTGCCGGAGTAATAAACTTTTTTCACTCCCGAACGACGGAATTCCTCCCGCATTTCCGAATACATTTTTTCCGATAGGGCTGTTCGTTCCAAAATTCATTGATTTTCATGGCTTAAAATCCGGCCTGATCCTTTCCAAGAGCATTTCCCGTAGAAGGCAGTTGGCCATCGGCTCCGCTCGGCGTCGCCGCAGCGCGTCCGTCTGGTCTTGACGGAGACCCACCTCCCGAAAGATTTGTTCCTGATCCATTTGTTCCTCCTTGCTGAGTTCCGGTAAGTTGATTCGTTTTCCTCGCACCGGGATATTGCTCTCATTGATCGCCGGCGCAAATCTCCTTAGACCGCGCATCCGCGTAGGCCCAAGCGGAGAAGACGCAGGATTTGTCCTCGGTCCGGATGAATGGATCGTCGCCAAAGTCGGTGTAATATTCGTAGAGATCATCAGCCGTCATGCCTGGGTGGTAGTGCTGCCACAGGCTTTGGTCTACGATCCGCTTGGCGGCGGCAATGGCGGCATCGGCGGATTCATACTGGTTTCCGGGTATATTCTCGCTCTCGTCCATATAGTGAAAGTTATCGCCGCAAATGACCTGATATTTCAAAGGGGGCGATTCTGGGCTGGCGGGCTTTGGGTTTGTCATTGGGCTTTCTTCTGGACCGGCACTCAGCTCGATCGGTTGAGGCTGGAAGAGGTCCCCTCTGCTCTCGATCGGTTGAGGCCGGTAGAGGTCCTCCGCGTCGCCAAACTGGCGCAAGGCCGCTCTCAATTCCTCCCGAGTCGGAGGCTTTTGGTCTTTGGGCCAGCCAGACGCGGCGCGCTGCGGGAACAATCGACGATAAACGCTTTGAGGCGTCTCCACGGGCTTCGGTGATTTGTTGTTTTGATCGCTCATTGCATGCCGGGCGGTTTGATCATTTCCAATAGATGGGCCTTGAGCATTTCGCCTGCCAGCGGTTCGATTTCTCGGCACACCAGGGCGTTTGCGCACTCGGGATGGTCGATGATAAGGCTTAGAAATTGTTCCGCCTCGGCTTCCTCACGGAGCTTTTCTTTGCTCCATTCGGAGCGAGGCGGGCTCTTTGGAGGGGTGAGAACTACATCGGTCGGTGGGACATATATTGGCGGTTTTGGTTCATTCATATCAGTTCAACCTCTGGATCAGGGCCTCGATCTGGTTTTGCATGACTTGGCCTTGGTCGAAATCGGGTCGGTGCGAGGCGATCCAACTCAATACTTGAACCACATCGTAAAGAGTTCGGCTTTCTAGGGGTGCGCCCGGAACCGGTCGCGTGGGGACAACCGTGCGGTAGGATGGCGCCACCCGTTCGTGGGGGGGAGCAAATGCTGCATCCTGGCCGGTGGTGGCAATGCTCCACACCCGCGCCGCCGAAAGTTTCCCCCAGGTGCTGGCGACGATTCCATCGGCCCACGATCTTACGGATTCGAGATCGATCCGCTTTTTCTGCCAACGCTCGAAATAATCTCGCTCCTTTTTCGTATCCTCGATGAGCTCCAGTAGAGGCTTGAAAAGTTGCCCAGGAATGGTGGAAGAGCTGTGGCGCAGTTGCGATCGGTGCCAACTCGAAGTTTTCAGGCTGTTCATGCAAATCAGCCTGAACCAGTGCAGGCTGGCCTGCATCGATCCGCCGCCGTCAACCGTGTTGGTGACAAGAAGATGAAGCCGAACCGGGTGCCCGTCAGGGTTGATCGTGAACTTTTCGCCAAGTTCGATCTGAGCAACCATCCTCTCGCCGTGGGTTGAGAGTTGAATGCGAACACGGCTGTCCAGTGGGCATTTCAGGGTGCGAAGGAAATCCTTCGCCGATGCAAGTATCTCGGCGTGTTGGACAAGTTGGTAGGTCTTCGAGACCATGGCCACCGGGGTCTTTTCCGCCGTATCCGTGAGGACAAAAACCCGGTGCTCATTTCCTGCGAAGCCGGCGAATTGGTGCGTGGGAGCCGTGGTAAACTTCGGCAAGCGGGCGATCGCAAGGTCGATCGTCGAAGCCGGATGCGGGTGCATTGGCATGATGCCCCATCGCATCGGAAGCTGATCCAGGATTTTTTCGAT
>Ga0214921_10004533_pt1 | contig 20359 bp, 16 predicted proteins | sample LL1505_MetaG_FD_177992 | JGI IMG/M metagenome (GOLD analysis project Ga0214921, IMG submission 177992) | Freshwater microbial communities from Lake Lanier, Atlanta, Georgia, United States - LL-1505 | ecosystem: Environmental > Aquatic > Freshwater > Lake | place: USA: Georgia | collected...
TGCGATGTTTGCGTTCAATCTGGAACCAGTCAGCCGCCCTCTCCTCAATCACAGAAGGCGCAAAGGGACGGAATGACTCCCGAAACTTGATTTTCACATTCATCTGCGTCTGCATCTTTTCGCTTCGCGCATCCCCCAAAATACTTCTGGCCCCCAGAGCCCGCGGGCCAAACTCCATTCTTCCATTCACCCATCCCACCACTTTCTCGGACGCAATCAGGCTCGCCACCTCGTCACATAGTTTGGTCTCATCTGGAATGTGACGGAATTTCGCCCCCTCTTTCTGTAGGAAAGCACGGGTGAAATGATCCTCCGGTTCCGGCCCCAGATAGGATCCTTGCATGGAATCCTCAGCCCTCGCAGTGCGAGGCTTCTCGAGAAGTTGATGCCAGGTGAAAAGAGCCGCTCCCAAGGCTCCCCCTGCATCTCCTGAGGCGGGTTGGACCCAGATATCTTGAAAGGGCCCCTCCCGTAGAAGCTTTCCATTTCCCACACAATTAAGGGCCACCCCTCCCGCGAGGCAAAGATGCTTCATCCCCGTCAATCGATGTGCATGCTCGGCCATCTTCAGAATGATCTCCTCCGTCACCACTTGGATCGAAGCGGCCAGATCCATCTCCCTCTTTCCGATGGCGGACTCCTTCTTCCGGGGTGGTCCGCCGAAAAGCCCGTTGAATTTTTTTGCCGTCATCGTTAATCCACCCGCGTAATTAAAGTAGGACTGATCCATCCAAATCGACCCGTCGTCAAAGATCTTCACCAAATGCTTTCGGATTAGATCGGCATAGACCGGTTCCCCATAAGGGGCTAGCCCCATCAGCTTGTATTCTCCGGAATTGACCTTGAATCCGCAGAAGTAGGTAAAGGCCGAATAAAGAAGCCCCAGAGAATGTGGAAAATGAAGCTCCTTGAGCATTTCTATCCGATTACCCCGCCCCATCCCGATACTGGCTGTGGCCCACTCCCCCACCCCATCCATCGTCAAGATGGCCGCCTCCTGAAAGGGTGAAGGAAAGAAGGCGCTGGCCGCATGGGATTCGTGATGACTTGGATAAACAAACGCCTTCTGATAGCCAAGCAGTTGATCCCGCATCCGCTTCGCCAAGAAAAGCTTGTCCTTTAACCAAACCGGGACGGCCCGCAAAAACGAAGGGAATCCAGCAGGCGCTAGTGCGAGATACGTCTCCAGTAATCGGTCAAATTTCCGAAGCGGCTTTTCATAAAACGCGACATAGTCCAGATCCACAGCCTTGATTCCGACCTCTCTCAAACAATATTCAACCGCCTTCGCCGGAAAGGCCTCATCATGCTTCCTACGGGTAAATCTCTCCTCCTGCGCCGCAGCCACAATCTTGCCATCCATAACCAGCGCAGCGGCAGAATCATGATAAAAGGCGGAAACCCCAAGAATTTTCATGGCTTCTTGAACGTATCAGGGGCCGGCTTGTAGGCATTGAGATTTTTCAAAATGAAAGGAAGAAGAGTATCGGCAATCCGGGTGGAGCCTTGGGCGTTCCAATGAAAATCTCCAGGGATAAAGTTTTCCAAGTAAATCTTTTCCGCTGTCTGGCCATGCGGGTCAAAAAGCGGAGCGAGATCCACAAGTGGTAGTTTATTTTCCCGAGCAAAGCGCCCCCAAAATTCGGTATATGGATTTTGCAGCCTGTTCTCCGCCATCATTTTGGGATAGGGATAGATGACGATCGCCAGAGTGAATCCCTGCTGCACAGCGATTTTCTTCATCTCCAGAACTGCCCGGGCCGACTGCTCCAAACCTTCCTTAAACCAGGGTGTCGCTTCTGGGTTGTCCAGCCAAGTCACCTTCCAACCGTTACCCCGAACCGCCTGCTTTAAGTCAAATGTGTCACTCTTCCAAGGATGAAGCCTTTCCTGGACCAGTCGGAACAGCTGATAACTTAGGCTATATTCGTACCACCGCAGACGGAAAAATTGTGGCTTGTTGTTTTTGCGAATTTTAGTTCGTCCCTCTAAGAAAGAGCGGGCTTCTTTTTCGTCGTAGGAATCTCCCGGATCGATCAACAGCAACGCCAGATCCCACCGCACCCCATTCCGGATCAGCTTTCGCATCCAGCACTCCGTCAGAGAAGGACAATGGCTAGACACTCCAAACCCGAGGACATCCAAGCCTTGGGGGGCCAAAAGCCTTCTGAGTTGTCCCGTTACGGTTGCCGGAAACGGAATACCCCATCCCTCGGCAAACGAATCCCCAAAAACCGCCAATCGGGGCATAGAAACCCGTGGCGGAACTTCGCGGCATGCCTCATCTTTTGCCCCAAGCGAATTGATGAAAATCTGTCCTTGGATCGGGCCATACTGCTCCGTCTGGTGGCTCATAGGTCGGAGGGAGTGGTGCAGCTCTGGATCCCCCACCCTCACCCACGCCTCCGTCCGGGTGATCTTCCAAGCAACTACCGCCCCACTGAACAAATCCAGCAAGACCCACAGGAGGAGGACAAAAAAAAGTTTTTTCCTGAGGCTCATGGGCTCGGAGAAAAAAGGCGGAGGACCTCGGCACCCCGGTCACTCGAAAAGGAAATTTCTCCTGCTTGCCGCCTGGGAAAACGGATCCCACGGGAAGGCCACCAGGATTGAATCTCCTGAATTTTGGACGAGGACCGAACCCAAACCCAACTTTCCTCCAGAAGCTGAGGCGGGATCACTTTCAAAACTTCGGATACATAAGCTTTTTGATCGATGAAAAACCATGGAACTCCCGGAGATGTGCCACCGGTGAGATAAACCCAACCACAAAGACTATCCACCCCGATAATGGGGGTTCCTGAATGAAACCCCTCTTTACCAAGGATATGATGAATCGCTTCTATTTGACCGAAGGTCTTAGGATCGACCTTGAGCCGTCCAGCTTCGGGCCCGACTTTCACTGTCTCTGTTTGCTCGAAAACAGATCCCAATCGGTACATCCCCAAAAGAGATGAAGAAATACGACTGGCTTGGATCAGGGAAAGCCCGGCCAAAGATACTGCTGCGACTGATTGAATCGAAACAGCAGGAAGCGAACCCAACATCAAAGTTCCTGCCGCTACGAAAAAAGCTGTTCCCTGACCGGCATAATCCGCGATCGATGTATTGGTCCCGATTCCGCAGAGGAAGGGCGTCAACACCAAGGCCCATACAATAGGCCATCGGGCAGAGTTACGCCCCGTTTCACCTGTCCCCCGCTCTTCGATCTTACTCTCCCTACGAACGGCCCACCCCGTCCATGCAACCCCCAAAAGCCAGCACCCAGCGAGAACCGACTCCTTGCCAAACTGCTCAATCCCTCCCCGCCACCATCCCCGCAAAGCCCCCAGGGATAGGCCTGCCGCAAAAAGGATGGCCGCAATTTTTGTTACGGGCCACTTGAGTGGATTCTGCTTGTTCAACCACCAGAAAATAAGAATCGCTGGAAGCAGCCAAATAAAAGCCCGACCGATCCTGTAGAAATAATAAAACATCTCCCATCCATATTTTGGGACAATGAACCATCCGTGAGAACCGGTCGTCTTGGCAATTAAAATACCGGCTTGGATCGTGTCCCGGACTCCGCCCTCTCCTGCATAGATGGCAAAAATTCCGGTGCCGACGAACATGGTGGACAAAGCAGCGATCCATTCACGCCGTTTGGGTCCCATGGATCCTCCCCTTAGGCTATATGAAACCCCTGCAAACATTACCAAAAGCACCAGGGCTGCCCCCCATTTACCCAAGATCGCGATGGTCAAACCGATCCCTAGCTCTAAGGGCCCAACAGGGGAGATTCCGCTACGCAGAAATCCCGACCAAGCCAGAATCGCCCCCACCAAAATAATCCAGTTGTAACACGGAGTCCGGATGCCTGCACAATAGACGGTCATGGCAGCCACCATCAGTGCGGGAGAAGAGAGATCTGCTACGGCCGACGTTCCCTGCTCTACACGAATTCGCACAGCCCCAGCCAGACGCCATGCCGCAAACAAGAGAACCCCATACCCGATCCACCGTAACCCCGCCACCGCTGAACCCCCCAAAAGGTAAAGGGGGCGCAAAAGAAAACCATGAAAGGTCCCATGCCCCCAAGTATGCCAAGGATCAAGGGCGATCAGGAAATAACTAGCCTCATCCGTCATCTCCAAACCGCGATTCGCCGCCCAGAGATGACAGCCCAGAGATACCGCGAGGGCTGTCCATACCAACGGAGCCGCAATCTTAGCTCTTTGAAACGGGTCTTTTAACTGATTCGATTTCAATGTATTCAAAACCTAGTGAATCTCTGCCATAAGTCATTCGCAGAATAATCATATGAATATCTTTGTTTTGGAGGCTGGCCAATCACCATTGGACTTATTCCCCTGCGGTTCGGCAGGCACCTTCGTTTATTCCCGCTCCTCCCCCTCCTCCCGATGGCCGGAGATATGTAAAACTCTTCGACGTCTGGATAATGAATCTTTTGATTTGGCCGTAGTTTCCTATCGGGAAAAATCCTTTTTCCCTAAAGGCGCAGGATGGATGCGGGGCTTGGGACAAGCTCTTAGGTCATTTCTATTCCGCCCCGATGAACTTACCCAATTACTAATGTTTTCGAAACTAGTTCAGAAAAACATCCCGATCGCGCTCATCAACCGCTCCGATAGCGGCCATATCCCGGTTGGATCTGACTGGTTTTATCGTCGCTCCCACGCTTGCTTTGTTCGCGAGCTTTATCCCGCGCCGGAGATCCTCTTGCAGGATATTTTCACCTCTTCCGGCGGGAACCTTCAATCGAACCGCCGGGCACAAAAAATTCTCTCCCTTTGGGATCCTCATTGTCCCCGATATCGAAATGTCGAAAATCTTAGGCCCATTAGCTTGGGGATATCCGATTCCAACATCTCGAAAATTCCATCCTCAGAACACAAGATTTGGGATCTTTTTTTTGCCGGAGATCTCCACGAAAAGTCCCTCCGCACTAGACTCGTTCAGGAGTGTCGACAGTTTGAAAAAGCCAAGGGACTGAAGTTTCTCATTACGGATCGGATCTCACAAAGCGATTATCTGCAAGCCCTTTCAGAATCGCGCCTCTGCCTTTCCCCGCCGGGCATGGGGTGGGATTGCTGGCGCCACTACGAAGCCATGCTTGCCGGCTCCATTCCCCTGATGACCTACCCGACCATTCTTCAACACCATCCCGCAATTGACGGGAAACACTGCTTCTATTTTGCTCCCGAGCCTGGCGGCCTTACTCGAGCCTTGGAGCACGCTCTTCTTTTGAAGTCCCAACTACCGCAGATGGCCGATGCAGGCCGGCAACTTGTTCTCAAACACCACACCTTTTCCAAACTTCGCGAATACGTTATTCGCGAAACCCTTTCCGCCTTCACCTCAACCAAATCGAGAGGTCAGGAGAGGGCTTTCCCGTCGGGCTAAGCACGGTTCACGGAACTTTGGTTACCGTTTTGCCTTCAAACCCGGAACCAGCTCCCCAGTAATTTCCTTAAATCTTCCCTTCAGCTTTTTGGGGTCCCATTTGTCTTCTGCAAATCTTCGGCAATCACTCCTCATTCTCTCAAGTTTTTCCGAATTGTCCAAAAGACGGCCCAGCTCCTCACTCATAGAACAAGCACTTACCTCCCCCGCCAGAAAGCCAGTATTTCCAGGCACAACCATTTCCGGAATCCCTCCCACACCAAATGCCAACACGGGAGTTCCGCAGGCCAAAGACTCCTGGATGGTACAAGGTGCATTTTCTTGACGGGCCGGATGCACATAGAGATCAGCCGCTCGATAAGCCGTCACCATCTGCCGGTCCGAGGTCAGGCTTCCCAAATAGACCTGCCCTTTCCTTTTTTTTCCATGACGGCCAAACAGCGCCAGGATGGCATCTCCAGGGCAAAGTCGCTCCCAAGCTTCCAGCAAAAGGTCAAAACCCTTGCGAGGATCCTGCAGGGAATCAGCCCCAGCAAGCACCACCAATCCCTGTTCTGGAAGTCCCAAACGATGCCGAGCCTCTGCCCTGTCACCAGGACTGTAGAATTCCAGATCGATCGGATTCGGCAAATAGACGCAACTTTGTCCTGCTGTTTTTAAGGTCAGTTTCGCCAGCCAGTTTGAAGGCGCCGTCAAAGTGACTGGGTGCATGCCCGGCTCGCCGCAAATTCTTTTAACTCTGGATTCCTCACATTCACTGACCCCTGCTCCTTCTTTCTTGCCGCGATTTCTCCCCTGCATCCTTTCCCCTTCGACTTTTCCTGGGCTCTCATCCCAATAGGCCTGATCACTGTTACCTAACGCCCACATATCGTGCAGCGTCCAAATCACTGGGGCATGCTGGCGGCTCATTGAAACCAAACCTTCCGACCAGCCCCATTTTCCACCCCCCGCGAGATTATGAACCCAAACCAGATCAGGCTTTTCCTTTGCTAACAACATCCCGAACTGCCGGTGAACGGATGCTCTCCTATTCTCAGACCGATCCGTGAAACACTCGCAGATCCGCCCCCATCCTCGAGCTGGTTTGCCGGTGAGACAATATCCCCTCCTCGGATTATGATCCCCAACGATTTTCTGGATTCTGAAACCTTTCAAATGCAGCAGATCAGACCACCGGTTTGCGGCCCGCGCAGCGCCGCCCATACAAAGATGGTCCTGCAATCCAAAGCAGTTCACTGGAGAATCGGTCACTATTTTTTGCAGGGCCTTCCTTTAAGTAAAAACGCCCCCATACCTAAGGAGTGTGGGTATGCCTTAAATATTTATTCAGCTCCATAGATAAGTTTTTTTAGGAGTACGGCCTTATTGTTCCTAAGGCACTTGTGAACTGTCCGAAGGCAAAAGCGACCCCAATCGAAAGGAAGCTGTCTGACCTCGTTTTTAAGCCATGCGTTAATCCACCTTTGGGTAATTCTTGCCTTCGCTTTTTTTTTGACTGCCTCCAATGACTCCATATCCGAAGAGCAAAGTGATTCGAAATACTGCCATGCCATATCCTCATGTATCCATTTCGTGTGGTTGGACAATTGGCCATCATGCCTACGGTAGTCAAACAAGGCTCGACCATCGAGAAAGACCCCACCTGATTTTGCGACTTCCCCATAAAAAACCACATCCCAATAATTCCCATAAGTTTGTGTCAGTTCAGCCGGAATAAGGAAGTCTGCCGTTTTGTAGACGATTCCGGGGCACGGTAAAAAGCTATCTGCCAAATATCGTCCAAGCTCATGCCTCTTTTCCATGACAAGAGGCTGGTCATTGATGGGGAGAAGCTTCCCCTTCGCGATGCCAACGGAGTCGATAACCGTTGCATTGGATGCATACAGTGCACAATTCGGATGCTGCTCGATGCTGCAAGTAACTTCCTTCAGAAACTCTGGATGCAAACGATCGTCATCGTGAAAGAAACATACGTAGTCACGAGAATTTACTGAGGTTGCCATTTTGTGAAAAAGATCATTTGGCGAAACACGCTCCTTATTAATGTGAAAACGCACTCTACCCGAAAAGCTTAGTTCTTGGATCAGGCTATGATGATAGCCGCTCGCGTTGTCGAAAACCTCAATTGAGTCAAATTGTGCTTGTTGTCCTAATATACTCTTAAGACACTCTTTTAGATACTCAGGTCTTTTGTAGGACGCAACTTTGATGGAAAATGTTTTGCTCATTAAGTCCTACCCGGCCGATTCAACCTGATTCGATCCACCATTTGATTGATCCTTTTTCTAAAAGGGTTCATCTTGGTTTTTTTTCATTCTTTCTGTGAATCTCCTCCAGTTCTCCACCTTTTCGCTCGAAAAGTTCAATCAGCATAAGCAGTTCAGAAGATCCTGGATGGAGCCACTTTTTTTGTTTTTGGATGCCTTCGGATCCCATTTCAATGACGCCGAGTCCAAAGGAGTGCTTAAACTCGAGATGGTTTTTATATTTGGCACTTAGTTCTTGAAAATATTTCCACACCCCAAAACCTTCGCTGTATACGTTGGTATCATGAAAAAAAACAATGGCGTTAGGCGAAAGTTTTGGCTGCCATGACTCAAAGTCATGCCGTACCGCCTCGTAAGTATGAAGTCCGTCTATGTGTAGGAGGTCAACCCCTCCGTCTTGGAAGGATTGTAACGCTGATTCGAACGTCATCCGCATCAATGAGGAAAATGAAGAGTAGTGCTTTGATTATAGTGACTTACAGACCGTTAGATATCTTCCCCATAAGTTCCGCTGTGCGAGTCACCCTCCCATGTGTCAATTGCATAACACTTTGTTGGAAGCTGGTGCTCTGCAACAGCTTGGCAAAACGAGAAATAAGAATTTCCCGTGTGCGTGCCAAGCTCGACCAGAGTCTTGGGGCGCACTTCCTGCACCACCCACCCGCCGAATGGCATGTGACCGATCCAAGGGGTAGGCTCGACGATTCTTTTCGGGATAAAGCTTACGTTTTTCACCTAGATTTCTCTATTCTTTTTTCCAGCGATTCAAAGAGTCCTCGATCGCCTCCTCCACAGGTCGGATGCGTATTCCAGCGTCGATTATTTTTTGAGGATCCAATATGCAGTTTGACCGAGGCGTGATTGCGCCAAATCGATAAAATTCATCATCGTCTTCCCAGAACTCTGGGCTCCATCGGGGCTGCAGTTTTTTTTGAATCATGGCCGCCACTTCCCGGGTCGATATAAACCCCGGATTCGTAATGTTATAGATGCCCCCGGGAATTTCCTTTGCCCAACTATCCAAGCAAGCAGCCACATAGTCTTTTCGATGGCTAATTGAATTCCAGTTGTCGTACAGCTTTTTATATCTTTGCAGCTTGGAAAGATAATTTCTTGGTGAGTCTTTTTCATCAAAAGGAATTCGCAGCCTCCAAATATAAGCATCTGGAAACTCGGCAACTAATCTTTCTGCGATTGCCTTTGTTCCGCTATAAAAACTGCAGTTGTTATGTCGAAACGAGAAGTTTGGCTCATCCTCCTCCGTAAAACCTCGGATCCGATGGGATCTCTTTTTTAGAAGCTCAGCGACCGAAGGGGTTATCAGCCGATCCTCTACCCCCATCGAATCATCCTTCCCCACTACCTTCACGCCTGTATAGATACATCCAGAAGAGACAAATCCTAATTTGACGCCTGCCACGTCACAAGCCTGAGCCACCGTCTGTGCGAGAGATATATTCCCCTGAATCGTCTCTTCCCTTTGTTTTTCACATGCATCCACGTTGGGCTTTCCGGTAAACCCGGCCGCATGAATTACTAAGGCAGGCTTCATTTTGCAAAGAAGCTCTCTTAGCACCGAAAAGCTTTCGTAATTAATCTTCTTCCGTGAGATTGGCTGAAATTCAATTTTGCGTTTTTCAAGTTCATCAGAAAATGCGCTGCCCATGTATCCTCTAGACCCAAGCAGCATAATCATCTTGAAACCCCTCCTCTGGAAAGACGGGCCCAAAGCTTTTGCCATAGGTTTCTCTTTCCCTCTAATCTTTGGTAGTGAGTGCGAAATACCTGATCGTCGAGAAAACGGTCTGACGACAACTCTTGAGGATGGATTAAAGGAAATTCCATCGAACATGTATCGTGCATGCTTAATCCAGCAAATTCTTTTTCAACGGTATTAGTTCCCAGCGCATCAAAACCAATATTCCGAACGAGGTTCATTTTTGGTATAATACACATCATTCCGTTGACCCATAGCGAAAGAGTCCAACGGTAGTCCCAAGCATCCAATTTCTTTGCGTACGTCCGCCGAAAACATTTTTCCCAATATTTCCACTCTCGGCTTTTTAGTTTGAGTCCCTTTTTCCAATCCCCCTTATCCATCGAATCCAATAGCTTCTCTTTCCGATCGAAAACATCCCATGCGCGCCTCCAGGTTCCCCATCCCCAGGAATGATGATACCGACTCAGGCGATAGCTATGCCCGCCAGTCCAATTCTTTGGATCATCATAGTTATTTGCACAGATTGCACCGATGGATCCATCGTCTCGGTACTTCTCTAGAAGCTCCGCTACAAACTGAAAGAAAGTGATATCCGGTACGGTGTCATCTTCAAGAATGATTGTCTCCCCTACTTTTTCGAGTACCCAATCCAAACCGCTTGAAACGCTTAGGTAAGAGCCTAGGTTCGTCCGCCTTTCGAGTAATTCCCAATGACAAGACCAGTCAATCGCGTTTCGGAAAACTTCCCTTGAGCGCTCTACCCCTTTTTGGATTTCTGGATCGTGAGACTTCGCCCCATCTGAAATCCCAAATAGAGTAGTAGGTCTCACCATCCGCACTTTCTCCATTACTTTTTTGAGATGCTCCGGACGCCGATAAAAGAAGACCGAAACTGGAGTTTTTAGCTGACTACTCATGAGCTTATTCTTTTGATCATTGCTTCCACTGGGCGGATGATTTTTCGATCGAGACGCATGTCTAACAACTTCTTCCAGATTCCAGGAAAATCTTCACGTCCACCCCAATTCCCGGTCGCATGATGAATTGCAACCGATCTTTGTTTAATCACTGGCGTATTTTTTCCAGATGGCCCCTGTTCAATGGGATTTAAGAAATCCGGATGGTAAATCCGAACTCCCAAAGTCTCTAAGTAATCAAAGTTTCCGCTGGGTGGAATTTCATGCCCCTCGAATGCGGGCAGTATTTCCTGCGAGAAGATTGTATTGTTCATCACGGCTTTGTTGAGCTTATCATACCTTTTTTTCACCCTGATGACCCAAGGATCTTCGTTTTGCGCTGAAATCCAGCTGGTTCCGATGGAACATTTTTTAAGACGGTTTTGGACGGAAAGCAGCCCCACAGTTAAACCAGGATAGGCAAGAATCGGGCCTGGAGGACGAAGAATTTCAGTGTCCGTATCCAGATAAAGTCCGCCTTCCAACGACAAGGCGTGTATGCGGATGTAATCGGACGCGAAGGCGAATAATCCTCTCTTGAGCATCTCCAACACGAAGGGATGGTTCATGGGACTGTTGCTTTCATCCCATTTCTTAATCGTCCAACCCGGCAGATATTTTCCCCAGCTCGTAAGACATTTTTCTCCGAGAGCTGTGAATGGCTGCCCCCCCAACCAAACGTAATGGATCGTTTTGGGGATCACCTTATCTTAAAAACACCTGCTCAAACTTTTTCATTACAGCTTCGGGCTGGTATTCAGCCCATGTAGAACTTTTCGATGAAGGTCGCTCTAGACCCCCCCCGTCCACGCACTCCAAGAGCAGCTTCCGGAGTTCTGCTGTATTTTGATAACGTACCGCCGCGTCCCCCAGTATCTCCAAATGCGCTCTCTCCGGAGAGTTGCCATAGGTCAGCACCGGTTTTTTCATCATCGCGAACTCAAGGCAGGAGAGCCCGAATGTTTCGCCCCTTGTCCGTCCATGGAGCATTGCGCTGCAGGTGTTCAGGTACTTGCGCTTTGCAAGCGGATCGGCCGTGGCGGGTAAAAAGCGAATGTTCGACAACCCTGAAGCTCCAGTGATTTTCCGTGTGTTTAAAAATAGAAACCAGATGTTCGGCCTCTTTCTTGCAATCTCCACGACCACCTGCTGTACCCAAGGGATGTCGAAAGAGTCATCTCCGCCATGCCTTCCGAACACTATCGCATTTTTTGGTATGCCGATCTGTTCTCTCAGATCCCCGTTATCTTCTGCCAACCTCACCATGTGGGGCACCCAAGGAGCATGACCGTATGCCATTGCCTCCGACAGCCACGCGGAAACGTAGACGTAGATGTCTCCATGGAATTCCGATTCTCGAAAGATTGCATGGATTCCGGTAGAGACTTTTTTCGAATACACCCCGTCGTTGAATCCATTTTTTATGCAGTAAAAAAAATCCACTCTTTCTTCCTTTAGTGTATCCTCCCGCTCTTGCTCTGAACGGTAAAACCGCAAAGGAGCAATTCTTTTCATTCTTTCCACTACCGGATGTTTTTCCCCATCTGCTCTCCATGGCATTAGAAACAAGGATTCGTTGCGCAGGATCCCTTGATTTCCCTGTGCATAATCCATAAGGGCGATCTCCGTTCCCCTGTAACCGAGGTAGGAGCTATGAAAAGCCACTTTCATTTCTGCGCTACAAACTCTGTGAGCTGCTTTAACGGCACTCTCTTGTTATCTTCTCTTTCGTAATATTCATCATCATGAAAGAAGAACTTGAGCTTGTATCCAGACGCTTCAAGGAGTTGTGCCCATTGCGGATCTCCCTCCCGGTTTTCGATCACGACCCAGCGTGGATCAATCCGGCCGTTGGCTATTTCTGCACAGACCCACGGAAATTGTGCAGGTCGATGGATCGCCAGAAGATCAATTCCTGCTTCGATAGGAAAATTCTGCCCAGCGTTTAGCACAGGACATTTCCGCACTCGTTTTGCCTGAAGCCTTGGAGCCTCGAACGGCACAAATATTGCACCCATCCATTCGTATTTCAACTCCAGCCCCAAAGTATGGCTTCCTACTACACCGTCGCCGCTTATTTCTAAAAACTTACCCTCTTTGACAGGCTTCAAAAAGCGGCTCCAAAACAACCGGTCCTGCACCTGCTGGCACTCCAAGTCGTCTTCGGAGGAATATCGGTAGGCCAGACCCTTCCTACGCTTTTGATGCCAAGCCAGATTAAGAGAGGGAAGGAGTGGGTAAACTCTCGCCTTGAGATATCTAGCCAGATTCAAAAGTTCCACCTTTCTCTGGAAATCATCTCTCGCTCTGCTTGAATCCATATTCGTTGAATATTTCCCTCCCAGTCTGGATGGAGCCATCCTTGGCCCTGTTGCCGCGTCCTGGACTTGACGCATTGGAGATTTCCGGTTTTCACAAAATTCCCTGCATTACAGATCATTCCCTCCGCCAAAGGAAAATTGCATTGGTAAAATCGGAATATTGCGCACACATTTACGCCCGCTCTGGATCCAGTGCTGACTTGAACGGGCTTGCTCTCTCCACGTTGAAGACCTTTGGTCCCTTGAGCCTTTTTAGCCGTCATGAAACTGATTTCTTCATCATTCGCCTGCCCTCCGATCCTGAATGTCAGATCTGGAGGGAATTTTATGCCGGAGACTCGGATCAGGCGGCCAGCGCCAAGATTCACGAGGGCTTCTGTAACAGCCGCCCCGCTGGTGAACCTCTCTCCTCCCCCTCCCAAGGAAGCTGGGCCGTAGATCCCGAATCGATTGAGTGGAGTCGATATGATGCCGTCATCGTCCAGGATCTCTGCCTTCCAAAACGGCTCATTCGCAGATTTCCGGGCGTTTTCTGGTCCTACTGGATCGGGGAAACTGGTAGCCCTGCTTTCAAGCAGTCGTTCCGAAAACCTGCCAATGGCTACCACCTCTACTTGAATGGCAGCTCCCGGCGCTGGCGGGTGCGACCAAGTCTCCGTCGTCATGTTCTCGAGTTTCCATACATCCTCCAGGACTCGCAAACCCACACACTGCTGGGAGCCAAGTCTTGGAGAGAACGTTCGGGGATCCTCTTGGAAGTCAACACAGCCCGAACTATTCCGGATATCATCAGAACTCGCTTGGAAAAAATCGCTCCCGTATCTGACAACGTAGGCGCTCCCTCCGTTCGCCTCGATCTTATCCATCGCTCTCGGTATTTTGTCCAAATGATCCCCAAACGCCTCTGGGGCAACTCGCTCAATGAAGCCGTTGCTGCAGGTTGTCTTGGCTTAGCTAATCCCGCGTCTATGCCGAACAACCGCTCCCTTTTAATGCCAGGCCTGACCCCTCCTGACTGGGATTCCATGGTCCGTCTTTTGCTCGATTTAGAACAAAATCGGGAACGCGCGGAGCAGGAATACCGACGACAAAAAGCTCTTTCAGACTGGCTTTTGTGCGATCGGCCACTTTTCGAATGGGAAACCAGGTTGGAAAATTTCCGGACGGGCGGGATTTTATGAGCCAACTTCCTGTCCTCTCCATTAACTTTTCAGACTGTCCGATCCATCTGGAAGATTTTTTCCTTAAAATTCTCAATCGTCGATACCGACTGTATCGCGAAGATCGCCCTGAATTTCTCATCTATGCCCTGACTGGACAACGCCACCGACTCTATAACTGTGTGAAAATTTGGACGCACCACGAGGTCTACCGCCCAAACTGGAAGGAGTGCGATTACGCCGTCCTACCCTTTTTGGGAAATGACCCGCGCCACTATTACCTTCCTATTTTTGCCTACAACCGTTCCCCGGAACCACTGATTCGGAATCATCCCGACTGGGATCAAATTTTTGCCCAAAAAACCCGCTTTTGCTCACTGTTGTCAGCTTATGTCGACCGCTCAGTTCGACATCGGATGCGTTTCTTTGAAGAGCTGAACCGAAGAAAAAAGGTGGACTCCATTGGCCGTGCTGCCAACAACACTGGCTGGAAAGTACCGGGGGGTCATGATCCCAAGCTGGAAGCCCTCCGTTCCTACAAGTTCACCATCGCTTTTGAAAACAAGGAGCTCGAAGGCTGGACCACAGAAAAGATGTACGACCCCCTTGCCGTCCATACCGTCCCGATTTTTTGGGGTGATCGGCGTAGTGTTGAATATTTTAATCCTGAAGCGTTCATCAACGCGTACGACTTCAAGTCCTTATCCGATCTCGCCGACTATGTCTGCACCGTCGATTCGGATGAAAAACTATACCGCAAATACCTTGAAGCCCCCCCTTTTCTTAACAACACATCTCCCGATGTCTTTTCAGAGGAAAAGCTCCTTGATTTTCTCGTCAGAATCTTCACCACTCCGATCAAGCCTGTGACCCAGCGTCGCTGGTTTTTCGGTCTGACGAAGTGGCGCCTAGCCAAGCGGAATAAATTGTCCACAGAGTAGTCTTTTGAAAGCCACACGTTCTTTTACCCATACACTACCGATCAACGTCTTCAAGTGCTTTGGATAGAAGCTCCCAACTAGCAGTGATCGGTGCAGATGGCTGATCATGCCCGTGCGACAACTCCCAATCCTCCCCGTTTCCAATGACTGCTGAGTGTCTTAAATCAAGCGATACGCATATATCCCGATAGCAAGGGTTCACATACTTTGGGCTAAAAAGTTCAATCACTCGAGTCCCGGGTCGGCAAAAAACAAGGTTGGTCAGGGCTGCCCCATGTGCCCCCACGACAATCTCTGCTGCATTGAAAACCCGAGCCTGATCACTAACGGACATTTGTCCGCATCGCACACCTTGAAATCCTCTCTTCCGAATTTCCGCAAAAATCTGGTCTTCATGGATCAGGGTTCGGTGCTTCGCCCCCTCCCTGCCGATAAAGATCTTTCTGGGATTAGTATCATTAGAATTCAGAAATTTCTTTTTTAAATATTCTGCTGTTTCAACTGACACCACCCCTGGAACTCCTGGAAGACTAGGTAAAACCGCTGTCGCAAACGTGTAAGCCTTTTCTTTCCGAGGCAAAGTCAGACATCGTGAAAAAGAGACTCCCAGATGCTCAAGAGTCTCTCTTTGGAACGCTTGATCGAATCCGTTGATGAGAATATGGTCAAAAGTTGACAGTTCATGCCCCAAAAGACTGGCCAGACGGATTCGAGGCAGAACATCCGTCATCCAATGAAAGTAAGTATCCCCACCGGTGCTCGCCAGAATCAAAGTCTTTCCATTTACTGTCTGCGAGGAGGGTAGCCAAAATCTCCGAAATGACCAGTTTTCTTCCGCTTTTCTGCCCCATTCGACTGACACGTCTGCTAATAATTGCCCAGCCTCATCCACGACCGCCACCGAGGGCCCGTAAACTCGCAAACCCTTGCACTCTTTCGCCCATGTGCGCGAATACCGAATCGGAGAAAATTCCAGCAAAGGGTGCTTATGCGGCAAAACCGGTCGCGATGCTGATGCCTCCTTTACCTGTTCTAGATTTATAACCTGAGACCCATCAGGCATGCCGGCAAACACTTCAACAGGGCCGTTCAATTTCAAACCTACGACACCATTCGCAAGCTTACGGCAATTTCGCCCTACTTGTCCTCGTAGGGCTTTAAGGTTCAATTTTCATCCAATTCATTCCGTGGGCTTCATGTCGTCAAGCAACACGATGGAATCACTCTTCAATCAGTCCTCTATTCCTAAAAAGTCCCTCATCTTTAGGATCTCTAAGTCGAGTCTTCCAGTGGGTCGGCAGCGGAATATAAGTTCCACTTTTGTGAATTCTCATGCGAGGTCGGTTGGGTTGCTTCTCGAGTTTTGTAATAGGCACTCCACGGTCTACAAACCACCATTCCGTCGCCTTGAAAGAGGACCCTGCACAATGCGCATCTTTGATGATCTCAATATATATCGGCACAGGATTCCCTAGATCTGACGCGAGCTGAATCTGCCGATTTAAGATGTTCTCCTGCCTTCCCATTCCTACAAAGTAGTAAAATGTGATCAGAATCACGTTGAGTCCTGCTGCCAACACGGCAAGAGCCCTTACTCCCTTGAACGTCTTTCCTTCCACTGGCGTAGCTAGAATCGTCATCAGCAAAGCAGTCACTAAAAGCCAATTCTGTGGAGTCCATCTGGCCCACCAGACTTGCGATGCAAAAGAAGACGCAGCGGCTGCCACGAAGACAAACCATCCCGGCAGGTATGCAAAGCGTCTTTTCCAAATCAATATACAACACCCAATTCCTCCAAGGAGCAGGGCTGTACTGTAAAGAGGCCCAAACCCACCAGCCCTCGGATCAGGCGTTAAGTCTTCGAAAACCCGCAATTCCCTGCGTTGCATCCAGAATACGGGCTTTAAGTTAGGAGCTGTTGGCATGATCTCTGTGAAAGAAGCCACTGATAAAAAGAACTGTTCGATTCGATTCATCTTCGTAAGTTCCGGGATACTGCTCGCGCCGCCTCCCACACCGAACCCTGGTGTTTCTATGCTAATTACGGATCGCAGGCGATTGAGGTCAAGACGCTCATGAAAAGCATATTTTCGTAATGAGAATCCGACTACTGCGAAGATCGCGCCTCCAATAAGAATGAAGAGAAACTTTTCCCTGCTTCGATTGAGAACCGCTTGGAATAAGGCAAAAACCCCAAGGATAATAATGCTATAAAATATTCCCGAGGTCTTAGCCGTAGACAAAGCGATTCCCGTCACTACTACAAATAGGAGCGATTCTGCTTTGACAGTTTCTGACATAAAGATACGAAGCATTAAGAAAATCAAGCATGTCGTAAGGCAGGCTACATGCCCGTCGATCTGGAAGGACGAGATCTGATAAACAGCCACCGGGCTCAGAGCCGTGATCATCGAAAGAAACCATAGGCTGAAGCCCTTAGACTTTAGGATTTCGAGAGAAGAAAAGACAAAACAGAACGATATCCAGATCAGAACCAGATTGATGCCCTTACCTGCCTGCCAATTGACTGTGATATGGGCCAGAAATCCTCCCAACACATGGCCGAACGGGTAGGAATTGAGGGTTTGATCTCCCATCATGAGATTCCGCACCGTGATTCCGCGGCTGGTCATCCCATCCCAGCTGAAGTCAGTGAAATGCCCTAAAATCCAACTAAATAAAATGGGTAGCACCACTCCGACAACCGTTAAAAGCCCTGCCACCCACCACCCACCACCGACCGCTAACCCCCGTACTCCATCCTCCGCCTTCTGCCCTTCACCCTCCGTTTTCCGTCTGCCACTTTCCGTTACCCTCGCTCCTTCCCCTGCCCTTTCTCCTCGAATCGCGATCCACGAGCCCAAATACGTCGCCAGCACCCAAACCCCCGCATGCCACCCCTGAATCTTGCCTCCATGCGTCAGCACATATACGAGGAACAGATAGAGACATGTCCACCCTGTCAACATTCCCACGCCCAACGGCCACAGGAAATTTGCCACTTTTTTCGTCAAATCACTATTTGGCATTTCTATTTTCCTGTTTTGGTTACGGCGTGGTTTTAAATTGAAAGTTACTGTAACTAAAAGATAGTGACACCTTGCCTCTACGACCAACTACCGACAACTCTCTTAATCTTCGATCCATTCCGAGATTTAGTGCCCCTTGAACCCCAGCACAATTCTGATGGTTTTCGCCAAAATGATCAGGTCCAGTAGGATCGAACGGTTTTTAATATAGTAAAGGTCGTATTCCAGCTTGATCCGGCTGTCGTCCACACTGTTGCCGTACCGATACTTCACCTGCGCCCATCCGGTGATTCCCGGGAGCACCTTGCCCCTGGCGCGAAAGAAAGGAATTTCTTGCTGCAGCTTGGCCGCAATTTTGGGCTGCTCAGGTCGAGGTCCTACCAGGCTCATCTGGCCTGCGATTACATTGAAAAGCTGGGGAAGCTCATCAATCCTTAGTTTCCTGAGAATTTTCCCCACCGGGGTGATACGGGGATCATTTTTTTCCGCCCATTTTTGGCCGGCATCCAACGGCTGGTTGTTCATCGTGCGGAATTTGCGAATCACAAACCTCCTGCCGTGCAGACCCACCCTTTGCTGTCGATAGATGCACGGGCCTGGGGAGGTCAATTTTATCAACACGGCAGCCACGACCATGATGGGCAAGGTTCCCACTAAGAGGATTCCACTACTGCAAACGTCAATGGCTCTCTTAAAGACACGGTAAAAGAGTGGCACCTGAACATGCGACCAAAAGGTGGTGGGTAGCCATCCTTTGCCTAGGTGCTCTACTGGGATTTTGCCCAAGGTTTTCTCAAAAGCTTGTTCCAAGGAGAGGATCTCAACCCCTTTCTCGAAGCAATCCACTAGACCGGACAAGGCGGTGGGAGAAAGACCGCTGGGATCGGTCAAGATGATTTCCGAAACCTTGTTCCGGGTAAGGAACTGCTCAAGCTCTCTCATCCGAATCGAATTCCGGTCGGTTCCTTTCATGCCAACCACCTTACCTGAAATAGGATTCAGCTGGCCGACGAATTGCCAGTTTTTGAACCCCTCGCGGGCTAGTTCCTTTGTGAAATGTTTGCAGGAAACGGCCTGCCCCACGAGAAGGGTCGGGACCGCCATTCGGGTCCAGGGTAACAGCCGGTCTTGGAGGTTGCGCCCCAGCACCGCTCCTGGAAGGGCGAGCAGCAAGAAAAGGCCAGGCAAAAGGCGGGGGACGATAAAAGCCGCCTGTAAAGCCCGACTTTCGCGGCTGAAAATGAGAAAAACAATAAAATAGATAAAACAGGCAACTAGCCATGCTCCAAACCAGCGGGGCAAAAATCTATCCTGCTTTTCCAAGCTTTCCAGTGAATGACAGTCGTTGAATAAGGCTGCCACTGCGAGTACTCCTCCCGCGAGCCAGAGCCAGGGAAGCTGGCCAACCACCGCCTCTGAGTCTTCTGGGGCGAGTCGAACCGCCAAGTAAAAAGCGACCAGAGCACACCCCATCAAGCCGATCGCATCGAATAACATCACCACCATCTTTCTTTCCAGGGGACTCATCAGAATGTTCGGATCGTGCGCATTCTCCCTCGGTTGTCAGCAGTCAGGATCGTTTGGTAAAGCTGATGATAGGCGCGGCCCATGCTTTCCCCCGTGAGGAGCTGTTCATACCGTTGCCGGGCGGCGCGGCCCATCCGGGTGGCGGTGGCTGGATCGACAAGCAGGCGGTTCATGGCTTCCGCCAAGCTTCGAGGACTGGCTGGCGGAACCACCAGCCCCGTTTCCAGGTGCGCGTTCACGTAGGATGTGCCACTACCAATTTCGCACGTTACCATTGGCTTAGCATAGATTGATGCCTCGACCAAAACCATTCCGTAAGCTTCGGAGCGGACATAGGATGGCAGGATAAATCCACGGCACTGTCGCAGTAGCGCGACTTTCTCTTCATCCGTCACCCGGTCGGCGAAAACAATTTGGGCGGCAGGAAATCGTTTTGCGAATTGCTTAAGTTCCGAGAGTTCTGGGCCCGCACCGGCGATAACGATCTTCGCTGGAACCTCCGCCGCGGCTTCGATGAGAAAATGCAGGCCCTTGTAGTAACGCGTTGCTCCGACAAAAAGAAAATAGGGCTCTTCGAGGCCTAGGTTTAGGCGTGCGAATATTCCGTCGTCCCCTTTCGCCGGAAGTGAGTCCTCATCAATACCAAGCGGAATAGTATGGAGACGTTTTGCGATTTTCGACTGAGACAGCACTGGGCTGGTCGAGGCGTAGGCTGGGGATGTCGCCACCAACGCGTCCATCTGAGCGACCATGCGATTCATGAGCGGAGCGTAGAGGCGACAGAGAAATTTCTGGCGTACGATGTCCGAATGCCAGGTCATAACCGTTTTGGCCTTTGGGCGGGTAGCGAGATGCAATAAATCGGCAAAGGGCCAAGGAAAGTGGTAATGAATCACATCCGCATCCGCCGCCATTTGACTGAACAAGCGCATGGCATTGGGGCCACCTATATCGCAAGAAGCGGGTGCCGCGTAGGATTTGGCGCGTCCGATACGGGCTTCTCCTCTAAGCAGAATGGTCGGCTCAGGATTT
>Ga0214921_10004534_pt1 | contig 20356 bp, 10 predicted proteins | sample LL1505_MetaG_FD_177992 | JGI IMG/M metagenome (GOLD analysis project Ga0214921, IMG submission 177992) | Freshwater microbial communities from Lake Lanier, Atlanta, Georgia, United States - LL-1505 | ecosystem: Environmental > Aquatic > Freshwater > Lake | place: USA: Georgia | collected...
CGAAGTCACCCTTGCCGTAGAGTTCTGCGACTCTGCTGTTGAGCGCTGCAAGATCCTCCTGCGCCAGCCCCGGTAGCGCGAGCGACGCGAGAATACATGCGGCAATCGCGGTCTGTAGAAATCGCATCGACCACTCCATTTCACGCAAACCAGTCAAGGCCCAAGTATCATTCACCAACCGCCGGTACCTGTCGGCACATAGGGCGCCTGGGCCACAGCTGGCCGTACTCTCAACCGTGCTGTCGACAGTCCATCTGCCGGAGCAAGCCAATCGCGCTCGTCAGAGTGCCGAGCCTCCTTCAAAGAGGCGTAACGCAACGGCGAAACCGGACAAGCCAACCCCCTGCTCCCGCGTTTGTTGGCTTTCTGGCCAGCCAGTCGCTCGCCGCTTCATTTCCCCGTGACCGTGAAGGCTGCCCAGAAGAACGGGTGGGCAGTCTCAAGCAGCCGGCGTCGCGACGCGATCATGTCGATCTGGGCCTGCCTGAGAGAATCGGATGTCGTCTTTCCATCGGCGAGGTTCGCGAACATCCCCGACGACAGTTCGGCGGTTTCGCGATCCGGCACCGACCAGAGTGTGGCCACAACAGATCGGGCTCCCGCAAGCTGGAATGCCTGCCTGAGCCCTGCCACGCCCTGCCCGGCTTCCACATCGCCCAGGCCCGTCTGGCAGGCGCTGAGCACCACGAGTTTCGTGCCCCGGAGATCGCAGCCGATGATCTCAAGACCGGTAAGCACGCCGTCTTCGGTGGCATTCGCGGCCGCGTCGGCTGCGTTCGCGCGATTGCAGCCCGCAAACAGCAGGCCGCAGCGAGTGAGGGGATTCTCCAGGGCTTCGCCCCGCGAATCGGCCAGTCCGCGACCACCGCCGTCACTTCCCTGGATCGCAGCGAGCAACTTGCGGTCGATCTGCTGGTCGGGAAGGAAGAATCCATGGGTCGCCAAGATCGCGACGATCGGCCGCGGTGTCGTCTTAAATCTGGCCTCTGTCGCATCGCCGCCCGTGACCACCTCGGGCCTGGAGTCCGCGAGCCTACCGACAGACGGTGCCACCGCCATCGCCTCGTCGAGCGTGCCGGGCAGTGCGCCCACCTTGGGGAGCCTGTGGGCCGCGATCGGCCGGGAGAACGAGCTTACACCACGGTTGTCCGACCTCTGGTCGGCCGCGCGACCCGCCGACTCATTGTCGAAATCCGGAGCCGCCATGATCAGCGGCTTGCCGACGGCGGCGCTGCGGCGTTCGGCGGCTGCGGGATCGACCAGGTCGCGGCCACTGGTGACCAGCCGGATCGCCGTGGCCTCGATCGCATACCGCCCGTCCTCGAGCGGAAGCGCCGCAAATGGCACCAGCCAAAGCTTGCCGTCCGCGGAGATCACGAGCTCCTTGGGGGCGGCCCCAAGCGACGCCGTCGCAGCCCGAAGAATCGGCTGGATCGTCAGTTGCGAAAGCGGTGCGGTTGCAGCCGCAAGCTCCTTCTCTGCTGCCCCCTCGCCCTTCGTCGCGATGGCCCCCTTCGCCTCCGAGTGGGCGTTCAGGAGTGACCGCACCTCGTCAACCAGACCGTCGATGCGAGTGGCGTCGCCCAGATCGATAACCCGCACGTCGCCAGCACCCGCAGGCGGCACGATCCACGCGGCATATCGTGCCGGCAGGAATGGGTCGTACGGCGTCCCCTCGCGGGCTACGTAGCCGAAGTCGAAAACAGCGAACCGGGCGATGTCGACGAAGACAGTACCTGCGGGAATCGCCCGACGGATTGCATCGATGCCCACCCACGGATCATCTTTCTCAACCCACGGCACGGCAGCGCCGAGGCTCCTGATCAGCGACCGTTCCTGCTCCTCGAGTTCACCGATCTTTTTCAGGATGTCTTGGCTTTCCGCCGCAGCCGTGACCGCCTGACGCAGGGCCGCCAACTGCCTGCGGACGGCGGTAAGTTCATCGGCGAGCTTCTTCGCGGACGAATTGTTGCCCTCGCGGGCGATAAGAATCCGTTCGGCAGCAGCTTCCTGTCCCACTGACTTCGCGTTCGCGAGCCAGCCAGCGGAGAGGGCAACAATTTTTGGATCGTCGGCCTTGGCCAGCCCGATCGAGAGCGCGCTGTGGAGATTTCCATCGTCGCTGACCTTTAGAAACTGGATCTGCTCGCGATCGCTCAGCGAGGGAAGGACGCGAGCGACATATCGCCGTACCCCGTGACGGGCCCTGTCGATCGAGTCGACAGCGGCGAGCCAGTCCTCAGTCGCTGCTTGCTCGGACGCGAGGTTTCGAAGTGCCCCGGCGGTGTACGGATGGTCGGGACCAAAAGATTTGTTATAAATCGCCAGCGACCGTATCAAGAGTGGTGCCGCCTGAGCGTAATGGCCTCGACAGCGGTAAACGCACGCGAGTTGGTTGAGGCTCCCGGCCGTGTCCGGATGGTCGGGACCGAGGGATTTTTCGGTTATCGCCAGTGCTCGCTTCAAAAGCGGCTCCGCCTCGGCATATCGACCTAAATCCTCGTAGTTTCCCGCAAGGTTGTTGAGGCTCTTGGCTGTGTCCGGATGGTCGGGGCCGAGGGTTTTTTCGCGGATCGCCAAAGCCCGTTTGAAGAGCTGCTCTGCCTTGGCGAACTGGCGTTGGTCCGCGTAGTTTGCCGCAAGGTTGTTGAGGCTCACAGCTGTGTCCGGATGGTCGGGGCCGAGGGTTTTTTCGCGGATCGCCAGAGATCGCTTGATGAGCGGCTCCGCCTGGGCGTGCATGCCTTGATCGTCGTAGATGGCTGCGAGAACATCGACGCTCGCGGCCGTGTCCGGATGGTCGGGGCCGAGAGTTTTTTCACGAATGGCCAACGCACGCTTCGAATACAGTTCCCCCTGGGCGAGTTGTCTTAGGTCCCTGTACAGCCCTGCGAGGAAATTGAGACTCCTGGCCGTGTCGGGATGGTTGGGGCCGAGGGCTTTTTCGCGGATCGCTAAAGCCCGCTTATAGAGCGGCTCCGCCTCGGCGTACTGGCCCTGAGCCTCGTAGAGCAACGCAAGGTTGATGAGACTCTGAGCGGTATCCGGATGATCAGGTCCGAGGGCTTTTTCGCGGATCGACAGCGCCCGCTTGCAAACCGGCTCCGCCTCGGTGTACTGACCTTGTGCCTTGTAGTTCACCGCAAGGTTGTTCAGGCTCGAGGCCGTGTCGGGATGGTCGGGTCCGAGTGTTTTTTCGCGGATCGCCAGTACGCGCTTTAAAAGTGGCTCCGCCTCGGTGACCTGGCCTTGGTCTTCGTAGATTACCGCGAGGTTGTTGAGGCTCGTGGCTGTGTTCGGATGGTCGGGCCCGAGCGTTTTTTCACAGATCGCCAGAGCCCGCTTGTAGAGCGGCTCTGCCTCAGCGTATTCACCTTGGTATCTGTAGAGCCCCGCAAGGTTGTTCAGGCTCGAGGCCGTGTCGGAATGGTCGGGGCCAAGAAATTTTTCGCGAATCGCTAAAGCCCGCTTGTAGAGCGGTTCTGCCGCGGCGGCTTGGCCTTGGTCCAAGTAAAGTCCCGCGAGGGCGTTGAGGCACCACGCTGTGTGCGGATGATCTGGGCCGAATTGCCGCTCGGCGGCCTCCTCAAGCTGCTTGGCAACCTTGATCGCCCCCGCGAAGTCACCCTTGCCGTAGAGTTCTTCAACTCTGCTGTTGAGCGATGCTAGATCCTCCTGCGGCTCCGCTGCTGCCGGGACATCCTCCGCTGGAGAATTCTGAACTAATGGGCCCTTGGCCGCTTGATCAGCCTGCTGGCTATGAAGCTTGGCAAGGTTCTCGCGACATAGTTTCGTGTCTGGATGATCGGGCCCGAGGTGTTTTTCGCAGATCTCGAGAGATCGCTTGTAGTGCGTTTCAAGGTTGTTGAGGCTCTGAGCCGTGTCGGGATGGTCGGGTCCGAGGGTTTTTTCGCGGATCGCTAAAGCCCGCTTGAACAGCGGTTCTGCCGAGGCATAATGGCCTTGCTTCTCGTAGAGCAACGCAAGGTCGTTGAGACTCTTTGCCGTTTTCGGATCGTCCGGTCCGAGAGTTTTTTCGTAGATCGCGAGTGAACGCTTGTAGAGCGGCTCGGCCTGGGCGTACTGGCCTTCATTTTCGTAGATCCTCGCGAGGTTGTTAAGGCAGTGAGCCGTATCCGTATGGTCGGGTCCGAGGGTTTTTTCGCGAATCGCCAGAGATCGCTTCAAGAGTGGCTTCGCCTCGGCAAATTGACCTTGTGTCGAGAATAGAAACGCGAGGATGTTGAGGCTCGAGGCCGTGTCCGGATGATCAGGGCCGAGTTGCCGCTCGGCGGTCTCCACCACCTGCTTGGCAACCTTCATCGCCCCCGCGAAGTCACCCTTGCCGTAGAGTTCTGCGACTCTGCTGTTGAGCGCTGCAAGATCCTCCTGCGCCAGCCCCGGTAGCGCGAGCGACGCGAGAATACATGCGGCAATCGCGGTCTGTAGAAATCGCATAAACCACTCCATTTCACGCACACCAGTCGAGGCCCAAGCAGCTTTCACCAACCGCCGGTGCCTGTCGGTACGGTGGCCGCCATTTTTCCCGGCGGCGTCCCGGGCAATGCTCGCTGCCCGATCGCTGTCGATAACGTGCTCCCCTCCGCCTCCCCACCGCCCACGAGTCGTATCGTTTATCAGCTATGACGGAAGGCGGAATTCCGCGAATAAAGAGGACGCGGCATCCCGATACAGCGTGCTGCGCGGCGGCGCAAAGCTCACGCTGCAAACAGCTTAGGTCAAATCCCGGGTGGAGCGGTCCAGGCGTCCGGAGGCGGTTCAGCACTCTGCTTGCGTCGCCTGTCGCGGATTCTGTGCTTCCCCTTGTCCGGTTGGACGGGAAGTTTTCGCCATTGTTTCTAGAAAGCGTCGGGTCGGCGCGCCGCCCGTGTTCGGCTTAAACGCGGTGGAGGATTCTCATGCAGTCTGTTCTTGTGGCATTTCTGTCGCTCGTCGGCGGCCTCGTTGTCGTCGCAGTATGGCTCATCGCAATCTACAACGGGTTGGTTACGTTTCGAAACCGCTACAAGAACGCGTACGCGCAGATCGACGTGCAACTCAATCGACGCTATGACCTGATCCCGAATCTCGTCGAGTGCGTAAAGGGATACATGTCCCACGAGCGAGAGACCCTCGATGCGGTCATTCAAGCTCGCAACAGTGCCGTCACTGCAGGACAGTCGGCCGCGGCCAAGCCCGGTGATCCCGAGGCGATGAAGAGTCTTTCTCAGGCCGAGGCTCAGATGAACGGAGCTCTTGGCCGTCTTTTCGCGCTCAGTGAGGCCTATCCGGAGCTCAAGGCCAACACCAACATGCTCGCTCTGCAGGAGGAGCTCACGTCGACGGAGAACAAGGTTGGCTATGCCAGGCAGGCATACAACGACGCCGTCACGGCCTTCAACAATAGCCGCGAAGTTTTCCCGGCCGTGCTGGTGGCGCCATCGTTCGGCTTTGGACCCGCGTCGCTTCTCGAGATCGAAGCGCCCGTCCGCGAGCCGCTCAAGGTGTCGTTCAAGTAGCGATCCATGGCAATCGACTTTTTTCAGCAACAAGATCGAGCCCGTCACAAGACGGGCCTTTTGGTGCTTTATTTCGCGATCGCCGTCGTTAGCATCGCGGCGGCCTCGTATCTCGCGGTTTTCGGCATTCTTTGGTTCGCCACCAAGGATACGCCCGAATCGCCGCCGTTCTTCAATCCAGTCTTGATGGTGGCTGTGGTTGGGACCGTCGGCGTGATCATCGGTGTGGGCAGCCTCATCAAGGCTTTCGAACTGCGCGGTGGAGGCAAGGCTGTTGCCTTGGCACTCGGGGGTAAAGAGGTAGTCCGTGACACCACCAACCCGCGCGAACGTCAGCTCTTGAACATCGTCGAGGAGATGTCGATCGCCTCGGGGATTCCGGTCCCCGTCGTGTTCGTACTCCAGCACGAGTCGTGCATCAACGCGCTCGCCGCGGGGCATTCTTCTGGGGATGCCGTCGTGGCGGTGTCCCGCGGAGCGATCGAAAGGCTCAATCGCTCCGAGCTTCAGGGGGTTGTCGCGCACGAGTTCAGCCACATCCTCAACGGCGACATGCGGCTCAATCTGCGGCTGATCAGTTGGATTTTCGGCATCATGTCCGTCGCCGTGTGTGGGCGACTCTTGCTCCGAATCGGGACAGACTCGTCCGGCGATTCCTCGTCGGAAGAAAAGGGCGGCAACGTCGGCTTGTACTTCGTGGCCGTCGGCATTGTGTTCCTGCTCTTGGGGTGGCTGGGTGTATTTTTCGGTCGTCTCATTCAGGCTGCCATCGCAAGGCAACGGGAGTATCTGGCCGACGCGAGTGCCCTGCAGTTCACGCGAGATCCATACGGCATCTCGGGGGCGCTCAAGAAGATCGGCGGATTCGCCGAACACTCGCGGTTGAAGAGCGCCCGGCTGGAGGAATCCAGCCACATGTTGTTTTCGGATGGCTTTCTCGGCCACCGCTTCATCGGCCTGTTGGCCTCACATCCGCCGCTTGACGAGCGGATCAGGAGAATGGACCCCTCATTCGATGGCCGCTATCCAGAAGTGCCGATGGTCGCTGAAATGGCTATGGGCGATGGGTTCGGGCCGACCGCCTCCCCTTCTGCAGTTCCATCGAAGGCACACTCAGCGACTTCTCCAACGCCCGGGGTGTCGATTCCGGGCATGCCGAACATTCCTGGAGTGACGTGGCCGGCCCTGGAGGCCTTGCCCGCTATCGGAATCGGCCCCGAACGCGCGGCGACGCATGTCGGAAACGTCACCCCCGATGCCGTGGACTACGCCTCCGTACTTCAGGACAAGTTCCCCCCGAACGTCCGTGAGGCCTTGGCGGAGCCATTTGGCGCGCGATTGCTGGTCTACTGCCTTCTGCTCGACGCGCGGCCCGATGTGCGTCTTCTGCAACTGGAACTCATCCGGCAGCATGCTGCACCCGGCGAGTTCGAACAAACTCAGACGCTGGCACAGGTCGTGACCGGACTTTGCGACGAAATGCGTCTTCCACTGATCGACCTGGCCATTCCCGCCCTGCGGCGAATGTCGCCGGATCAGCACCAGCGATTCCGTGAACAGGTTGCGGCGCTCGTAGATGCGGACAATCAGATCGGCATCTTCGAGTATGCGCTTCAGTGTGTGCTGGCGCGGCACTTAGACCAGGCGTTTCACGTGGTTCAGGTACCGGCCGGTCCTGGCTCGCCGGGCCTCGAGTCCGAAATGATTCACGTGCTCTCGACCCTTGCCTGGGAGGGGGCAGCCGACGAGGCAGGCGCCCTGCAGGCATTCAGCGCAGGCATGCGGAGCGGCTTGTTCGCCAAAAGCGACCCGCCTCGACTGATCCCCCGGACTGACAGCACGCTCCGCGAGTTTGACACATCGCTCCGTCGCATAGCCGAGGCTTCTCCATCGATGAAGAAGCGGGGAATCGTTGCATTCGCGGCCTGCATTCTGGCCGACTGCAAGGTAGCGGCGAGAGAGTTCGAACTCCTGCGAGCGATCAGCGCGACCCTGGATTGCCCCATGCCGCCGCTCGTCGTGCATCCGGAGGCAGCGGCACACGCCTGAGTCAACCGTCTGAGGAACCGCCGATGGCCATCGCTACGATGCCAGGCAGCGGGGGCAAGCGGAACGTCGCCGTGGAGTTCGCCGCAACCGATGCGGTTGCCGATGTCGAAGGTCTCTGCGCATGGCTCCGCGAGGAGATTGAACGGCACCTGCTCTCGATTCAGGAGCTGACGATCGATGGCTGGAATCTCACCGCGCGGATAGAAACGGGCCGGATGAAACCCGATTTCGGGGCCGGCCGACTGGCTTTCGCAAACCTCTTTACGTTCCTCGGCCGCCTGTTCTTTCCATCTGCGGGCGGAGATATCAACGGTGACCGCTGCGACGCGTGCGACAAACCGCGGTCCCACGACACCTCGCGCAAAAAACCTGGGCCAAACTCATGGCCCGGGTGGTGGAGGAGTTTCCGCTCGAGTGCCCCACCTGCGGCGATGACATCTGGCTGATCGCGTTCATCATCAAGCCGGGGCCGATCCGGAAGATTCTGACACACCCCGGCGAACCGCTCGAGCCGCCTCCATTCTCGCCTGCTCGCGGCTCGCCCGCCGACTGGGGCGAGCTCGCGCAAGTCCATGACGAGCGCGACGTCTTTCAACCGTCGCCCGACGAGCGGCCGGCGATCGACATCCGCAGGCTCTCAGCGATGCCGGCCGCGACCCACGCATGTCGGGAAACTGCGAACTAAGACGCGGTCTGCGAAGACGCGAGAAAAACGCCACCCCAGGGGGTGAGGAGTGTTTCGAGAAACCCGCTCCGGACGCCCGGGCCGCTCCTCCCGAGGCTCACGAGTCGCTCATCAGCCGAACAACCGTTACGGACGCGTCATTGACCGGGCTTTTCTTCAGCGAACTGCGGGTCAGTACGTGGCCGAGGCCTCGCTGTGGTCAATCCCGACAATCGACTTGTCGCGTCGTTCACACAGCGCCCATAGGCTCGAGGGAACCGGTCATCGACTGCCGCTCATCGTACGGTGGGACCGTGAAACAGCAGAGCCACAACTCCGCCACTTCCCTCGAGGTTCACCTCGCGTGCAGCATGTACACGCCGGGCAGGATCGCAGCCAGTAAGGACACGAGCAGCAGGCCGCCAGCCACGGTCCGGATTCCCGCGAGACTCTTCACCCCGAAGCAGCGGGCGAGTTCGAGGCCCGCTCGTTCAGACTGATAGAAGCGGGAAGGGAGCAGGAGGAGGCCGCTGGCGCTCACGGCTCCGAAGACGCCGATGCCGATCATGACGCACCCCATCCACGCCGCGAAATCGTCCCCTTGGTGAGGCCTGACGATAAGTTTCTCGGCGACTGAAAGTGCGGTGAAGAAAAGTCCGGAGATGACGGCCGTCAGCATGGTCTTGCGCCAGGCACGGAGGCCGCCCGAGCTCGGGCGGGCCACCGCGTCGTCGATGCCAATGCGGATTTCACGGCAACAGTCATGCCAGGCCCGCACGAGCCGGCCGCTGATCCGGCGGCGGCCCAAAGCCCTGACGAGCTCCGACGGGAACAGCAAGCGGCCCAGGAACGTGAACCCATTGCTGAAGGCGAGATCGACCATCCGGTCCATCCGCCGTTCCACTGTGAAGCCAGCGGCTGGTGGCTCGTCGTTCACGACGATGAACTTCCCTACCGACTGACCGGCGACGGTGCCGTCCAGTGCAAGACGAACGGATCCGATGTACGGAGCCATGCGGCACTGGTCGATCCTTGCCCGAAGGTTCCAGCCGGTGATCGGCACCTCCGTGATCGAAAGCAGGTGACTTTGGATCATATCGTGCAGCCATGCACAGAGACGGTCCTGATCCGCCACCGCGTCGTGCGCGGCGTATTCAACAGTGATCTCACATTCCGGCGCGTTTCCACCCGTCACGGTTCGAGTCATGAAGCGACACCATTGGTCGACTGGGAAACCCCACGTCGATCGAGGGTGAGAATAGTTCGCCTGGAAAATGATAGGACGATCGACGTCACTTCCGCAACCGTTCAACCGGATCTTCCTCCGCGGCGGGCTGGGCGGCCTCCGTCGCCCGGTTCCCGAAGCGAAAGCCGGCGGGAGCAAAGAAGACACGCAAGCGTTGCATCGTGAACTCCGGAAGAGTGGATGTGTTCGGGGCCAATTCAGAATCCAGATCCGCCACCACCTCCTGAGCCACCGCCGGAGAACCCCCCGCCACCACCGCCAGAGGAAAAGCCCGAGGAAAACCCAGAAGAAAACCCCGCGGAATCTGAGGCGTCGCTCGTTCTGGGGGAGGAAGTCATCGCGGCGGTAGCGGTGTTGCTCATCTGTCCGAGCGCATGCGTGAACGTCATCGAATCGAAAGAGTCCATTGATCCGTCGCCGGCATACCATTGCGGCGGCACCGTGCAGATGGCTGCAAAACTGCGGGCCCAACGCCGCTCGACGCCCAACGCGATCGCATAGGGGAGGTATCGCTCGAACAGTTCGGGCGTGAGGGGAATCGAGGCAAGACGCTGTGCATCGACCCTCGACAGAAACTCCCGAAAGCCGCGGATGGCTGAACGAGTCCGCACCCCTGCCACGGTTCGCGCCGGCATGATGGCTGCAACGGCGGCAAAGACGCACAGCGTCAGGAGGCCCATCACAATGGTAGCCAGCGTCACCGGTTGCTGGCTGTTGAATGCTGCCACAATGGCGAGTGCCACGACGCCGAGGCTGCTCACAACGCCGTACGCTCGATAACGATACATCACCTTGTCGGGACGTTCGGCGTAGAAGCCACGCTCGACCAGCTCGTCGAGTATGGCATCACGAATTTCCGGCAGATGGGTGTAGAACCGGTCGTCGAGTTCTGTCGACAGCACCGTGGCTAGCACGCCGTCGAGGCCGGCCGCCTGTTCGGTGTGCCAGAGGAATATGCCTTTAAGAATCTTGTTCCCTGAACGATTCACGCCCCTCTCCTGCCACAGGCTCTCTGGCTCCAGAAGTTCGAACGCATACGTTGCCTTGGACAGCCATCCGCCGGGCTTGACCTCGCGGATTCGAATGACCCCCTTCACGGCCGTATCAACGAGACCGGCGATTAGGTCGCGGTCGTCGGGAGTGTTGTCCATGAGCGTGCCAACCTCACCCGGCCCCAGACCTACCGGAGGCTCGTACTGCACGACGACCGGTCCCCCGCGAGGCTCGCGGCCAACCCGCCACCATCGCGCGAAAAGCATGCCGAAGAGCACGAATGGCCCGCCGACGATGCCGACGAGGAATGATCGGTCAGTGAGCCACGTCCACCAGGTCGACCACGTCCACCAGTTCGACCACGCCCGGGCCCACGCCACGGGCCGTCGGATGACGCCTGGGTTCCATGCCACTGCTGCGGTGAGTCCCTCGCGGATGCCCAAGGGCCGGCTGGCCGCGACCTCGACGACGTGCGAGCCGCTTTCTGGCGGCGGTGATTCGCCAGCCGGCTTGAAGGCACTTTCTAGCTCGTGTGCGACGCCGTCGATCGTGATCGAAGCCGCCCGTTCCTTCGATCCGGCCGCACCGGTGAATGCATTGGCCCTGACGTTGACGAGTCGGCCGGGGAGCGTGACTTTCACGCGGGCGGCTCCGATCGGATAGGGCCACTGGTCGCCGGTCACGTTCCAGTAGAGTTCGTCGTGGTCTTCGAAGAACCGCAGGCCGTTGTCGACCCGGTAGCGGATGACGACGGTCCGGACGGCATCAGCCGCATTCGGCACATAGATCTTCAGGTCAACGTCGTTGCCGTGCAGACGGCGTTCCACCTTCAGCGGTTGCCCGCCTTCATCGGAAACGTCTTGGATTTGCAGGCCGATGTGGTGAGTTAGGCCGTTCGGTGTACGGGATGCAACCGGAATAGATCGCTGAATGCCGTTCCACTGGCCTTCGAATCGCAGGCGAATGGTCTCCGTAACCTCAAGCATCGACGATTCATCGACCTGGATAGCCACAGAGAAATCATCGATCGTGATCGATCGTGCTAGGCATGGCGAAGCCGACACGCAAGCCACGGCGGCCACGAGCCAGAGGCCTAGGCGGCCGCTGGCCCAGCGAGTGCGAAATTTCGGTATGACCATAGTCATGCTCACTCGGTTCTGACTCGTGGCACGGCCCTCTCAGCGTCGTCGGAGATCTGGAAAAACTCTCTGGGCTCAAATCTTCCAAGGCTCGCGACGATGTTCCACGGAATCATGCCTATTGCGGTGTTCAGGTCTCGTGCCGTTGCGTTGTAGTAGCGTCGGGCCGACTGAATCGCGTCCTCAGTGGCAGCCAGCGACTGCTGTAGGCCGGAAAACTGTCTACTTCCTTGCAACTGCGGATAGCTCTCTGAAAGTGCGAACAGGCTTTTCAGGGTTCCAGACAGCATGTCCTCCGCGGCGGCCGCTTCGCCGACACTGCCCGCACTCATCGCCCGGCTGCGGGCCGCGACGACGGCTTCGAGCGTGCCTTTTTCGTAGCTGACATACTCCTTGACAACATTGACGAGGTTGGGGATCAGATCGTGTCTCCGCTTGAGCTGCACGTCGATATCGCTCCAGGCATTCTTGCAGAGCACCTGCAACGTGATGAGTTGGTTGTAGATGACGATGAGCACCAGAACGGTCATCGCCAGGATGCCTAGGATGGCCCAGATCAGCCATAGTCCTCCGCCGGCAGCGACAGGTGTATCCATTGAAAAGTGCTTCCTTTCCCGGACGAACGACGTGGCGTTTCCGGCCGTCGTGTCCTGATTGCAGAAGAGAAAAATAAAAGTCAACCGACTGCTGCACGCATTGCCTTTTGTTCTTCAACGGCGAGGGATCGTCGAAGCTGAAATCAAACGGCTGACAGGGTTAATCCGCGTGGTTCCAGGGCTACTCTGATAATGCGGCTACTCTGATTGTGCAGGGGAGGTCCCCCTGAACTCATCCATAATGAGCTCCATGATCGGCGTTTAATCGCCGTGAAAGGTGGGCTCAACCGATGTCGTATCATCAGACTTGGTAAACACCAGATCTGCATGGTGGAGCCTGTAAGGCCACTTGTCCTCGAACTTTGTCAGCCAACGGATGGCTTGACCGTTGAGCTGAGGCAACCCCAACGCTTCCACGATGGAGCGATGGTCGTTTGGTTGGATCACCTTGGCATAGGCGACCGTTCCTCCCCACTGCTCCTCGCGATCCGTGGTTCCCGGGTACGTCCCGTCCAGTTGCCCCACATAACGAGCGTCGGACAGAAAATAGATGGTGAGCGTCCGTGCGTGTGCCGGCTGCGTCCGTTTCTTCGAACGAGATTGAGCGGTTCTGTCTTCTTCAGGCACGCCCGTGGCAGGTTCGCGGTATGGGAACAGCGGACGGTCCGTCTTGAAGGACATTCGCAGCGGTTTTGCAGCGACGCTGTCCGCATGGCCATGCTCGTCCGGCTTGGAGATTTTCAGGGCTGTAAACTTCCACTTCGCCTCGACATACGGCTTCGCCCAGTCCCGCACCGCCGGGGAATAGCTGTAGTCATGCTTTTCCAGCCACTGCACGAGCGCGTCTGCCGAGTCAGCCTCAAGGACGGCCGCGTCGAACCCGGCAACCTGCTTCTGCTCGACAACGCGAACGGACGGAGGCTGGGCATTCTCCTGGATTCCCTTTCTGGCCTGGAATCCAAAAACTGTCTCGTCCTGTGGCGTCGTCAGCCGATCGAGCACGTAAAACGCTTCGTTCTTTGCCTCCTGCAGGTCGGGCTGCGTCGGCGATGGGATGATGAACCCCAGGTCGGTTCCGCCGCCACGGAATGACGCCCGTCGAATGAAGTGCTGCATCTTCCGGGCGGCGTCCCAGACAATGATCACGGCCTGATCGCTGTTGATAACGTGCTGCCCTTCACGGGCGACAGCGCAGCAGGCGGGGAGTGGCTGTGGAGTGCTGCCGCCGACAAAAACGGCGGCAATCAGCGGCCAAGCGGCCAGAGAGGCCAGACGACGGCAGTTCATGGACGAAACTCCGTTTCGCGTGCGTGGGGGGTGTAACCGAATGATTTTGCAGTTGAACCACACCGTTCGCTGCCCGTGCGGCTTTTTGTGGCTTTATGTGTGCGGCCTTGTGGCCGACAACTCGCATTCCGAGTCGTCCTCCAAGAGCTAGGCGGATGTCCCTCATAAAAGAGGACGCGGCATTCCGATGCAACGTGCTGCGCGACGGCGTAAAGCGATGGGAATAAACACCCTGTGTCGGATTCTTGTGCACAGGTCCGCGTACTCTGAAGACTCACGAGTTTCGGCACTGCGAGTGTCGGGCAATAGGAGCGGGAGGCTCGCAACTCCCTGCTCGACCGGTCGCAGCGGCTCAGGCGGACCGATATGAAATTTTTTGTTCGGATTCGTCCGGTTCGCATTCCGATTTCCGCCTTACCCATCAGCGACAGTACGGACAGTTTTCACTTCGAGTCCATGGTGTCGCATCGCCACGATGCGATCGTTGCAAATTCCTCGGTGATTTCCCCGTTCAGCCCATCCCCCTGCCATTCGTTAGAGAGGCCGCTCCTATGCTTTTGCAACAGTTCCTGATGCTCCTTGGCGGGATCTTTGCCGGGGGAGCCTGCGGGCTGCCGCTTTCGACGCCGCCGCTGCCGGCCGACGCGGTCATCGAGCGTTCGGCGCCCGACGAGTGCCTGATGCACGTGTCGCTGAGGGGAGTGGCCATGCCGGCTGCGGATCGCAGGAACCTCACCGAACGGATGCTGGCGGACCAGGAGGTGCAGGATTTCGTGGGCAGCCTCGTAAGGCAACTCGTCCCGCTTGCAGAAGGGGCGGCCGCTGCGAATGACCCAGCAGCGCGGCCGCTCATTGAATCGATGGAGGACATTCTCAAGACCATGCTCGTCCAGCCGTGTTCCCTGACTGTGGAACGGATCGATCCCGAGGCGGAGCGCATCGAAGCCGCACTGGTGGTCAAGGTCGCCGACCTCGCCCGCGACGAGTTTTCTGCGGCCGTGACCAGACTGTGGGAGAAGGCCATGCAGGAGGCGGCGCCGACCGCGCGGATCGTCCAGGAGCGAATCGGAGGAAGCACGTGGTCATGTGTTCCTAACCTGGAGGATAAAAACAAGATCTCGTGGGGCTTCCAGGATGGCTACTTCGTCCTCACGATCGGAGACCGGACTCTGGAGGCGACGCTCGGCCGGCTTGCCGACGCCCGTCGTGCGCAGCCGGCATGGAGGGCGGAGTTGGAGCGACGCATGCCTGTCACGCGACAGTGCACGCTCGCTTACGTCGACACACAGGAGGTGTGGCGACTTCTGAAACGCATGCAGCCCGCTGATGCCTCGCCACCCATTGGCGCTGTGCTCGATGCCAGCGGCTTTGCCGGGCTCAGGCTTTTCGGCGGAATCACGGGCATGACCGAAGAAGGCGTTTCTGCAGCGTGGTGGCTGGGTGCCCCCGGCGCGCAATCAGGCGTTTTTCAGGCCGCTGCCGGGGGCGTTGGCCGAGAGCAACTAGCCAAAATTCCGGCTGATGTCGTGATGGCACACGCATGGAAGCTTGACCTTTCGCGAACGCTCACGGCGGCGATCGAGCAGGCGCGGCTCGTCGATCCAGCAGCCGCTGCCGGTGCCCGTGAGGCGCTCGAACAGGTGAGAGCGGTAGCCGGTATCGACATTGACAGGGATCTCCTTCGCGCCGTCGGTGACGATTGGAGGATCTTCGCCTTTCCGGGCAGCATCCTGCCTGTGCCGGATATTGCCATCGAGGTGGGCGTCCGCGATCGCGCCACGCTTGCCAAGACCCACTCGGCGCTTTTGCGAGCCATCCGTGACGCATCTGCTTCTTCGGAGGGCGGTTTTCCGGTCGTGATCAAGGAGGTCGAGTACCGGGGCCAGACGTTGTTTTGTTTGGAGAGCACGCCCCAGCAGCCGATCCCCATCACACCCACGTGGTGTTTGACGAATGACGAACTTCTGATCACGCTCTCGCCGCAGCTGATGAAGACCCTCCTTTCCCGCAAACGGGACGACCGCAGCCTTGCCGATGTGCCGGCCGTGGCAAAGGCCCTCGACGGCAATCCCCCGGCGCTCGTCAGCTATGTTGACACGGCCCCGCTGATCCGCTCGCTGTGCGGAGCCTACGAACTTGCGGCCCCTATGGCGCAGGGAACGCTGGAACAGCAAGGAATCCGCCTCAAGCTGCCGCAGTTGCCCGCAGCCTCGTCGATCATGCCTTACGTGACGCCGGGGGTTTCCGTAATTCAGCGACAGGGGCGGGAGGGTTCCGACGGCATTCTCATGCGCTCGACCGGCACGCTTCCCTTGGGGCCGCTTGCCAGTGCCAACAGTTTGGTAGGCGGTTCGCCTGCCTCGACGGGTGTGCTGGTGGCGCTGCTTCTGCCTGCCGTGCAGGCAGCTCGCGAGGCCGCCCAGAGGGCCAATGCGAGCAACAACTGCAAGCAAATCATGCTCGCTATGCTCAACCAGGAAGCTGTGAGAAGAAGTTTTCCGGCCCCGGCAATCGTTGACAAGGCCGGCAAACCACTTCTCAGCTGGCGGGTGGCGATCCTTCCTTTTCTCGATCAGCAGGAACTCTATCAACAGTTTCATCTCGATGAGCCCTGGGATAGCGAGCACAACAAACAGCTGCTGGCACTTATGCCGGACGTCTACGCCGATCCAAACCTGCCACCGGGTGAGGCTGGAGTCGGCCTCACCACGTTCCAAATGCCTATCGGGAAGGACACCGCTTTCCGGGATCCGGCCACCGGCCCCAAGATGGCGGCCATTACCGATGGACTGAGTAAAACAGCCGCGGTCATCGAGGTGTCTCGCGATCGTGCCGTACCGTGGACAAAGCCCGTGGATCACGAGTTTGACGCCAAAAAGCCGCTCGATGGACTGGGCCATGCGACGAGGGGCGGTGGACTGTTTCTTATTGGTCGGTTCGATGGCAGCGTGGAATTCTTTGACCCGTCCATCGACCCCGATGTGATCGGGGCGTTGATGACGCCGGACGGCGGTGAAGCGGTGGGCGATCGCTGAAGCGACGAATAGACCGCCTCTCATGGGGGGGCAAAGCTGAATCGGTCGGGGCACGAAAGGCACATTTTTGAAATTCCATCCAGCGCGTCCGGTTCAGCCGGGGGAGTACGCCTTTCTTGTTGTACCGCCGTTTTCCGCTCTTTTTTCGCCCTTTCGCCTGATCTGCTGTTTCAAAGGAGGCACGTCGCGTGCGCAAGAACTACTGGTTTCGAGTGTGTGCCTGCGGGACGTGTTCGCTGGCCATTCTGGGTGCCGATGCCGTTGGGATCCGTTGGAGCGCATCTGCGGTTGAGCCGCGTATGGAGCAGTACATCACGCTCGACGACGGCCTCTATGCCCTGCAGGCCGACGGAACGTATTCGAAGGTCGAGGGGAAGCGGCCGCAGCCTCATACGCATACCCACAGTGGCAACCACGTGCACGATCACGGCACCGCGGTAAGGCCCAGCGGCGGCGGGGCCCAGCAAAACGGGAAGTATCTCCGGCTCGACGACGGCCTCTACGCCCTGCAGGCTGACGGGACGTATTCGAAGGTCGAGGGGAAGCGGCCGCAGTCCGATACGCACACTCAATCCGGCAACCACGTACACGATCATGGCACCTCCGTGAGGCCGAGCGGCGGCGGGGCCCAGCAAAACGCAAAGTATCTCCGGCTCGACGACGGCCTCTACGTGCTGCAGAGCGACGGCACGTACATGCGGGCTCAGGATGTGCCCAGGCCCGTCTCGCCCGGCAACCGTCCCAATTCAAACAACCAGCAGGTGTGGCAGGATGACGGCTGGGACGACGACGGCAATGGGTGGAATCAGCCCCAGTGGCAGAACGACGGCCGTAGGCCGCAGCCCCGGCCGCGGCCCCAGCCGCAGTGGGTAGAAAATCGTCCGGTGCGGCCGAACCGGCCCTCGAACAATCAGGACGTGAGCGACCTGATGGTTGAGGGGCAACAACACAAAAGCGGCCGCAGGCCCCAGCCGCAGTGGACAGACAATCGCCCAGTGCGGCCGAACCGTCCCTCAAACGATCAGGACGTGAGCGGCTTGATGGATGAGGGGCAAAGCGCACATGCGGATGATGGACGCAGCGATTTGGAAAAGTTGGGAGAGTTCCTTGATGCGATCATTCAATAGCGGCCGCGACAACTATTCGGCTTCGTTTCACGTTGGGTGACGATTCTGATTGCCAGGGAACGCGTTGAGGTGAAAATACGCCATGGAGCGAAGTGGAACGGTCGTGGGAGGGTGGGTGATTGGTCTCGTGTGCGGGTTAACGCCGTGCCTGTTCGCGAGCGCGCATGCGGAGGATGTTGCCGAACTCGTGAACCAGTCCAAGGAGCTCTACCAAAAGGGGCTCTACGGCGACGCTGTTCCCGTGGCCGAGCGGGCAGTTGCAGCTGCTGAGCGTCAGCTTCCCGATAGCGACTTCGATCGTTTCAAGGCCTATTTGGCTCTCGGGCAGGCTTGTCTGGGGGCGGGTGATTACGGGCGTGCTGCGGAGATTTCCGCCCGCGGCGTCGCGTTTGCCGAAAAGTCTCCTTCTTTGGGGCCGAGGCATCCATCTGTCGCGGTGCCCCTGAATAATCTTGCCGAAGCACTTGGTGCTCTGGGTGATTTGGCGCGTGCCGAGCAGGCAGCGCGGCGGGCCATCGAAGTCAGTGAGAATCATCCGGACTACGGCCCTCGTCACATTCAGACGATCATCGCGGTGCAATGTTTGGCGCGGGTTCTTGAGTTGAAGGGGGACTACTCGGGCGCTGAAAAGCTGTATCAGCGTGCGCTCGCGGCCAAGGAAGCGGCGTTTGGCGTGGGCTCGCCCGAATCTGGAAAAACACTCCAACTCCTGGCGGGCCTCTATTACGAGATGAAGGCCTACGATCGGGCGGAGGAGTTCTACCAACGAACGCTTGCAATCCTCGACCGAACGCCAGGACCGCGGCATCCCATTACGGCGATGACGGTCAACAACTACGCGCGGCTGTGCTATGTCAGAGGCGACTATCGGAAGGCAGAGGAGTTACAGGTCAAGGCCAGAAATACTCTCAAAGCAGTCTTGGAGGCGGGGCATCCGTCGCTGTCGCGGATGGACAACAATCTAGGGGAGTTGTACGCGTGCACGGGGCGAGTGGTCGATGCGGTAGAACTCTTTGGGGCGGCTTCGAAAGCCCGGGTTGAAGGACTCGGGCCATTCCATCCATTGGCGATTACGAGCCTGCACAACCTCGCGTTTGCTGAGGTAGCGACTGGGGATTGGCTCGCCGCTGTCGACTCGATCGACATGGCCCGTCACGGGGTACGGCGATATGTGGCCCGCGTGCTTCCCTCGCTGAGCGATCGCGAGCAGATCCAGTTTCTGAAGGTCCGCGACGAGGCGAATCTCCACGGTGCGCTATCGATCGGGCTGGCCAAGGCCGACGATCCGAAAATTGCGGCGCTATCCGCTGGATGGCTTGCGAACGGGAAGTCGGTTGGGCAAGAGGCTGCAGCGGAACAGATTCTTATCGCCCGCGAGGGCAACGATCCGGCCGCGAAGAAGCTCGCCGATGAACTTACTGCCGTCCGCAGGCAGTTGGCGGCCCTGCGTCAGTCGGTCACGGCTGCGGCCGAAAGCCAAGACATCCTGAGAAAGATCGGTGAACTCGAGGAGCAGGAACGGTCGCTGATCAGGGGCCTCGGCGTTGCCGTGCCGTGGGTCGAGAAGGATGATCCGTGGGTGGACATCGATGCAATCCGCCAGGCCATCCCCGCGGGTACCGTCTTCGTCGACATCGCCCGGTTCGCTGTTCGCGACTTCACCTATGCGGCCCGTCAAGGGACCCCATACGACCCATTCCTCCCGGCGCGATATGCCGCGTGGATCGTGCCGCCTGCGGCTGAGGGCGACGTGCGGGTCATCGATCTGGGCGACGCCACTCGCATCGACGGGCTCGTTGATGAGGTGCGGTCGCTTCTGAACGCCCACTCTGAGGCGAAGGGGGCCATCGCGACGAAGGGCGAGGGGGCAGCAGAGAAGGAGCTTGCGGCTGCAACCGCACCGCTCTCGCAACTGACGATCCAGCCGATTCTTCGGGCGGCGACGGCGGCGATCGGGGCCGCTCCCAAGGAACTCGTGATCTCCGCGGACGGCAAGCTTTGGCTCGTGCCATTTGCAGCGCTTCCGCTCGAGGATGGGCGGTATGCGATCGAGGCGACGGCGATCCGGCTGATTACCAGTGGCCGCGACCTGGTCGATCCCGCAGCCGCCGAACGCCGTAGCGCCGCTGTCGGTAAACCGCTGATCATGGCGGCTCCGGATTTCGATAACGAGTCTGCGGGTCGCGCGGCCAACCAGAGGTCGGAGAACCGTGGTATAAGCTCGTTCTCGCGGCCGATCACGGCTCGCAGGCTCCCCAAGGTGGGCGCACTGCCCGGCACGCTCGACGAGGCGATGGCGGTGACGCCGTCTGTCGGCAGGCTCGCGGACGCCCGCCCAGATGTCGTCACGGGCGGCGATGCGACCGAGGCCAGATTCAAGACAACGCCGCGGCCGATCGTTGCGATCCTGGCGACGCATGGATTCTTCCTTCCCGACCAGCAGATCGACCGCAAGTTGCTCGCTTCGCTCCAGGGAAGCGACGGCGGTGGTCGCGGACTGGCCGATTCGCGGGGCGAGGCGTTAGAGAATCCCCTCACTCGCTGCGGCCTGCTGTTTGCGGGCTGCAATCGCGCGAATGCAGCCGACGCGGCTGCGAATGCCACCGAAGACGGCGTGCTTACCGGTCTTGAGATCATCGGCTGCGATCTCCGGGGCACGAAACTCGTGGTGCTCAGCGCCTGCCAGACGGGCTTGGGCGAT
>Ga0214921_10004535_pt1 | contig 20349 bp, 16 predicted proteins | sample LL1505_MetaG_FD_177992 | JGI IMG/M metagenome (GOLD analysis project Ga0214921, IMG submission 177992) | Freshwater microbial communities from Lake Lanier, Atlanta, Georgia, United States - LL-1505 | ecosystem: Environmental > Aquatic > Freshwater > Lake | place: USA: Georgia | collected...
GTGGGCAAGCTCAACCGGATTGTTACCTTACATTTTGACATTTCATGGTCAACGCATTGCCACGGCGCCAGGGGCGGGAATCCCGACTCCTGCCTCTTACGCAAGACTAACTGGAAGTCTTGCGACTCAATTTCAGTTTACCGAGCACGGGATCTACCTCATGCCGTCAATGGAAGCCCGTCGATCGATGTACCGCAATGTTGAAACTGGACACTACGTTGACGCAATCATGCTCCAATCTGAGATCGGAGCATCTTTATCAGACGACATTAAATTAGTGTTCCAGGGTGGAGTGGCTCCTTTGGCAAAGTTTGGACTCCTTCAAGGTGGTCGTTCTTCAAACTCGGGGATCTTACCAGACACTTCAACACGTCTAAATGAACTCGGCACCAAAGTGGTGTGGAATGCCTCTTCAAGCACAGATTTCATGATCTCTGCATCACAGGAGAATGCAACGGTAAGAGTCAATAACATCGATAGCTACCGCGCCTATGGGCTGCCAGTTGCCGCCGAGCCTGATGGACCTTCTAAGAAGGTTTACAACCTCAGTGTTCGTCAAATTTCTCTTGGCGCACGTAAGCGGTTTTGATCTTACAAGCCACGATTCAATTCCAAATCTTCAGTTTTTGCAGGAAGTCTCTTTCACATAGAGACTCAATGGCGCTACAATGGGACCATGTCTGTCGCCAAATCTAGCTTTATATTTGCAGCAGGAACGCTACTAAGCCGCGTAAGCGGCGTCTTGCGTGAGTCCGTCATCGGCGCAGTGTTTGGCGCCAGTATGTTTATGGATGCCTTTGTGGTGGCATTCAGGATCCCGAATCTTCTGCGTGAGCTTTTGGCGGAGGGTGCTCTCGGATCAAGCTTTACTAAAGTTTATGCGAGTCTTTGCGTCCAAGACCGCGAGGCTGCTTCAAGACTTCTCATTCAGACTTTACAGTTTGTGGTTATGGTAAGTTTTGTCATTTGTGCCTTTGGCATTTATTTTGCAGATGACCTCGTCAGATTGATGACTCTTCTCGACTCAAAAAACCAAGGCTCTGAATTTCAGAACGTCACTGTCGCCCTCACTCAACTTATGTTTCCCTTTATAGGCTTTGCGGCGATTGGCGCCATCGTGCAAGGGGCCCTCTATCAACGCGGAGGATTTTTTCTCGCGGGCGTTGCACCTATTCTCTTTAATCTCTTTAGCATTATTGGCGCATTGTGGTTTGCGCCTCTCGCTCGCGAAATTTTGCCGACAGAATTAACCAAAAACTTCGGAGATGCTGGTATCTTTGGCCTTGCCCTAGGAACTCTACTTGGAGGCGCTGCACAATCCGCCATTCAGACATGGGGCATTTGGAAGCCGCTACTATCGGGCGAAAAACTTTGGCCGAGCACCTGGCCTTGGTCTGGCGATATCCGAAAAGTTCTTTTATTGATGACGCCCATGGTCATAGGCGCAAGTGCGGGTCAGATCAATGTCATCGTAAATACAAATTTCGCCACAAGCTTAGGCACTGGTGCTGTCACCTGGCTTTACTTTGCTTTTAGGCTCGTGCAGCTACCCATAGGCATGTTCGGCGTTGCTGTGGGAGCTGCCGTTTTGCCAGCTCTCAGTAAATCGATCACAGAGGCAAATGGTAAAGTCGACCTGAAGGCCAGCCGCGAAGTCATCAATGCCATGGATCTCGTGGCATGGCTGATGATCCCATGCACACTCGCTCTTGTGCTAAGTTCTCATGATATTACTCGTCTACTCTATGAGGCTGGCAGGTTCTCACCGAGTGACACGACTGCCACGGCCATCGCCATTGAAGCCTATAGCTATGGACTTCTTGGCTATGGGCTTCTTAAGGTTTTAAATAGCTACTACTACGCCACGGGGCGTACGAAGTTTCCAATGCTTGTCAGTCTTCTAAGTATTGCTGGAAATTATCTAGCCAATGCCATGCTTGTCAAGCAATACGGTCATCAAGGACTTGCGATAACAGCCTCCGTCATGCTCACTCTAAATTCACTTCTGTTGATCGCCGGCATGTCAAGTGACCGTGTTCAAGTAGACTGGAAGCAAGTTGCAAAATCTGGGCTTATACTTTTTGTTGGTATCATCATGACAATCCAGATTCATAATTTTTATGCGGCAGGGGTTTCACAATGGTCTTTAGGGTCATTACTGGGATTACCCGAAACTGCTTTATCGCGTAAGCTTGATTCGCTGGTACGCATTATGATCGATGCATCGCTAATAATTTTAATCTTTGGCGGCGCTGGCCTGACCCGGCTACGCAAAAACCCTAAACAAGCAATCCAAATGCTACGCCGGCGAAAATAATTACCCCGTTAGCGGCGCTTTTGCTTTGCGCGCATTAAGAGCTGCAAGAAAGCGCTGAGCAACCAGCCTTAAACCGCGCCCATTCGGGCCTTTTTGCGGCCAATTCCAGGTCGTCATGCTGATCTACAAAAGGTTTTTCAAGTCGTTCTAGCAAGCGATCAAAACGCGCTCTTGAGCCTTGCATGAGGTCATCGATCGCCTGCTGTGCAAGATAGTTACGCAAGACAAATTTTGGATTTTCTTTATCCATCTCTGCACGACGTTCCGCAAAACTCTGATGATCTATTAGCGCACGGACTGCGTATCGACGCATCCAATCAAGAAGTGACTGGCGATACCCTGGAGGGACTGCCGTCAAATTATAGAACGCATCATGAAGCACTAGCATATCATCCCAAGATGATCCTGCGTGAATCTTAGATATGTCTATAGCACCAAGATTTCGAAAGAAAATCGTCATATCTGTTTCCACACCCTCAAGCAGATCCAGCAGATCTTGAATTAACTCTAAATCCGCTCGACTGTTGATTTTGCGTAGACCAATTTTTCGCGCAAACGCGTCTTGATACGACACACGAAATGTTTCCGCATAGACACTAGTACCATTATTCAAAATCTCGCGGTGACGATGTTCTGAAAATAACGGCAATAAGGCTTCTCCAAAACGCTGGATGTTCCACTGACCAATTTGCGGTTGACGACCGTAACAGTATCGACGGCCGTGTGCGTCAGTTGTATTGGGTGTCCAATTCAGGTCGAAACCCTCAAGCCAACCATAGGGCCCATAGTCGATGGTTAGCCCCGCAATCGACATGTTGTCCGTATTCATCACACCATGAACAAAGCCAATTCGCTGCCAGTCCGCAATTAATTTAGCCGTTCTTTTGCAGACCTCTATAAACCATGACTCATATATGTTTTTTCCCTGACTCAATAGCTCTGGAAAATGAACAGTGATGGCGTAATCTGCCAATTGCTTTAGCAGTTTTATTTCGCCCGCATCACTTAAAATTTGAAAACTTCCAAACCGCAAAAATGTCGGCGCTAAACGAGACGTAATGGCACCAGGCTCCTCCCCTGGATTGCCATCGTAAAACATATCGCGAAGTACTGGATCCCCCGTCAGCACTAGCGACAATGCGCGGGTCGTGGGAACACCAAGAAAATGCATAGCCTCGCTGCAAAGAAACTCCCGAAGCGATGAACGCAAAACGGCACGTCCATCCGCTCGTCTTGAGTATGGAGTCGGCCCTGCGCCTTTGAGTTGTAATTCCCAAATCCGACCGCCTGGATCCTTAAATTCACCCAAAGTCATGGCACGACCATCACCCAGTTGCCCAGCCCAGTGTCCAAATTGATGGCCACCATAGCGCGCGGCATAAGGACGCATGCCAGGCAGTATGCGGTTGCCTGACAGCAATTCCTCAACCAATTGACGATCGTCTGACGTTGGCTCTGCTATTCCCAGGCTGTGGCCCAAATTTTTGGACCAACCCAAAAGCGTCGGTGCAGCGACACGCGTAGGACTCACGAGCGAGTAACAGACGTGAGGTGTCTCACGAGAAAAATTTTGAAACGAATGATCTCCAGGCAGATATTGTACAAAGTCTGCGGAGAATTTAACTTGCCCTAAGCTCTGCGGCACCAGCACGTCCTCCGGACTTTCGTCACACTGCATTTAACAACGAGATCTCATAAACCGTTAATTAACCATATAAGACCCGGAAAATACAGCTGATTTGTCCTCGTGACGGCACTTTGCTGGTCTGGTATGTTACCCGTCCACAAGTTACCAAAGGGATTGATAAAAATACTATGTCTACACCCGAAAACCGCGGCAGCGTTCTACCATCGCCTGAAGCCAAAGAACTACAAAACTATAAGCCAAAGAACAAAATCCGTTTTGTAACGGCAACAGCTCTGTTTGACGGTCACGACGCGTCCATCAATATCATGCGCAGGCTTCTGCAAGCGCGCGGCGCAGAAGTGATACACCTAGGACATAATCGTTCCGCAAAAGAAATCGTGGACGCCGCCCTCCAAGAAGACGCCCAAGGCATAGCCATCTCAAGCTACCAGGGCGGCCACATGGAGTTTTTTAAATACATGCGCGAACTTCTCGACAAAGCTGGCGCCAACGATATTAAAATTTTTGGTGGTGGTGGTGGTGTCATCACCGTCAAAGAAATGGATGAGCTACACAAAAGCGGAATTACTAAAATCTACAGCCCTGAAGACGGCACAAAACTCGGACTGGACGGAATTATTGGCCATATGATCCGTGAAACCGATTTTGCCTACACGTCTTGGAATCATCGCGACAAGTCAAAAGACGAGTGGGTTCAACTAAGCCGGGCTCTGACGTTGCTGGAAAGCGGCTCGACGAGCGCTTCAGATATTTCCAAAATCTTGCCACCAGCGAAACAACGCCGCTCAAAAATCCCCGTCCTCGGTATCACAGGCACGGGTGGCGCAGGCAAAAGCTCAATTACAGACGAATTGATGGCCCGTTTTTTGTGGGACAACCCAGAACTAAAAGTAGGCTTGATCTGTGTTGATCCAAGCAAGAAAGCCACCGGCGGCGCGCTCCTCGGCGACCGGATTCGCGTGAACACCGCCAGTGACTCGCGCGTCTTCTTAAGAAGTTTTGCCACTCGTAGTAGCGGGCGCGAGATCGCAAACGCCACAAAAGACGCGCTCGCTTTACTAAAAACTCGCGATTTCGATTTTTTAGTTGTGGAAACATCAGGCATTGGCCAGGGCGACACTGGAATTCTCGACGTCAGTGACGTCAGTCTTTATGTCATGACCTGCGAATTTGGCGCACAAACTCAGCTTGAAAAAATTGACATGTTGGATTTCGCAGATTTAATTGCCATCAATAAATTTGAGCGACGCCAGGCTCCTGATGCCTTGCGCGATGTCCGCACACAATTGCGGCGTACGCGATTTAAGGGACAAAGGGTCGAAGAATCTGCGTATCCCGTGTATGGAACTATCGCTAGTAGATTTAATGACGACGGAACAAATGGCCTTTACAAAGCCCTCTGTGAAAAACTCAACGAAAAACTTGGCGAGCCTCGATTTACACCATCTCCCACACGCAAATACTCAATGGAGTCCACTCACCGCGGTGCATTGATACCCGGTGAAAGGATTAACTATTTATCAGACATTTCCCGCAGCGTTCGCAATTACCATCAGACTCGCGAAAAGATTGTCGAAATGATTCGCAAAATGGAAGGACTGGATCGCGCCGCGAAGCACATGCACGACTGCGGAAAAAAAGACATCGCGAAATCACTCGAACAAGAATCCTCAACACTCTGGAAGCAATTACCGAACGATCTTCGCGACATGCTTGATCAATGGCCAGAGATGCTCAAAAACTATAATAGCCCCGAATTTACGTACCAGGTTCGCGGCAAAGATGTGCGCGTTGAAGCTGCATTCACGACTCTTTCACAGCTGACGCTTCCAAAAGTTGCTCTCCCTCGGCTCGGCAGCAAAGCTGAAATTGCTGACTATATTCTCAAAGAAAATGTTCCAGGAAGCTTTCCTTATACAGGTGGCGTCTACCCGTTCAGAAGAACAGGTGAAGACCCAAAACGTCAATTCGCTGGAGAGGGCGGACCCGCGAGAACCAACAATCGTTTTCATTACTTATCCCGTAACGACGAGGCTAAGCGCCTTTCAACTGCCTTTGATTCAGTGACACTTTACGGCGCAGAGCCAGACCGTAGGCCAGATATTTACGGTAAGATTGGTGAGTCGGGTGTTTCTATTGCCACCATAGAAGACATGAAGGTACTTTACAGCGGCTTTGACCTTTGTGCGCCCGCAACATCGGTTTCCATGACCATCAATGGTCCAGCCCCCATCATTCTTGCTATGTTTTTAAATACAGCCGTTGATCAACAGATTGAAGCATTCACGGCAAAAAACAAACGCGCTCCAAATCCGGATGAGCACAAGGCCATCTATGACAAGACGCTACAAACTGTACGCGGCACCGTGCAGGCTGACATCTTGAAGGAAGACCAGGCGCAAAACACCTGTATTTTCTCGACGGAATTTGCCCTAAAGCTCATGGGAGATATTCAAGAATACTTTATCGAAAAATCCGTTCGCAACTACTACTCGGTCTCAATCTCCGGCTATCACATTGCAGAAGCTGGAGCTAATCCTATCAGTCAGCTGGCGTTCACGTTGGCAAATGGCTTTACCTATGTGGAGTACTATTTGGCACGCGGCATGAAGATTGATGACTTTGCGCCAAACTTAAGCTTTTTTTTCTCCAACGGCGTTGATGCTGAATATGGCGTGATCGGAAGAGTCGCACGGCGGATCTGGGCTGTAGCTATGCGAGATCTTTACAAGGCGTCTGAACGTAGCCAAATGTTAAAGTATCATATTCAGACATCGGGCCGTTCGCTGCATGCCATGGAAATCGACTTCAATGATATCCGCACAACGCTGCAGGCTCTGATCGCCCTTTACGACAACTGTAACTCGCTCCACACCAATGCCTATGACGAGGCTATCACGACGCCGACGGAAGAAAGCGTGCGACGCGCGATGGCCATCCAAATGATCATCAACCGCGAGTATGGTCTCAACAGATGCGAAAACATCAACCAGGGCAGTTACTTTATGGACATGCTGACCGATGCGGTCGAGGAAGCTGTACTTCAGGAGTTTGACCGACTATCGTCGCGCGGAGGTGTTTTGGGCTCCATGGAAACCCAATATCAACGCAGCAAGATCCAGGAAGAAAGTCTCTACTACGAACACCTGAAACACACAGGAGAGCTGCCAATCATCGGTGTCAACACGTACCTCAATCCGAAAGTCCTGTCTGGCGAGTATGTAAGACCTGAGATCGAACTTGCGCGTGCTAACTATGATGAAAAAGACGATCAACTCAAACGTCTTGGCACATTCAAGACCAAGTCCGCAGCTACTAAAGAGCAGGCGCTCAATAACCTAGGCCAAGCGGTACTAGAAAATCGCAATATTTTCGCCGAACTGATGAATACCGTACGCCATGCAAGTCTGGGTGAAATTTCAGACTTACTCTACCGCGTCGGAGGCAAATATCGCCGTTCGATGTAAAGACTGAAGGGCAAAAAAGGACACGCCTATGCGAAGGCCGTACCTAATTGATTGTCGCCCTGAGCAGAACGAAGGGTCTTGACCAAACACCTTCTAAAAACAAGATGTTTCGCTACGCTCAACATGACATGGTGCACCATCAGGAAAGACTTACCAAAGGATACTTAGAATGGTTGATCACGTGTTTGACATTTATAAGGCCCACTACGAAAGCCCAGTAGGCTCGTTAACAATCTCGGCAGATTATATTGGAATCACCAAGCTAGAATTTGGAAAACTAGACCAGCCTCGCGGCTCCTCGACAGTCTTAAAACAGGCTTTAAAAAACCTCGATCAGTACTTCGAAGGCCGGCTTTATCGATTTGACTGTCCACTAAGTCTCAAAGGAACTTCCTTCCAAAAAGACGTATGGCAGGCTCTGCAAAGAATTCCATACGGCGCTTTCCCTTCGTACGGTGACATCGCGGCTGACATAGGAAGACCAAGCGCTGTGCGGGCTGTAGGACTCGCCAACAACAAAAACCCCATTCCTATTATCATTCCTTGCCACCGCGTCATTGGTCGTGACGGCAGCCTCACAGGATACGTCGCCGGCCTCGGAGTGAAACGCTTTCTTCTCGACTTGGAGCTTCAAAGCGATACGTTGAGCATCCCGCGCGCGACTCTTCACCGAGCGGCCTCAAGCCAGGTTTTATCCGCATTTAGATTTTAAAAATAAAAAAGTATCTTTGATGTCTCGCCACGCGTCCTCAAACGTAAATCCTATCATGTAATCATGGCCATTTCTCGTGGCCACTTTCCCTGGCGCTTTTAGCAAAACAAAAGAAACATCCGCGCCAGCGCGTGATTTTTTATCGCTGCCAAGAAGCTGTCTAAAGTCTTCCTGCAAACGATCTAGCTGCCGACGATCTCCCAGAATTTCGTCCAATGACCCGCTGCTTCCAATGATTTTTGCCGCGAGAATATCGTCAATATATGTCTTAGACTCCATCCCCTCGTACTGCTGAGACAGGCGAAGTGCATGGACCATGCCAATAGCCACACACTCTCCGTGGGTGATTCGCTTACCAATCCGAGTAGCCATTGTTTCTATGACGTGGCCTAAGGTATGACCGAAGTTTAAGATGACCCTTCGACCCTGCTCATACGGATCAGCGGCGACGACTGAAGCCTTAACCTGAATGATGTCGCGCAAAATTTCCGCAAAATTATCTGACGTGTTATTGAGGTTTACCAACTGGCGCCAAAGAGTCGCGTGACCGCTGATTAAAGCGTGTTTTAAAGCCTCGGCGAGTCCGCTTTTAAATTCACGCTCAGGTAACGTATTCAACCACTCAGGGCATGCAAATACGGCCCGCGGATTAGAAAAAATCCCGATCTGATTTTTGCCCCACGGCTCAAAATTGACGCCCACCTTGCCCCCGACCGAACTATCGACCATAGATAGCAAGGTTGTGGGCACGAATTCACACGGAAGTCCTAAAAATCCAGCTGCAAAGCCACTCATATCGCCAGCCACACCACCACCAACCACAAAAATGACCGCCTGACGAGCTCGTGGCAAAGCGAGTTCGTCTCGGATTATTTTTAGCAATCTGCCGGTGGATTCAATATTTTTTGACTGTTCAGAAAAATCAAAACTAAGAAACTTAAACGGAAATCGATTCCGCCATAAATCCGCAACCGTTTGATCAACGATGATGATGTCATCTTTGTCCAAGTGGGCAAAACAATCTTCGATAGTCGTGCCAATAGAAATGTTGTAGTCAGCGTTTTTTCTCTCGTGGGATGCGCCGATTTTTTCCGTGCTGATCTGACCTTCCAAAGCAAAGGGAACACCTCGCTTATAGATTTTCGCAGCAGTTACAAATGACTCCTTGGCTTGACCAGGCACACCACTGAGGTCCCAGCCAGTGTCTCGAGACAATTTTTCCGAGAAAGCCCTACACAAAATATCCAAGACCTGTGGGTGGCCAAATACTTCTTTTGAGAGCTCCACCTGAGTGGGTGATATTTCAACATCCTTCCAAGAAAACCAGTTCTTAACAACCGGGCCCTCAGGCGCGCCGTCAGTTTTTACAGGGATTTGCATGATCTTAGACATAAAGCATTTCTCTATTAAATTTCAGCAAGTTACCCGTCATCTACCAACCCAATTTAACACTCGTCTTTCAAGCTAGCCTACAATGTGCCGAATACGTTCAGGTTGAACACATGATCGACCAGCTCCAAGATGGGGCTGTAGTAAAGGACTCACGGATGAGTTTGAAGCCAAAAATGTCAGGCCCAACGGGAAAGCATTTCCGTAAGCAGCTCGATAATATCACTCGCCGTAAGCTTTCCGAGAACAAAGTTGTATCTCTTTCAGAATATCGTGACATCAAAAAATCAAAACAGAAATTGACTGTTCTGGTGGTTGATGACGAAGAAATTATGCGCAACGCCCTTAAAAGGGTTCTAGAGGGTGAAAACTTCAATGTTCTGCTCGCCGAAGACGGGTACGCCTTGAGTCACTTCTTGGAAGCTACGATGCTCGACGTTATTTTACTCGACGTTAATCTTCCCTGGGTTGATGGATTTGAACTCGTCCATCTCATCAAGTCGCACAGTGTGTTAAAAGATGTTCCAGTGATCATGGTTTCTGGCCGCAAGTCGACAGAAGACATCCAGCGCGCCATGGCCCTAGGTGCCAACGACTTCATTGCTAAACCCTTTGACGTTGATTTCCTGGTGAATTCCATTCGAAAGAGCTTGCAGCCGACCGGCTAAGCCATACAACCACCTGATATCTAAGCATAAAGATGCTAAACGCCTCCAAGAAAAGCATTGACACCTGATCCTTAACTCAGGTATTTATTTGAGCCTACCACTTTTCCTCAGTAGCTCAGTCGGTAGAGCAAGTGACTGTTAATCACTGGGTCGGCGGTTCAAATCCGTCCTGAGGAGCCATTAATTCCTACACCCACCATTTGGTGGGTTTTTTGTTTCGAGACATCACATGGATCAAAGTCTAGAAGGCCAAAAGAAAGAGATTGATAACGAAACAGATGAAGAAACAAGTGAAAAAACTGACGATGATTCTCATGCGACACGGCAAAGCCGAGCGCGACGCTGACTCCGATCATAAACGCGGTCTTACGGACCGCGGCGTGGACCAGTCGCGGTCTGCGGGCAAGATCCTGCGTGATCTTTTTGGAAGCGTCGACAAGGCGATCGTCAGTGACGCCACAAGAACCCGGCAAACCGTCGCCCAAGTCATGAATGAATTGCCAATCAAAAATACTATTTTTGAGGCTAAGCTCTATTCCGCGGAAAATTTACGGGGTTTCGTGGAATGCGTAACACCGCACATTTCACAAAATGACACTTTGATCCTAATTGTAGGACACAACCCGACGATTAGCCTATTGGTATCCACCTACACGGATGAACAGTATGACATGGGCACCGGAGAATACGTCGTCATGACCACAGAGGCGACTGACTGGTCGGTTGCCCTGGAATCAGCGGGCTGCTGGGACCCGCAAAATAATTAAGACTTTGGTATACGTTTGATATCACGAGGACTGACTTGCATGACTGAATTTGATCAAACTCTTCCTAATAAATCAATCATTCGACACTTTGAACTCGCTAGCCCCATTCTCGAAAAAACCAGCCGCGGGAAATTTGCAACTCGCCGACCGCATACTGCTTACATACCAGCTGAAGCTCTTGCTGGTAAAAAAGTACCAACAATTTATATTCTTGCCTCGTGGCTTGGCGCGGGTCGATCGATGTTTCAATGGGATCCCTTTCGTGAAGATTTAGGTAGTCGCCTCGCCCGCCTCATGGATAGTGGAGTCGTTCCTCCTTGCGTGGTCATCTGCCCCGATCTGTACGTCGACTACGGTGGTAGCCAGTATATCAATAGTGAATGGATTGGTAGCCACGCAGATCACATCACTCAAGAGTTAATCCCATACGTAGAGAGTCACTTCCCAGTCTTAAAAGGCGCGCAACATCGCGGCGTCCTGGGTCGCTCGTCGGGTGGGTACGGAGCCCTCAGACTGGCCATGGATTCAAATGCTTTTGCTGCTGTGGCTTGTCATGCGGGGGATATGGGGTTTGAGTGGGTTTATCGCCGAAGTCTCATCGACATTTGCGTTGGGCTTGCCAAATTTCAAGATCCGGCCATATATTTGCAAGAACTCAAAAAACAAAAAAAACTATCAGGTTTCGACACTCACGTATTAATGATGCTGGGGATGTGCGCCTTTTATAGCCCGAACGTCAATAATCCAGTCGGATTTGATTTACCGATTTCAATTAAGGACGGGGCCATCGTAGATGACGTCTGGCAGCGCTGGTTAACCCATGATCCAATCGTCATTCTCGAACAAAAGAAAACCCAGGAGCGCCTAGGCGCCTTGAAGTGTCTGTTCCTAGATTGCGGCAATAGAGATCAGTACTTTTTACAGTTTGGTGCACGCCAATTCACAAAAAAACTAAAGGCGTTTGGCATACCGCACATTTATCAAGAGTTCGACGATAATCACAGTGGTACGGCCTATCGATACGACGAAAGCCTGCCGAAAATAGTCGAAGCAATTAGTTAGTCGAATCACGCAAACTTGCAGCTAACGTCCGCTACGCCGTGGGAAGCGTGAGAACTTTTTGCGCGCAATCACGTAGCCTGTAACGAACGATCTCTCGACCAATGATGCCCATTGATTCAAAAAGAGGTGGCGAGTCTTTGCGTCCTGTCACAGCTAGGCGAAGAGTCATGAAGACATCTTTAGCTTTCCAGCCAATGGCATCTTTATAGGCCTCAATAACTGCCTTTAGGCGCTCGTGCTCCCAATCGTAAAGATCATCTAGTTTTTCGACCAGGCCACCCAGCATCTCAGAAATTTCCGCAGCCGTTCGACCCTTCGGAATAATATCAGTCCCAGCGTAATCAAGCGCTCCATTAAAAAAGAATGCATTGTTATCCACAAACTGCTCAAACCGGCTCATCCGCTCCAGCACATAAGGCTTCATCTGTCGCAAGTAGTCGGCTGAAAAAATTTCATTGCGGACGTAGTCAACAAATCTATCTTCGCTCATTTTGTGCATATATTGCTGATTCATCCACGTCAGCTTCACAGTATCAAAAACTGGTCCACCCAAGTGAATGTCTTTAAATTCAAATTTCTTCATCATTTCATCAGTTGAGAAAAACTCAACATCGTTACCAAAACTCCAGCCCATGTTTGCAAGAAAATTCATAAGCGCTTCTGGCAAAATACCCGCGCGCTGATAATAGGTCAGAGCCACTGGATTTTTTCTTTTTGAAATTTTTGACTTGTCGGCATTTCTCAATAACGGCAGATGGGCGAACTTTGGTTTTTCCCAGCCAAATGCTTCGTATAGCACCACATGCTTGGGCGTAGAATTAATCCACTCCTCTGCCCGAATCACATGTGAGATTTTCATCAAGTGATCATCGACAACATTGGCTAAGTGGTAGGTCGGATAACCATCGCTTTTTAAAAGCACCTGATCATCCATACGATTATTTTCAATTTCCACCGTGCCGCGAATTTCATCGACAAAACTGGTGACACCAGACACCGGCATTTTAAGCCGAATCACGTGCGGAATGCTTTGCTTTAGATTCGCGTCAACGACGCTTTGAGGCAATTCTCTGCAATGCCGGTCATAGGCCGTTGTAACTCCGGCTTCGCGCTGCTTAGCACGAACTGTGTCGAGCTTTTCTGCCGTGCAGAAGCAACGATAGGCATGCCCAGCCTTAAGGAGCATCTCCGTATGCTCACGGTAAATAGCCGTTCGTTCACTTTGACGATACGGTCCAAAGGCGCCTTTTTTATCCGGACCTTCGTCCCATTCAAGACCAAGCCACCGGAGACTTTTCATGATCATGGCCTCGGAGCTCGACTTGGCCCGGACCTGATCCGTATCTTCAATTCTTAACAGGAACTTACCGTTGTGTTTTTTGGCAAAAACATAGTTAAATAATGCCACGTAGGCCGTACCCACATGGGGGTCACCTGTAGGGGATGGGGCAATTCGGACACGGACTTCATTTAAATAGCTCATAACTATGAAAACCTTCGCTTAGTTAAGCTTGAATCCTTTAATGAGGCGCTGTATACAAACGACCCACTTCCCAATTTACCCCGCTTGTGGGGGTACCTTAAACCTTGGGAGCCTTTGACATAGCAGAGACGGGGCAATCTTTCAAATGTACGGACAAAATACACCAATAAATTCTGCTGGAAGCGCCAACCTTGAGGAATCACAACCTCAAAGCCGCGAAAGCACTCTGTTCGTGCGGGACGTTGGCAAGATCGACAGCGCTGTTTTTGACCCGAGTTTAGGCATTGTGGGCCACAGCTGGTATGTGGATGTATGGCTGACAGGGTCCCTGGATGATAATGGTTTTGTCTTTGATTTCAGCCCTTTAAAAGCCCTCATCAGGCAGACCCTTGCAAGCACCCTGGACCATGCTTTGATCATCCCCGTGGGCAGCCAAAACGTCCAATATAGCGAGTTTGAAAACGGCGAGCGCTGGACCCTCAAAAGTCGGGCCCGAGGGGAAAATAAGGACGCCCGCTGGGACTACATCTCCCCCAAGGGCTCAGTATTCCCAGTGCATGCAGTGGCCCTAAAACTTGCCAGTATTGAGCAGGAATTTGCGCGCATTCTTCGGCATCGCCTCCCTCCCTCGGTACACCAGTTGGTTGTGAAACTTCGTGAAGAGCAAATTGCGCCAACCGAGGCCTCCTACCGATATACGCATGGAATAACTGGACACAACGGCCTCTGCCAGCGCCTTTTCCATGGTCACCGTAGCCGCATGGAAATTTATATCGGCGAAGAACGCAGGCCAGACCTTGAACATTTCGTTGTCCGCGAAGTATTTGGCAATAACGTCCACATTGCTACATTGAATCAAATCAAGTCCGGAGATGGTCAGATCGGATATCGCGGTAAGAGCGAAGACCCTATTACGCTCGCTTATACAGGGACACTCGGGACATTTGAGGCTACGCTGCCAGCCAATCGAGTCTTCTTTGTGGAGAACGAAACTAGTGTGGAATCGTTAGCGCGCGAAGTTGCACGACTGATCAAGCGCGAAGAGCGTACGTCCGAGAAAATTCGCGCAGTATGCTACGAGGGCATCGACAAAGGCGCTGAAGCCATCATTTGAATTCACATGCCAACGGATAGTTTTGCCAAATAGCTTAGCTCCCCGTTACTGGACGCCTTTGCTTCAGCTGCTAAGATCCAAAAAGGTGGCAGCACTTGAAACTGTAGCCCGATCGTCCGAGTTCGCCCAACGAGGATGCGCTGTACTGAGGTGCTTTCCACATCCCCCAGAGATAACATCGTCCCGTAGCTGCTTCCAGATCTAACCCGAATTTGATCTCGCTGAGCACCAACGGCTCCGTAAATCGTCATGAGCCTCAAAAACCCGTAACTAGCCACACCCTCAAAAGCTAAATTGCTCGCATCAGTTGTGGCCAGTGCCATCAGACGACTATAGCTGGCTCGCAAAGCAAATGCTGGTAGCGCGAAAGCCTCAAAAAAAGTCCACTGCCCATACCCAGAGATAAGAGTGGCTTTGGTGGAAGGCTCCTGACCAAATGCCCCACCCACGTCGATGGACCACGGTAATCCTTTATGGATGTGGAGCCGAGGAACTAGGACCTGTCTTGGGGTATTGCCTACTGTACTCAGATCCTGGTTTCTTCCTCGCCAGTGCTCTCGCATCAGCTCTTGGTTTGCGGGAGTCTGATGCGACGAGATTCCAGCCCCTAGGCCCCACCCAATCGTCCCATGGCTACCGGCATGCTCAATGGGTGAGTAGCTATTGGCGCGCGTCAAATAGTAAAAATATTGATCAATATCGGTATCGCTCACAGCCCCAAAAAGAGGCCTTGTCAGTAAAAATGCCGACCAGAAAATTAATTTCATGATGGACCGGCGCAAGCAAAACATGTTTTGATCCCCCCGAACTATTTTTTGGTCCAGCCACAGGAGCTGCCTGATGAAAATGACCTTCATCGACCATTATGACAGCTTTAGTTTCAACGTTCTAGACTGGTTAAAGCGGTCTATGGGGCCTGACGTTCAGATTGCTCGACTCACCCACGACGATCAGCTAGGTTTGGCAAGACTCAAAAAAAACATGACACCTATCATCATTTCACCAGGACCTGGTTCGCCGAAAGACTATCCAGAGACCCTATCACTATTGAACGAAGCCTTGGCGAAAGTACCTCTATTAGGAATCTGTCTTGGACATCAGATGCTCGGAACTCTTGCCGGTGGAAAAATCAAAAAAGCCATGGATCCATGGCACGGAACAGCCACTGAAATCAAGATCGCAGCAAAGAACTGGTTTTCGCGAGAGTTGCCAGAAAGCTTTAATGCCGTCGTTTATAATTCTTTAATTGTAGACCTCGAACAAAAAACTTCCCCTGACTGGCAAGTTTTGGGAGTCGATAAACAAAATCAGCTCATGATGCTTTCGCACCGAGATCTACCCATTGCATCTGTGCAGTTTCATCCTGAGTCCTTCGCCTCAGATAATGTCGAGACCCTTGCAAGAAACTTCTTACAAAAAATCCAACGCTAGCTCATTAATTAGATGAAGCAATTGATTGCAGGATGTCAGCAATACGCTGAGGTACAGCCTGCACAGCTGCGTGCGCCTGCTCTTTTTGAATGATGTCAGCATTATCACCAAGCCTTAATATGGAATCTTCCAATGATTGAGGGGTCATCTGAGTTTCCCCTAGGGTGATCGCCCAGCCATTTGCCTGGAAACTTCTGGCATTGAGCACCTGATCTCCGCGACTACCCACCTCAAGCGGTATTAAAAGCATTGGTTTTCTTAGAGCTAGAAGCTCAAAAATGCTGTTAGCTCCTGCGCGACTCACGACGACACTTGCTGCCGATAGCACGTCTTTAAGCTCTTCCCCCAAAAACTCAAACGCCCTATATCCGGGTGCTGCGTAGCCAATAGACTTCCCTTTTCCAGTCAAATGAACCACGTTGTAGGTTTTCGTGACTTTATCAAGGATCACTTTCAGAGCTTCATTAATTCGCTGCGCTCCTTGACTGCCCCCCATGACCAAGAGAATCGGTTTAGCGTCGCTAAAACCGCAGACAGACTTTCCTCTTGCTGCATCACCGTTAAAAAGCTCACCGCGCACTGGTGTGCCCACGTGAACCGACTTGAACTGTGGAAGATACTTTGCCGTTTCTGGGAACGTGAAAAGAATTTTCCGTGAAAATGGTGCGATAATCTTATTAGCCAAACCTGGCGAATAATCGGACTCATGAGTCACCACAGGAACACGACAAATCCAAGCTGCCAGTGTCACCGGAACCGCAACAAAGCCGCCCTTGCTAAAAACAACATCAGGCTTTAAACGCAACATGAGAAGCACTGACTGAAAAAAACCCACGACAATTCTAAATACATCCAACCCATTCTGAACGCTAAGATATCGACGCAATTTTCCAGTCGAGATTTGAAAGAAAGGAATTCCTGCGCCGTGAGCCAATCCCTTTTCAACACCACCTGAACCAATATAATAAACAGAAAAACCCACACGGCGTAGCTCCGGCAGGATAGCCAAATGTGGCATTACGTGCCCCGCAGTTCCACCACCGGTCAACACAATCCGCAAATGCTGCTGATTCTTCCCTTCTTTTCCAAGTTTTGATGACATGATCAAAGACCCCTCTCAGAAAAATTTGCAGAGAGCAAACCAGGAAGCTGCTTTGAAATTGGATAGTGCCGTTGAATGGCACTTATAATTTCACTTCTTTCACCTACATAGGCCGCGATCTTTTTCCCAGCAACCACCTCAAGGCTCTTGATCCGATCAGGATTTGAAGCATCGGCAAAAACAACTCGCAATGTTCCATCACTTTTCAGCTCAAAAGGAAATGCCAAATGTTCCAACGCAAATTCGTAAGGGACAAAGTCAAAGACTTCCGATTCCACATTTAAAATCCTGACTCTCATGAGTCGCGGAAGTTTAAACTCTTCAGACAATATTTCTGCGATTTTACTTTCATCAACAAGGTGCGTCTCAATAACAGCCTTGAACGCATCGACACCCCACTGTTCCATAAATCCCAGTACGACCTTCTGACCGGTAGCTGAGAGATGCCCGCGATGCCTGAGGATCTCAAAAATTCTCTCTTGACTGTCAAGACTCATCACTTATTTTCCATTCCACTACGTAATTTTGAAGCCCAGAGACACGCATATTAATACCGTCATTTACTTGATCTCTGCAAATCCTAACTGATTTTTGAAAAAGCCTCCATACACCACCCCACTCAAGCGTAGCGCAGCTTTTGATCTCTGAATTTCGAAACGGTGCGTCAGAAACCCTGCGCGAGACGTCCACATGTACCTCCCTAAATCTATCAGCTCCTTGCAAGCGAAGCTCTGATGCACTGCTTTTAATGACAGCCATCGATGACAGCCATTCAGCGGGCCAAACGCCCGAAAGCACACATCCAACTTCATCTGATTTTAGGGGGATATCATACCCTTCAACATTCAGAACACCTGACGAGCTCTCAAAAATATTTAACTTGCTCGCAGAAGTAGATTCCCAAATCTGGTTGTTTCGTGAAATCTCGTAAACAGTGTCTCCCATTGGAGTATTAAATTGAATGGTAGCTTTGCGGGGACTTTGGAAGGACCAAACCACCTGCGAAGAAAAAACTCGCGCCCCATCCTTAGAAAGGGTCAAAGCGGCCTCATTCTCAATGGGAGCACAAGCTCTAAATAGGGGTTGAAAGACTACCGGCACCAGGGCTGGCTCGTGAGGCCTTTGCAACGTTGCGCATGCTGACAGCTGCAGCAAGAAAAACCAAACCGCCACGAAATAATGGATGCGATCATGATTTAAAGATGACCGCGCCAACTCAACCTCCGCTAGAAATTTCAAGCTTAAGCGCGTCAAATTTTTTCTGAATTCTAACCTGATCACGGGAGTCATTTTTAATTTTTAATGCCTCTTTGTACTTTTCAAGCGCCTTTTTTTTGTCACCCAAGGCTGCATGCGTATCTCCCGCGTGCTCCCATATCACGCCCTCTTCGCGTTCAAGCTTGAGAGCCTTCTCTAGGATTTCTAGCGATTTTTTGTACTGCTTCTTCTGAAACAGAATCCAGCCTAAAGAATCTAGATATCCACCATTTTGAGGCTGTAATTTTAAGGCTTTTGTAACCAGCGCTTCTGCTTCGTCCAGATTTCGACCTTCTTCCGCCAGCATGTACCCTAGAAAATTAAGCGCTGAGGCATCCGAGGCGTCACGTTCAATCACTTGTCTCATGATCGCCTCAGCAGATGCTTTGTCGCCAGCTCGCTCCAGGTAGGCTCCCTTGCTAAACAACAGTTTGTTTTCATCCGGAAAGCGCTTCATCCCCTGCTCGATAACTTCAACAGCATCTTTAATCTTTTCAGCCTCTGCCAGGATCTCTGCCCATAACATAAAAGAAGAGGGCGTCGCATCTTTTCGTTGGCTTACCACCTTCATTAGATCAATAGATTCTTTAGTCTTTCCAGACTGCTTGAGCAAAATTGCCTGCTGCGTCATGGCATCAACTTTGAGTGGTGATTCTTCTTGAATTCTTCCAAATCTCTGAACCGCCTCGTCACGGCGACCAGCCCGCTCCAGGGCAAGTCCAGCCATAAAAGCGACTCGATCAGATTCCGGCAATTCTGACTCGAGACTTAAGATAACTCGTAGCGCTTCTTCATAGCGCTCTAGCTCCCAAAGAATGAGAACTTTTTGCATTTTAAGGCCAGGAACTTCTTCCCGACTGTTATCAATCATATCTTCAATAAGACTCAATGCTGTGGAAAGGTTGCCTAGCTCTTTGTAAAGACCAAGCATACGCTGTACGAGTTCTGTGTTACCTGGATCAAAACGATAAAGCTGTTCGTACAACTTGACGGCCTCTTTGCCGCGTTTATTTAGATCGAGGGTGAGCGCATAAATCAGAGCGAGCTCGGGGTTGTTTTCCTGCATCTCCCAGGCTCTTCGGGCTGGCTCAAGGGCCTCTTTGACTTTTTTCGCCCCGATTAACAGGCGGCTCAAAACACTCCAACCCTGCACACTATGCGGATTATTTCTCGTCATTTTCTGGGCAACATCAATTGCTGCGGTGATTTGGCCACTGATTTGTAAGCTTTTAATGAGCGCAATGAATGCATCTTCAAGATGAGGATTCAGCTCGATAGCCTTTCGAAGCTGGATTTCACTTTCCTTAAAGTCTCGCGCAACGATGAGTGCCTGGCCATAAAGTAGCCGCAAATTTGCATCAAACGGATAGAGCAAAGCCATTCGGCGCGCTTCTGTTAGGCCTTCGTCACTTTTGGGATTTGATAATATCTTTGAACGTACTAATTGCGATCCAGTAAATGAATTCGGATCCAAGTTATAGGAAAGCTCGAAATGGGATTCTGCACCAGGAGCATCTCCTTGTAAGAACTTTTTCTGCGCAACTAAATAGTGAAACATAGCATTGGCACGACGATTTGCCGGAGACCACATCGCCGACGGGTCGGTTAACGCCGCATCTGGCGAATCCATTGGTTCGATGCTGTCTGAGTTCTCATTCTGACCACCTTGAACGTCCGTACCAGACAAAATATCCGCATTTTTCCTTGGTGATACCGTCCGGCAGGATGCTGTCGAGAAGACAGCAAATAGCGCAGAGGATATCCAAATTGATTTCCAAGTATTCACACGAATTCCGATCCAAAGAGATTAACTATGCATTCACATCCAACCATTAAACAACGATACATTATAACCGCTTCTTGCCTGATCCAGCAAAGAAGGCACACTAAGATCATCCCCGTAGAAGATGCGGACCAGGCACAAACCCTCGG
>Ga0214921_10004537_pt1 | contig 20347 bp, 20 predicted proteins | sample LL1505_MetaG_FD_177992 | JGI IMG/M metagenome (GOLD analysis project Ga0214921, IMG submission 177992) | Freshwater microbial communities from Lake Lanier, Atlanta, Georgia, United States - LL-1505 | ecosystem: Environmental > Aquatic > Freshwater > Lake | place: USA: Georgia | collected...
GTCTCATTCATAACATCAGCTGTAAATGTTCCATTCTCAAGCTCAATAGCTGTCAAGCAAGTTCCACTGCAACATATGGAGTCGCCTCTTTTGATGTCACTGGTAACCAGTGGGCCAGAGATGGTTAGCCTGACCGCGTCAGACTGCTTCTCAATAGCGATAACCTTGCCTAACTCTTCGATGATTCCGGTAAACATTTATTTACTCTCCTTAGGCACAGCTCTAATGAACACATCATCACCAATACGCTTCACTTCAGTGAAACTAAGCTCTAATGCTTTCTGCATGGTGTCGATTCCAATATCTGTAACAGCAACGTTTGTGCCACCAACAAGCAGTGGCGCTTGATAAATCAAAATCTCGTCAAAGATGCCTTGAGCGATAAATTCACTTGCAAGCTGTGCTCCACCTTCAACCAAGACATGTCTGATTCCTCTATCCCAAAGTTGGCTGAGAACTTCTTTGATGTCATGAGTTTTTAGCTGAACGGTTGGCGCTTCATCATTGAATACACGCAGGTCTTGACTTAGTTCACTATTACCAACCACAACTCGAAGTGGTTGATGTTCATACCTCGAGCCATCTGGTTTTCTAGCGGTTAGATCTGGGTTGTCATACTGAACTGTTGAAGTGCCAACCAAGATTGCATCAAGTTGCGACCTTCGTAGGTGAACATCTTCTCGTGAAACAGAACCTGAAATCCACTTGCTGGTCTTATCAGTAGCGGCAGTTCGACCATCAAGAGTCTGCGCCCATTTCAAAGAGACGTAAGGTCTTTGCTTGTTGATTGCAGTAAGCCACACAACCGATTGCTCGAATGCAAGCTCTGCTAGCACCCCTTCAATAACTTCAACTCCAGCAGCTGCTAGAGAGCTGGCACCACCAGCCGATTCATTGCCAGGATCTTTAACCGCATAAACAACTCTTGAAATCCCGGCAGCTATTAGAGCTTGTGAACAAGGCCCAGTTCGGCCGGTGTGATTACAAGGCTCTAAAGTAACAACTGCAGTTGCACCGGCAGGAACAGCATCAAGCTTGCTAAGCGCATCGACTTCAGCATGCGCGGTTCCAGCACCTTTGTGCCAACCTTCGGCGATAACCTTCAAATCTGCATCAAGAATGACGGCACCAACCTGAGGGTTAACACCATATGCAGGTCCGAGTAGGGCTAGCTCAAGTGCCCGACGCATCGCCGGTTCAAACACACTGAGATTTGTCATCCCGAGCCTTTCCTAAAAGAAAGAACGTCGGGGCAGGGTCGGCAGGCGACCAAAGGCCAGGCCAATATAGGCCAAACCTTCTGTTCTTCTACCATCCGGACTTTAACCGTCGGTTCTGGAGTTTCACCAGATCAACCGCCAAACCAAATACCAGGGCATTCGTTGCTATTTAAAGCAGCTTGTCGGGTCGCGGACTGTAACCGCCGGTTCAGATTTACACTGACCCCGAAGAACTTTTATTACAAGATAAGTGTCCCAGATATTGGCTTATTGCGGAACCCTATTGGCTAGAAGCGAACAAATTATTGCGCTTTGATGAAGCCAATTCGGTCATAAACCAGAGCTAAAGTCTCTTCCGCCACAGCCTTGGCCTTCTCTGCACCAGAGGAAAGTAATCTATCCAACTCGGTTGGGTCACTCATTAGGTCATTCGCTCGATCCCTGATGGGCCCAAGAGCGCTAATTACAACATCAGCCACTTCACTCTTTAGTACTCCGTATCCTGCTCCGGCAAAACGATCCTCGAGTGAGACTAAGGCTTCGCCACTAATAGATGAGTGGATAGAAAGCAGGTTTGAAACACCAGGCTTGTTTTCCCAGTCAACTCTGATTGAAGCATCCGTATCGGTAACAGCACTCTTGATCTTCTTCATGATGGTTGAATCATCATCCATGAGATTTACTAAACCTTTAGGATCGGCTGCTGATTTAGACATCTTTGCCGTTGGGTTTTGTAAGTCGTAGATTTTCGCAGTTTCTTTGAGGATATGAGCCTCAGGAATTGTGAAGGTCTTACCAAAGCGCGTATTAAATCGTTCTGCAAGATCACGTGTTAGTTCCAGATGCTGTCTTTGGTCTTCACCTACCGGTACTGCTTTTGGTTGGTAAAGCAGGATATCTGCGGCCTGAAGAATTGGGTAAGTAAATAAACCAACTGAAGCTGATTCGCTACCGGCTTTTTGCGACTTGTCTTTGAATTGGGTCATGCGACTTGCTTCACCAAAACCAGTAATGCAGTTCAACACCCAGGCCAGCTCAGCATGGGCTGGAACATGACTTTGAACAAATAAAGCAGAGTCTTGAGGGTTTATGCCAGCAGCGATGTATTGAGCTGCAGTTCTTCGGGTATTGGTTCTTAGCTCGTTTGGATCTTGAGGAACTGTGATGGCATGAAGATCAACGATTACGTAGAAGGCGTTGAAGTCACGCTGCATGTTTACCCAGTTGACCAATGCGCCTAGATAGTTACCCAGGTGCAGTGATGATGCACTTGGCTGCATGCCACTTAGAAGATTTGCTTTGCCACTCATGTTAGATAGCGTACTCAACAACAACAGGGGAATGGTCTGTGAAACGGGTGTCATAGCTGGCGGCTCTATGAACCTTGTAATTACTAGCAAGTTTGGCAAGTTTCGGAGTTGCTATTTGGTAGTCAATTCTCCAGCCGGTATCGGTATCGAAGGCTTGCCCTCTAAATGACCACCAGGTGTATGCACCAGGAGTTTCTGGATGGGCTTGGCGACCGAGATCAACCCAACCTTGTTTATGCATCCAGGTATCGAAATAAGCACGTTCTTCAGGAAGGAAACCAGCATTCTTGAGATTACCTTTCCAGTTCTTGATGTCTAGTTCGGTATGCCCAACATTCAGATCGCCCACCACGACACATAGGCCATCGATTTTTTTGATTTCAGCCATTCGCTTGGTCATAGCATCTAGGAACTTGTATTTCTCAACTTGCTTAGGTGAATCAACTTCACCTGAGTGCACATAGGTGCTGATAACAGTTAGCGTTTTAGATTTGAACTTGAAGTCAACTTCTAACCATCGGCCAGCACTATCAAAACTCTTTGGCCCCAGTTCTGTTCTAGAAGCAACTGCCTTCATCTTTGAAACAACCGCAACTCCAGCCCTTCCTTTAGCCGAGGCATTGTCATGGAGGATGTGCCAGGTTGTTCCATCGTTTTGTTCTTTAGCGATGCCTACAAAAATCTCTTCAAGATCAGTTGTTTCCGCTCTGACTTCCTGCAAGGCAATGATGTCGGGTGATTCAGCTATCACCCAATCAGCTAAACCTTTGCGGTATGCGGCTCTAACACCATTTACGTTGATGGTGGCAATCTTTAGGTTTTCAGGCATGGGACAAGTTTAAGGTCATCTTAGACTTGTCTGGTGAGCGAAAGAGTTTTGGTCGGTGCAGGTGTTGGTTCCGGCATAGCCATGGGGCCGGCTTTGACTTTGCGCTCAGATAGCTATATCCCTTGGGATATCGAAGGTGCAGGTAGCAATAGAGGCTTACTCGCTATCAAGGAAGCGCTCCATGATGTTGATCAAGACCTAGCCAAACTCGAGACCAACGCAGAAGCAATAGAAATCATTGAAGCACTCCGATTAGTGTTGCGTGACCCAGAGTTACTTGCAAGTATTAAGGAGTTTCTAGCTGATGGGGCAAATACTCAGAGAGCAGTCAGTGGAGCTTTTAGAAAAGCAGCTACTTCTCTGAGCAAACTTGGAGAGTACTTTTCTGATCGGGCCAGTGATGTTTTAGAACTCAGAACTAAAGTAATTGACAAGCTAGCTGGACGTAAAGACGCAGTTTTGCCGGACGAACCTTTTATATTAGTTACCGATAATTTAGGGCCCATTGAAATTAGCAAGCTAGCGGACTCGAAGATAGTTGGTCTAGTTACTTCATCCGGTAGCCCGGCATCTCATACAGCTATTCTCGCTAGAGCAATCGGTTTGCCGACAGTCGTGTCCGTCTTAGGAGCTGAGTTAATTGCCAGCGGGGACTTCCTAATTTTAGATTCCAGCTGTGGTCAAGTTTTTGTTGGTCCTGATGAAATTGAACTCAGCCAGTATGGACAAGCGATGGAAGTAAATCTGCTAACTAAATCAATTCGCACTGTTGCTGCTCATGAACTGCCTGTGAAGCTTTACGCCAATCTAGGTTCAAGTTCTGAGGCCTTATCTGCCAGAGACTTTGGAGCTCAAGGTGTGGGGTTATTTAGGACAGAGTTATTATTCCTCGGAGCAAAGGAAGCTCCTAGCTTTCAACAACAGGTGCTTGAGTACTCTAGATTGCTAGCTGAGTTTCCAGACCAAGTTGTCATAGTAAGAGTGTTGGATCTTGATACCGATAAACCACTGCCTTTTCTAAAGCTTGTCGAAAAGGGTAAGTATGCAAACCGTGGGTTTCAAGCACTGTTAGCCAATCCTGAGGTCCTGGAGACTCAGTTGTTGGCGTTGGCAAAAGCTCAAGAGAATTATCCGCAAGCTCAGTTGTGGGTGATGGCACCGATGATTACATCAGCTCAGCAAGCAAAGACGTTTATAGAGATGGCTCATCTTGTTGGTTTGTCAACTGCAGGGGTGATGATTGAGGTGCCTGAGGTATGTGAAATGAGTGTGCTCGAAGATATTGTTTCGGAAGTTGATTTCCTAAGTATTGGAACAAATGATCTAACTCAATACACATTAGATAAAGACAGGTTGACTTCGCAATTAGCCGTTAGCGATGTTAGAAAACCAGAAGTTATGAAATTGATTGAAAGAGTTATTAGCTCAGCTAATAGCCATGGTAAGCCCGTTGGAATATGCGGGGAAGCAGCCGGAGATCCGGAGTCAGCGCAAAAGTTTATTGATTTTGGAGTTAGCAGCCTGTCCGTATCACCAGCGCTGTTGCCGGGTTTGGTAGAGCAGCTTACTTAGCTATTGTCACGAAGAGATTGTTAGCTTCTCTGGTCAAGGTATATTTCTGAAGCGGCATGGTTGCCGGGCCTCTTTGAACCGACCCTGTTGTCGTGTCAAACATCGCGCCATGGCTAGGGCAGGAGATGTTTTTGCCTTGAATGGAGTTCACTTGAGTTCCTAAATGCGTGCAGGTTGGATTGAATGCTCTAAATACATCTTTTTTAGGTTGAGTGATAAGAATCATTTTGTTTATCGAGGAAATGAAAAATATACTTCCACCACCAACTTTTAAATCCTTAGTGGCACAAACCTTGTATTTCTTGCTCGAAGCTTGAGCTGAGGAGGCTATCCCTGAAAGACCTAGGGCACCGGCAGCTATAGCGATACTGGAGAACAGGTTTCTTCGGGAAATCGAGAGCTTAGACTCAGCAACAAAAGTTGACTTAGAAGATGGGCATTCAGACATAAAACAAGCCTAGACAGGCGCTAAGAGTTTTCACTCCTAAACCGCATATTTTGCGGTTATTCTCAGGTGTTTATCGGCGACCGCGCAACACGGCTTGCTTCACTTCAGCGATAGCCTTGGTCACTTCGATACCTCTAGGACAAGCCTCAGTGCAGTTGAAGGTGGTGCGGCAACGCCAGACACCTTCTTTATCATTCAAGATGTCTAGCCTGACCTCTGCCGCTTCGTCTCTTGAGTCAAAGATGAAACGGTGAGCATTTACTATAGCCGCAGGTCCAAAGTATTGGTTATCGGTCCAGAACACTGGGCAGGATGTTGTGCAGGCTGCACAGAGAATGCACTTAGTGGTGTCTTCGAATCTTGCTCTATCTTCAGGAGACTGAATACGTTCGGCGGTAGGGGTATCCGATGCAATTAGGAAAGGCTTCACATCTCGGTAAGCCTGGTAGAACGGGTTCATGTCTACAACTAAATCCTTTTCAACCTTTAGACCCTTAATAGGTTCAACATAAATAGGTTGCGAGATGTCTAGGTCTTTGATCAGAGTCTTACAAGCTAAACGGTTTCTACCGTTAATCCTCATTGCATCTGACCCACAAACACCATGAGCACAAGATCTTCTGAATGTTAAACTTCCATCAACTTCCCATTTGATCTTGTGAAGAGCATCAAGAACACGATCAGTTCCGAACACCGTAACATCAAAGTCTTGCCACTTGGGTTCTTCATCTTTTTCTGGATCAAAGCGACGGACAAACAGGGTGACTGTGAACGATGGCACAACTGCTATTTCTTTTACTGATTCGACTGCAGTGCTCATTAGTACTTACGCTCCATCGGTGGATAGTTGGTAATAGTTACTGGCTTCCAGCCAATCTTGATTTCTTCGCCATCTTTGTATGCCATTGAGTGCACCATGAACTTCTCGTCGTTACGAGTCTCGAAGTCTTCACGGAAGTGACCGCCACGAGATTCTCTTCTCTCACGAGCTGTGTATGCAAGCACTTCAGCAAGGTCTAGTAAGAAACCAAGTTCGATGGCTTCAAGTAGATCAGTGTTGAAACGAAGGCCTCGGTCTTGAACCTGAATGTGTTCGTATCGCTTACGAAGCTCCTTGATCTTGTCGAGCGCTTCGTTTAGAGATTCTTCAGTTCTATAAACCTGAGCATTCTTATCCATGGTGTCCTGCAACTCTTTGCGGATAACAGCAATCTTCTCTGTTCCTGTTGCATTTCTCATGTGTTCAATTAGTTTTACAGTCTCTGCAATTGCATCCATCGGAACATCAACAAACTGGGCATCCTTGGCATACTCAACCGCGTAGATACCTGCACGCTTACCGAAGACGTTGATATCCAACAGTGAGTTAGTGCCTAGCCGGTTAGCGCCGTGCACTGAAACACAGGCACACTCACCGGCAGCATAAAGACCAGGAACAACAGTGCTGTTATCTCTTAGAACTTCAGCCTTGATGTTGGTTGGAATGCCACCCATGGCATAGTGAGCAGTTGGGAATACAGGAACTGGCTCTGTGTATGGCTCAACGCCTAGGTAGGTTCTTGCAAACTCTGTGATATCTGGAAGCTTGGCATCGATAACAGCAGGCTCTAGGTGGGTTAGATCTAGAAGAACATAGTCCTTGTGTGGACCTGCTCCTCTTCCTTCACGCACTTCATTAGCCATGGCACGAGCAACCATATCTCTCGGAGCTAGGTCCTTGATGGTTGGTGCATAGCGTTCCATGAACCTTTCACCGGAAGCGTTGCGAAGAATGGCTCCTTCACCACGAGCTGCTTCGGAGAGCAAAATACCAAGTCCAGCAAGACCAGTTGGATGGAATTGGTAGAACTCCATGTCTTCTAGAGGAAGACCCTTACGGTAGATGATGCCAACGCCATCACCGGTAAGGGTGTGAGCGTTAGAGGTGGTCTTGAAGATCTTGCCGAAACCACCGGTAGCAAAAACAATTGACTTACCTTGGAAAACGTGAAGTTCACCGGTAGCAAGTTCATAGGCGACAACAGCAGCTGGTCGCTCAACTCCATCGACAGTGTTCATAACCAGGTCTAAGACATAGAACTCGTTATAGAACTCAATGCCTAGCTTTACGCAGTTTTGGTACAAAGTCTGCAGAATCATGTGACCGGTACGGTCAGCTGCATAACAAGATCTTCTGACCGGTGCTTTACCGTGGTCACGAGTGTGTCCACCGAATCTTCTCTGGTCGATCTTGCCATCAGGAGTTCTGTTGAAAGGAAGACCCATGTTCTCAAGGTCAATTACCGCTTGAACAGATTCTTTTGCAAGAATCTCGGCTGCATCTTGGTCAACAAGGTAGTCTCCACCTTTAACAGTGTCGAAGGTGTGCCACTCCCAGTTATCTTCTTCAACGTTTGCCAGTGCTGCAGCCATACCGCCCTGAGCTGCTCCGGTGTGTGAACGAGTAGGGAAGAGCTTAGATATAACAGCAGTCTTAGCGTGCGGTCCTGCTTCAATAGCGGCACGCATACCGGCACCACCAGCGCCAACAATTACAACGTCGTACTGGTAGTGATGTACTTTGACTTCAGACAATTTATTCCTTTAGCCTTTGCAGACTAGATCTGGTAGATAGTTGTGAACATTAGGATCAATGCAAGGATCGAAAGTTGTGATAACTAAAGTTCCTAGCAAGATAAGAGCAGCTGCAACTACCCAAAGCGTTACATTAAGTGCTTTACGAAGCCATTCTCTTTCTGAGTAGTCGTTGACTAGAGTTCTCATTCCATTGGTGCCGTGAATAAGTGCTAGCCACAAAATCAAACCATCGTAAACCTGCCAGAACGGAGAGGCCCACTTACCGGCAACAAATGCAAAGTCAATTGCCTTTACTCCACGTTCAGGAAGAACAAGGTTCACCAATAGGTGACCGATGATAAGGAAGATAAGAATGACACCTGAGATGCGCATAAATATCCAAGCACGCTTTTCCCACTGAGCACCTTTACGTGATCTAGGTGCATCTGGTTGTTCAATAACGATGGCCATTATTACGCTCCAAAGATATGCATCAGCTGACGAGGCACAAAACCAGCCATCAGGATTACCCAAATAACAAGAACAACCCAGAACATCTGATTCTGGTACTTAGCGCCCTTGCGCCAGAAGTCAATTAGCATCACGCGAATACCGTTGAAGCCGTGGAACAAGATAGCTCCAACTAGGCCAATTTCGGCTAATCCAACGATTGTGGTCTTATAAGAGGCAACCACTGAGTTATAGGCTTCTGGGCTTACCCGAACCAACGCAGTATCAAGGATATGCACTAGGAGGAAGAAGTAGATTCCCACTCCGGTAATACGGTGTAAAACCCAAGACCACATGCCTAATTTGCCGCGATACAGGGTGCCGGCAGGTCTATTTGCCAATTAAGTCCTCCTTGATTGGCCCTGAGTTTACGGGCCTAATCAACCTTAATGATAACTTGCGAGCCAAGGTAAAAATGCCCTTTAGCCCTATCTGGGTTAGGCTTTTGAGGTTATGAACGACCATAGAGAGCCAATGGCTCGGTTCTATTCTGTTATCCCAGCTGGCGGTATCGGCAGCAGGCTCTGGCCGCTATCTCGCGCATCCGCGCCAAAGTTCCTCCACGACTTAACTGGTTCCGGTCAAACACTTTTACAAGACACTTGGGATCGACTCGAACCACTTTCGGGCTCGGACCGAATTGTTGTTGTCACTGGTGTCGCTCATAAAACAGCAGTTGTTGAACAATGCGCTGATTTATCTAAAAGCAATCTATTTTTAGAACCAAGCCCGAAGGATTCAACGGCAGCCATAGCCTTGGCTGCAGCTATTTTGATGAAACGTGAACCAGATGTGATTATCGGTTCCTTTGCGGCAGATCACGTGATTACAGATAACAAAGAATTCTCTGATTCTGTCAAAGAAGCAGTTGCCGTTGCGGCCACCGGCAAGATCGTTACCATCGGTATCGAACCTACGGAACCATCGGTTGGCTTTGGATATATCAAGGCTGGCGAAAAGATGGATCTTGATTTTGCTAAGCATGCTCGTCATGTCGATAAATTTGTTGAAAAGCCAGATATCGAGCGAGCCAGAAAGTACGTGAATTCCGGAAAGTATCTCTGGAATGCTGGAATGTTTATTGCCCCGGCAGCTTTGCTGCTTCAAGTCCTCAGTGAAACCGAACCTGAGTTGCACGGCAAAATCACGGAGTTGGCAGCAGCTTGGGGAACCGCTGCAGAACATCAGGCCTTTGAAATTATCTGGCCATCGCTAAAAAAGATTGCGATTGATTATTCCGTAGCCGAACCGGCTGCAGCTCAAGGTTTAGTGGCTGTCGTTCCAGCTAAGTTTGGCTGGCATGATGTCGGAGATTTCGCAGCTATCGCAGAACTGCAATCAGGTGGCAAGCGAAACCATCTAGCTGTATTGGGTGAAGTTCAAGTTTTGGCTGATAAATCAAATGGGATCTTAATTTCAGAAACCGGTAGATTGGTTGCTCTAATCGGCTTAGAAGATGTGATTGTCGTTGACACTGCCGATGCGCTTCTAGTTACAACTAAAGCTCATGCTCAAAGAGTAAAGAACCTAGTCGATTCGCTGAAGTCCACGGGCCACAGCGACGTACTCTAAGTCAAAAAATGAAAGCAAGCGCGCGGATAGTAGTTGGTTTAGTCCTGGGCTCTCTACTATTTTCGCTTACTGCCTGCGCAGGCAAAAAAGAGCCGACATCTGATCACAAAGCTAAAACTACTGCTTGTCTAATTCGCTCTGAAATTCAAGTTCCAGGCACACCCGAAAAACAATTGGCTGCCGATCTAGTGGAAGCTCAAGTTGTTTACGGTTTAGCTGTTCGAGAAGTCGAAATTACTCGCGGAGCTGGGAGCATTTCAACCAAGTTACTTTCCGCACTTCAATCCGGTTGTGTGCTTATGGTCTCCGCTAACACCGACTATCTGAACGACCTGGCAACATTCGCTAGATTGCATGCGAAGATGATGGTGCTTTTTGTTGGTGGCGGTATTTCAGAAGCAGATCAGCCAGCTAACTTCAGGTGGGTGGCGGACGGTGCTCTAAGTGGCGCGAAACTTGCAGGGTTTGCTGCGGCTGGTAAGTCACATCAGCAGAGAGTTAACCTCTTTATTCAACCCTCATACTTTCAGGCAAAGAATATAGAACAAGCTTTTAGTGAAGGGTTAGCTGCATACAACCTGATTACCAATACAGAAGTTAAGTTAGTTGTTCACGAGGTAACTACCACCCTAGAAATTAGAACTCATTTGAAAAAACTTGACAGTGCTGACGTCATTGCAATCTTTGCTGGGAAAAATGTTTGGCAAGGGCTCACGAGTTTTGATTCAGCGGGACCAGTTGTCTTGGCAGCGGACATTCAATTCGGCGACACTTTGAAAATCAAAGATTCTAGAGTAATTGCCTCTATCGAGAGAGGCACCTCGCTGCCGGTCTTGAAGGCAGTAAGCAGCCTTTTAGCTAGAAAATTTATTAGTGAGCCTAAATACCGAGTTGAGCAAACCCTCAAGTCCAACTTGATAGTTTTGAGAACTTTAGATGCTGGAGTTTTTGATGGGGAGCTATTGGATCGGTTGGACTCTTATAAACAGGGTCTAATCGCATCCAAAACAAACTGAAATGTAACACCTAGGTAAAAACCGACGATTCTTGGCAATTCTGCATGCCTTAGGGGAGTAGTGTCGAGGTGTGTGTGGTTGGTGATCGGCACCAACTAAAAATAATCAGGAGGAAATTGTGAACAATGTTTCACGTAAGGCTCTTGCAGGAGTAGCCATGGCAGCAGCCAGCCTACTCGTGCTCTCGGGCTGTGCATCACCTAAGCCAGGCGCTGGATACATCGAATGTGGTGTTTCTGACGAAGGTTCATGGACTGACAAGTCATTCAACGAGTCTGTAATGGATGGTTTGATGAAGGCCAAGGACGAGTTCGGTGTCGAGCTTAAGTCTGCCGAATCAAACTCATCAGAAGACTTCGCTCCAAACCTACAGTCAATGATTGACGCTAAGTGTGATGTCATCATCGCTGTTGGTTTCAACCTAGTTGACGCAGTTAACACTGCAGCTGAAGCTAACCCAACAAATAACTTTGTAACAATTGATGGTTGGTCAAACGGTGCAACAAACCTAAAGCCAGTTGGATACAACATGGCTGAGTCATCATACCTAGCAGGTTATGCAGCTGCTTCATACTCAACAACCAAGGTTGTTGGTGTTTACGGTGGTATGAAGATCGGCGCTGTAACAGCATTCATGGATGGTTTCTACTACGGTGCTAAGGCATACGAGACTGAAACTGGCACTCCAGTAACTGTTGTTGGTTGGGACGCAACTACCCAAAAGGGTGACTTCATTGGTGGATTTGCACCTAACGACGCTGCTGGTAAGGCAATTGCTGCTGGTCAGCTAGCTCAAGGTGCAGACGTTCTTCTACCTGTTGGTGGAGACCAGTTCGGTGCTCTTTCAGAAGCTATCAACGAAGCCGGTTCTAGTGCCAAGATGATTGGTGTTGACAAGAACTGGACCGTTGCTAACCCTGAGTATGCAGATCTAATGCTTACCTCAATTGAGAAGCGTATGACCCAGGCTGTTTATGACATCGTGAAGGCTGCTGCAGTCGACAAGACTCCATTCACAGGCGACGCATACACCGGTACCTTGGCTAACAACGGTACTGACATCTCAGAAACAACTTTCATTGATGACGCTCTAAAGGCGAAGCTTGCAACACTAAAGGCTGGCATCATTGACGGTTCAATTAACCCACTTCAGTAATATCAAGTAGGCGATTCAGGGAACTGCCGAGGCGAAAGCCTCGGCAGTTCTGCTTTCATAGGTGGGCTAGATTATAACCTAGGAAGTGCAAAGGAGCAGGTAAGGCAGTATGAAACTAGAACTGCGGAACATTACTAAAAGATTTGGCACGCTTGTTGCTAATGATGACATCAGCCTCACCTTGAAGCCGGGTGAAATACACAGCCTGTTAGGTGAAAACGGCGCAGGTAAATCCACTCTCATGAATGTGCTCTATGGATTGCTGCAACCCGATGAAGGTGAGATCCTCATTGATGAGAAGCCAGTAAAGTTTTACGGCCCGGGAGACGCTATGGCCGCAGGCATTGGAATGGTTCATCAGCATTTCATGCTTATTCCAGTTTTCACAGTTGCCGAGAATGTCGTTCTAGGGCATGAACCAACGGGCAAAATAGGGAACCTAGATCTAAACGCGGCCCGTAAGTTGGTAAAGGAAATCTCTGATCGCTTTGGGTTCGATATTGACCCGGATGCAAAGGTTCAAGATCTTCCGGTTGGAGCGCAACAAAGAGTTGAAATTATCAAGTCGCTTGCGCGTAACGCTAAGGCCCTAGTCCTCGATGAACCGACTGCGGTGCTAACCCCACAAGAAACCGATGAGCTTATGGACATCATGAGGGGATTGGCGAAGTCCGGCACATCCATCATTTTCATCACCCATAAACTTCGTGAAGTGCAACAGGTGGCAGATCGAATCACAGTTATTCGCCAGGGAAAAGTTGTTGCCAGCCCTTCACCTAAGGCATCTGCCAGCGAACTAGCTTCATTAATGGTTGGACGCGAAGTTGACCTAGTTGTGAAAAGGAAACCAGTAAAGATTGGTGCTGAAACTTTGGTCGTCAAGGAACTGACTGTCCTAGATGATCGTCAGCACCAGATGGTTGATGGCGTTACCTTTAGCGTCCACGATGGCGAGGTGCTCGCTATTGCAGGTGTTCAAGGAAATGGTCAAACCGAGCTAGCTGAGGCTATTCTTGGGCTTCGCAAGATTCATTCAGGAAGCATCGAAGTTGCAGGTCAAGATGTGACTAAATCTTCCGTAAGAGAAGTGTTGGAAGCCGGACTCGGATACATTCCGGAGGACAGAAAGAAAGATGGGTTGGTCGGTGAGTTCTCCATTGCTGAGAACCTAATGCTTGATGGGTCTTTTGGAGCGCCTTTCGCTAAAGGTGTTCAAGTCGATTTTGCTAAGCGCGATGAGATAGCCGAGAAGCTAATTCAGGAGTTCGATATCAGAACACCATCAGCGCAAACCCTGGCTAAACAGCTCTCCGGTGGTAACCAGCAAAAAGTGGTGGTGGCAAGAGAGCTCGGTCGAGAACTAAAGGTATTGGTTGCTTCACAACCGACCAGAGGTGTTGACGTCGGCTCGATTGAATTTATCCACGAACAAATCATTTCTGCCCGTGATGCTGGCAAAGCCTTATTAATTATTTCAACTGAACTTGATGAGGTCTTGGCTTTAGCTGACCGTATAGCAGTCATGTATCGAGGCAGAATTGTTGGAATAGTCGACTCTAAGACCACTAGAGAGAAACTTGGCAAGATGATGGCAGGTATCGCAGCATGAGTAAGAAAGAACTAAAGTTAGCTGAACTTGAACCAGAGAGCAAAGAAGTCTCAGTTCTAAAGGAGATTATGTCTGGTGATCCAGTTCGTATCGCTCTGTCAGTTTTACTTGGCTTCTTTATCGGAGCTATTTTTATGGTGGTATTCAATCCAGATGTAGTGAAATCTTGGTCCAACTTTGGTGCTGATCCTAACTACGCTCTTTCAACAGTTTGGTGGACCATCCAGGATGGCTACGGAGCTCTATTTTCGGGATCTATCTACAATCTGAATGCTGATAATTTCATCAACGGTATTAGACCGTTAACTGAAACGCTTCGCTTCGCGGGACCACTAATCATGGCAGGTCTTGCAGTATCCCTCACTTTCCGAGTTGGCTTATTCAACATCGGTGCAACCGGTCAAATGATGGTTGGTCTTGCCGGTGCAACATTTGTTTCAACCCGCTTACACATGCCACAGGTCATTCACATGCTGGTCGCTGTTTTAGCGGCTATTCTCTGTTCGATGGTTTGGGGAATCATCGTAGGTATTTTGAAAGCAAGGACAGGTGCCCACGAAGTCATTGTGACTATCATGCTCAATTACGTTGCAACAGATCTCTTTACTTATTTCTTGCGTGAACCTGGATTATTACTAGAAGCCAATGGCGGTGGCACTCCTAAGTCAGATCACCCGGATGGAACAGCAATGATGGGAGCTCTTCTAGGCCCAAGTTTTAAGTTGAACTATGGTTTGATTTTCGCGGCTATTGCAGTCTTCGTTTATTGGTGGTTGATGGAAAGATCAACTTTCGGTTTTAGATTCCGCATGGTGGGACACAATGCATCTGCTGCCAGGGCTGCCGGAATCAAGGTTGAAAACACTTTCGTTTGGGCACTTGCAATATCTGCTGCTTTTGCGGGGCTGGCTGCTGCGACTCAGGGTTTGAGTATGGACGGTGGCCTAACTACATCCATCGAGGCCGGGATCGGATTTGATGCAATTACGGTTGCACTGTTAGGTGGATCAAGAGCCGGAGGAGTCGTGATGGCTGGTCTACTTTTCGGCGCATTCAAAGCTGGTTCGTCCTCTATGCAGGTAGCAGGAGTCTCACCCGAAGTGTTAGGCGTTGTGAAGGCACTTATCGTTCTATTTATTGCAGCTCCTCCTATTATTCGAGCACTTTATCGGTTACCGAAACCTGAACCTAAAGTGTTCGCGGCAATCCAACAAGCAAAAGCAGCAAAGGTGATCAAGTAATGAGCAAAATAGAAGTCACCCCAGGAATGTTTTCTAAGGCTGAGACTAAACCAAGCTTGAAAGCCCCAATCACCATGCTGGCCTCTGCTCTGATGGTTCTAGTCTTTTTTGGTTTCTTAGGAAAAGCAGGAAACATCACTTACGTGTGGAGTGATAAGAGAGAAGTCGTCCAGTTACCTGTCTACACAGTGAACTCGATGTTCTTCTGCATCGTTCTTGGAGCGCTGCTGCTAGCTATCGGCGGCATATCGCTCGTAATTAATTTGCAAAAGAAAAGGACTCCGTTCTGGTTGATCGCAATCTTTGGATTTATAGCCATGATGGCTCTTCTAGGTTGGCTAGCTACCGGCGCTATTCAAGGTGTTCAAATGATATTCATTCTGAGCAACACATTGGTATTGGCTATTCCTTTGATTCTCGGCGGTATGGCTGGACTAATGTCAGAGCGTGTTGGTGTTGTGAACATTGCGATTGAGGGTCAACTTCTCACCGGGGCTTTTGTATCGGCTGTGGTCAGCACTATGACTGGAAACCTATATCTTGGTTTAGTTGCCGCGATGATAGCTTCAGGTTTAGTGTCTATGGTGCTCGCATCGCTTGCAATCAAGTATCTAGTGGACCAAATTATCATCGGTGTTCTATTGAATGTCTTGGTTATTGGAGTTACCAACTTCCTTCATTCAGCCTGGCTGGATAATGATAGTGCCCACTTGAATTTCCCAGGAACTTTCGACAAGATTGCAATTCCATTCCTATCGGACTTACCAATTCTTGGCCAGGTGTTATTCAACAACAGAATCACCGTTTATCTCATGTTCCTTATCGTTCCAGTGCTTTGGTATATCTTGTTCAGAACAAAACTGGGCCTTAGAGCGCGAGCAGTTGGTGAACACCCATTGGCAGCGGACACAGTTGGAATCAATGTTGGCAGAACCAGGTTCTGGTGGGTAACTATCGGCGGAATGGTCGCCGGCCTCGGTGGAGCAGCGCTGACTATCGGAAACGTTGGTTCATTTGGTCGTGAGATGTCCGGCGGTCAAGGTTTCATTGCTTTGGCTGTTGTAATTCTTGGCCGTTGGCAACCGATTTATGTGACCCTTTCAGCACTGCTGTTTGGTTTCACCATTATTTTGAGAGTTTGGGCTAACCAGGTATCTCCTGGTATTCCGGTGGACTTCATCACCATGGTTCCTTATCTTGTGACTCTTGTCGCCGTAGCTGGTTTTGCTGGCAAGGTGCGACCACCAGCAGCTTCAGGTCAACCATATGAGAAGGGCTAAAGAATTGTCTGAAATCAATTGGGCAGAACTAAAAAATGCTGCTATCAAGGCAATGAAGAGTTCTTACTCTCCATATAGTCACTTTCCGGTTGGTGCCGCAGCTTTAGTTGATGATGGCCGGATAGTTTCTGGATGCAATGTTGAGAACGCTAGTTACGGTGTTGGGCTTTGCGCCGAATGTGGTCTAGTTAGCAATCTAGCTATGACTGGAGGTGGCAAGTTAGTCGCCTTCTATTGTGTTGATGGAGCAGAGAACATTCTGATGCCTTGCGGTAGATGCCGCCAGCTTCTGTTCGAGTTCTCTCAAGCAGGCATGCTGCTTCAAACAGTCTCTGGAATAAAAACCATCGAAGAAGTTTTACCTGACGCCTTTGGTCCGAGAGATCTAGCGACAGGCTTCAATGCTGAAGAACGCAACTAAGGAACATCGTGGCTAAAGAATTCTCAGCAGTTGAACTTATTGTTGCTAAGCGTGAGAAACAAGAACTCTCAACTGAGCAAATCAACTGGTTGGTAAATAACTACACCTCAGGTGTAGTAGCTGATGAACAGATGTCTGCCATGGCTATGGCCATTCTTCTCAACGGTATGAACAGAAGAGAAATAAAAGATCTCACCCTTGCCATGATTGCAACCGGAGAGCGTCTAGATTTCAGCGACCTTCCGATGCCCACAGCTGATAAACATTCAACCGGTGGTGTTGGCGACAAGATTACTTTGATGCTTGCTCCTCTTGTCGCAGTCTTCGGTGTTGCTGTTCCTCAGCTATCAGGTCGAGGACTAGGTCACACCGGTGGAACACTAGACAAATTAGAGGCGATTCCTGGTTGGCAGGCTGCGTTATCTAATAAACAGATGCATGACCAGTTAGCCAAGATTGGTGCGGTTGTTTGTGCTGCTGGAACTGGTCTGGCTCCTGCTGATAAGAAGCTCTATGCACTGAGAGATGTCACAGGAACTGTTGAAGCTATTCCGCTAATCGCTAGCTCAATCATGTCTAAGAAGATTGCCGAAGGAACTTCAGCACTGGTTCTTGATGTCAAGGTGGGCTCTGGTGCCTTCATGAAGAACCTCGATAGAGCTAGGGAACTAGCTCAAGTGCTAACTCAATTAGGCGCTGATGCGGGGGTAAAGACTTCTGCACTGCTTACTGACATGTCAACACCCTTGGGTAAGAAGATCGGTAATGCTCTTGAGGTTGAGGAAGCCGTTGAAGTCTTAGCTGGTGGTGGCTCACAGGATCTAATTGACATCACTGTTGAACTTGCTACCGAAATGCTTCGTCTTGTCGGTCAATCTGATGTTGATGTTGCAGCTGCCTTGAATGATGGTAGAGCGATGGATAAATGGAACGAAATGATTCGTGCACAGCAAGGAGATCCGCTAGCTCCAATGCAAAAGGCTAAGCACGAGCATGTTGTCTTAGCTGAGGAAACTGGTTTTCTGAATACTCTCGATGCGCTAGCTATCGGTACTGCTTCTTGGCGTTTAGGGGCCGGACGTGCCCGTAAGGAAGACCCGGTTCAGTTTGGCGCAGGCATCATCTTGCACCACAAGCGAGGGGAACAGGTGATTAAGGGCCAGCCTTTGCTGACACTGTTCACTGATGAACCAGAACGATTCGAGCGCGCTCTTGATGCTCTGGTCGGGGGAGTTAAGATTGAAGTGAACCAAGATCAGGATTCAACTCCTTTGATTCTTGACCGCATCAATGCCTAACAGAGAGAAAAAATGCCAAAGCTAAACATCCAGGCACTCCCAAAAGTTTCCTTACACGACCACCTAGATGGCGGACTCCGCCCACAAACCATTATTGATTTGGCTAGAGAGATTGGTCACCAGTTACCTGCTGATACTGCACATGATCTTGAGCAGTGGTTTCTAGAATCTTGTGACTCTGGTTCACTGGTTCGCTACCTTGAGACTTTCGTTCACACCACAGCCGTAATGCAAACCAGAGAGGGGCTGATTAGGGTGGCACGTGAATTCGCCTTAGACCTTGCCTCCGATGGTGTCATCTATGGTGAAATTCGTTGGGCTCCGGAACAACATCTAGAAAAAGGTCTAACCCTGTCGCAGGTTGTTGAATACGTTGAGGAGGGATTGACCCAAGCTAGAGCGGAAGTTGAAGCTCAGGGTGGTTTTCTTATGACGGGACAGCTTGTCACCGCAATGCGTCAAAACAATAGAGCTCAAGAGATAGCAGAACTTGCTGTCCAATATCGTGACCGTGGAGTAGTTGGTTTTGACTACGCTGGACCAGAAGCTGGGTTTAGTCCTAGCCGTCATGCTGAAGCTTTCGCTTGGCTCAACGAGCAACTCATGCCGGTGACTCTTCATGCTGGTGAAGCGGCAGGCAAAGAGTCAATCAAGGACGCTTTGGTGGATGGCAGAACTCTGCGTCTTGGCCACGGTGTTCGCATCATTGAGGACGTTTTTGTTGACGCCAATGACGACACCAAATATGCTTTTGGTGATGTCGCTACCTGGGTGTTAGAGCGCGGAATTCCACTTGAACTAAGTCCTTCATCTAATCTTCAAACTGGTGCGATTCCAGGAATTGAAAACCCTCAGATGTCAGACCATCCTTTCGATGACCTCTACCGCTTGGGCTTCAATGTCACAGTGAACACAGACAACAGGTTGATGAGTGGAACTACTTTGACCCGTGAACTAGAACTACTTACTGAAACCTTTGGCTATGACATTGATGATCTTGAACTCTTCCAACTAAATGCAGCGAATGCAGCTTTTATTGACATGGATGTTAGAACTGAAATCATTGAACGCATCACTGATGCATTTGCGGATGCTCAGTAGCAATGACAATGCAGGTCAATGCTGCGCTAGGTGCGGGAGCAATACTGCTTCAACAGAATGCAGCTGATTGGCTTGAATGTTTCAAGTTAGCCGGTAAGGCACTGGTTGACAGCCATCGTGTTACTGAAACATACATCCACGAGATGATTAGTGCTTTTGAAGAACTTGGTCCATATATGGTGATTGCTCCAGGTATTGCTCTCGCTCATGGCAGACCCTCCGCGGCGGTTATTGAAACTGGTTTATCTCTCATCACCCTAAAAGAGCCGGTTGCATTTGGTTCAGAAAGTAACGATCCAGTTCGATTGGTGATTGGTCTAGCAGCGGTTGATCACGATAGCCATTTAGATCTGATGGCAGCTCTGAGTCAAATCCTCATGGACGAGACAAAAGTAAACATCTTATTACAAGCTGATAAAGAGGCGTTGGTTCGGCAAACCCTTAGTTAGGCTCGTCTAGTGAAGATTATTGCGGTATGCGGGATGGGCATCGGAACTTCAGTGTTACTAAAAATGAACGCTGAAAAAGTTCTTGAAGCCCTAGGCATAACCGCTGAAGTGCAAGCAGCCGATATCTCTAAGGCTAAACGTGAAGGTCATGAGGCAGACATCATCCTGACCACACCTGAGCTTGTTTATCAGTTAGAGGGCATGCCTGGAAAGATTATTCCAATCAGCCATGTTTTTGACCTAATTGAAATCCGTGAGAAGCTCTCTGCAGCTCTTGGTTAGAGTAACCAGCAGATCCTTAGCCCCTTCAGCAGAAGTTCCAACTGTCTCTAAATAACATTTGAGCTTAGGTTCTGTCCCACTGGGTCTAATAATCACTCTGCCACCGTTGGCTAAATCAAATCTCAAGCCATCAGTTGGCAGTAAATCTGATGAACCTAGCTCTAAATCAGTAAACACAAGAGCTTGCCCAGCTAGTTCTTTCGGGGGGTTGGTCCTCAGAGTCTTCATCGCTTTAGCAATTATGGCAACATCGGTTACTCGAATAGAAATCTGACCGGTAGCAAAATGACCATACTTAGCCCCTAGGTCAGCCAAGAGATCCCAGAGGGTTCTGCCATTAGCAGCTTCTCTTCGAGCGATGTTAGATAGCAGCAGGGCAGCGCTGATGCCATCCTTATCTGCAACATGCTCAGGGTCAATGCAATAGCCAAGCGCTTCTTCGTAGCCAAAGATTAGGTGAGGAATCTTACTAATCCA
>Ga0214921_10004538_pt1 | contig 20340 bp, 20 predicted proteins | sample LL1505_MetaG_FD_177992 | JGI IMG/M metagenome (GOLD analysis project Ga0214921, IMG submission 177992) | Freshwater microbial communities from Lake Lanier, Atlanta, Georgia, United States - LL-1505 | ecosystem: Environmental > Aquatic > Freshwater > Lake | place: USA: Georgia | collected...
TCAAACTTACTTTTATTAGAGCTTTTTTGTAAATACTCTAAGCTACTGATTTGCTCTTCATTTAAATTCCATCTGTACTCCTTAACTTCACTATTATTTATATTTTTTATTTTCTTGTTTAGTTTTGTTTTTTGCTTTTGCAATAGAGCCCACTTGTTTGGCTTTTTCCAGTCTGCTGGAATACTTGTAAATAGTGTTTCACCCAAGGGTCTTAAATAATATTTAGATGAAAATTGACACAAGTTAATGACTTGCTGAGTAACTGATAATTCTGATGCTATAGATAAGACAGGCTTTATTTTTCTTATTGGATCATTTGCATGAGAATTATTCTCAACTATTTGTAGGACAATACCCGCTGTAATTTTAGCTCTGAATTCTACTTCTACAATATCTCCAATTTGTGGAGCCTGAAATAACTTCTCTTGACTCCATGAGTAATCGAATAGTTGAAATATCGGTACGTCAATAGCTATTTTTACGATCACTTGATTGATTATTCTCTATATTTATATTTAACTTTTAGTAGTAATTACTTACTTGAGTTTTTTTACTTTATATGAGGCTTTCCTGTGGATAACTCTGTGGATTATTTGTAAGTTTACACTTCCTTCAATTAGTGAGTTACAAAGATATCTTTTTGTTTAACCAATTAAAATTGAACTATTTATATTAATATCAATAAGTTGCACTCTTTACGTAGAATTTAAATTTAATATGTATCGCAAAGTCTTGTAATGTCATAAACGTATCTCTACCTGTGTATAACTTTTTTATATATAGCTAAAGTAACTTCAATATGATTCTGTGCGATGTCTTTTTGACTCTGTTCTAATCGCATCAATTAGGCAATCTACATTTTCTGGGGAGGTAAATTGAGATATTCCATGTCCCAGGTTGAAAATATGGCCGTCTAAAGGTGACATATCATCATTTATTGCCTTAGTAAGCGCCAACTCGTTGAATAACTGAGTTACCTTGTTTTTAATGATCTTTTGATCTCCTAGCAAAATTAATGGGTCAAGGTTTCCCTGAATTACTATTTTCTGCTTTCCTAGGGTTTCTCTTGCCTGCGATAGGGAAATAGTCCAGTCTAAGCCTAAGACATTCGCTCCTGATTTAGCCATTTCATTTAACCAAATCGCTCCACCTTTTGAAAATAATAAAATGGGGACGTGCTCTTTTATGTCTCGATCCTCATGAAGCCTTCTTATAACTTCTTTCATAGGCGCCAATGAATAGTCTAAATAATCAGATGAGGATAAAAGACCTCCCCAAGTATCAAACAACATAACCGCTTGTGCGCCTGATTCAATTTGTAGGCGAAGATATTCTGTTACTGATTGAATATTAATATCTAAGATATGCTTGATAAGGTCGGGACGTTTATACAACATAGTTTTTGTTTCTTGAAAATCTTTTGATCCAGACCCCTCAACCATATAGCAAGCTAAAGTCCATGGACTTCCGGAGAATCCAATTAACGGGACTCTTTGCTTGCCATCTTGCATAAGGTCTTTTTTAATTTGACTAACGGCATCGAACACATACCTTAATTGATCCATATCAGCAGTTCTTAAATCCTGAATACTTTTCTCAGTCCTAAGAGGATTCTCAAATCTAGGCCCCTCTCCTTGTTCAAAACTCAAGCCAAGCCCCATCGCATCTGGAATAGTAAGGATATCCGAAAATAGAATGGCCGCATCTAAACCATAGCGGTCTATTGGCTGAAGTGTGACTTCTGATGAAAGTTGTGGGTTTTTAGCTAACTGTAGAAAACTACCTGCTTTAGCTCTTGTTTGATTGTATTCCGGCAGATATCTTCCAGCCTGTCTCATAAGCCATATAGGAGTTGTGTCCAACTTCTCAAAACGACAAGCTCTTAAGAACCGGTCATTAATTAATTCAGGAAAGATATCACCTGGCAATTTTTACTTATTTTTTTCTACGGAATCTAGCGATAGCTGCAAGTTGAGCTGCTGCCATTGCAAACTCAGACTGTGCAAGAGCAAAATCAATATCTGATGTACGAGTGGCCATTAAGTCTTCGGCGCGACGCTTTGCTTCATTAGCTTTTGCCTCATCTAAGTCCGCACCTCTAATTGCTGTATCGGCAAGTACCGTTACAGAATGTGGTTGAACTTCAAGAATTCCACCCGCGACAAAAACAAACTCTTCTCCACCATCAGGTTTTTCAATTCTTACAGACCCTGGGCGAATACGTGTAATCAATGGGGTATGGCCAGGCAATACTCCAAGCTCACCAGATTCTCCAGGCAAAGCTACAAACTTAGCCTCACCTGAATAAATCGAGCTTTCTGCACTTACAACATCAACATGTATGGTAGCCATAATGTATTAAAACCTTATTTAAATTAAAGCTTCTTCGCTTTTTCAATAGCTTCATCAATCGTGCCAACCATGTAGAAGGCTTGCTCAGGCAAGTGGTCTAACTCTCCATCTACAATCATCTTGAATCCACGGATTGTTTCTTTCAAAGTAACATACTTTCCAGGTGATCCTGTGAATACTTCTGCAACGTGGAATGGCTGTGACAAGAAACGCTGAATTTTACGGGCACGGGCGACTGACTGCTTATCTTCAGGTGAGAGCTCATCCATACCTAAAATAGCAATAATATCGCGCAACTCTTTGTAGCGTTGTAAAGTTGTTTGAACTCCACGAGCAACTGCATAGTGCTCTGTTCCTACAACTAATGGATCCAATTGACGGCTAGTTGAGTCTAATGGATCAACCGCTGGGTAAATACCAAGAGCAGCAATATCGCGTGATAAAACAACTGTAGAATCTAAGTGCTGGAATGTCGTTGCAGGAGATGGGTCAGTTAAGTCATCTGCCGGAACATAAACAGCCTGAATAGAAGTAATTGAGCCGGTTTTGGTAGATGTAATACGTTCCTGTAAACGTCCCATTTCATCTGCAAGTGTTGGCTGATAACCCACAGCTGAAGGCATGCGACCCAACAGAGCTGACACTTCAGTACCAGCCAAAGTATAACGATAAATATTATCAACGAAGAACAAAATATCTCTACCTTCGTCACGGAAACGCTCTGCCATTGAAAGGCCAGTTAAAGCCACGCGCAAACGGTTTCCTGGTGGCTCATTCATCTGTCCAAAAACCATCGCCACTTTATCTAAAACGTTTGAATCTTTCATCTCATGATAGAAGTCATTACCTTCACGAGTTCTCTCCCCAACACCAGCAAATACAGAAAGTCCGGAGTGTTGTTTAGCAATGTTATTAATCAACTCCATCATGTTCACAGTTTTACCTACACCGGCACCACCGAACAGTCCAACTTTACCACCCTTAGCAAATGGGCACACAAGGTCGATAACCTTAATACCTGTCTCTAACAAGTCGATTGAAGGGGAAAGCTCATCAAACTTTGGGGCAGCTTGATGAATTGATCTTCGCTCTTCAGTAGCTATCGGTCCAGCCTCATCAATTGGTCTACCCAATACATCCATGATACGACCAAGAGTTGCAGGCCCAACAGGCACAGAAATTGGGGCGCCCGTACCACGAACACTCATACCACGACGTAAGCCATCGCTTGAACCCATCGCAATTGTTCGAACAACGCCGTCACCCAATTGTTGTTGAACTTCAAAGGTTAAGCCTTTTTCGGCAAAGGATGCCTCGTTACTTTCTTCCAGGACCAAAGCGTCATACACCTTAGGCATACCATCGCGCGGGAACTGAATATCCACAACAGCGCCAATACATTGAACGATATTTCCGTTACTCATCGCATTTCTCCAATCAAATCAATATTTACAATTCTTTAAATTAAACCGCTGCTGCGCCACTGACAATCTCAGATAATTCTTTCGTAATTGCAGCTTGACGTGTCTTGTTATAGTCAAGTTGTAATTCCGCTATTAAATTCTTAGCATTATCAGAAGCGGCTTTCATAGCGACCATTCGCGCTGACTGTTCAGAGGCCATGTTTTCTGATACTGCCTGATATATTAGTGCTTCAATATATTTTTTCAGTAAATCATCTAATACTGTTTGAGCATCCGGTTCATATATATAATCCCAACCGTAAGCAACTTTCTCTTGTTGGGATTGCTCTAAGTTTTCTCTTGGCAACGGCAAAATCTTTTCAATTACTGGCTCTTGCTTCATCGTATTGATGAAACGGTTGTAACATAAATAGATTTCATCAACTTCGCCATTTTCAAAAGCATCAAGTTGAGCTTTAATCGTACCAATTAAATCGTCAAGCAAAGGCTTATCACCCAAATGTATTGCATGTGACACAAGCTTCGCTTTAATACGATTCAAAAATTGAAAACCTTTTGAGCCAATAGCGGTACACAAAATGTCTTTTTTATCAACATGCCAAGATTTCATACTGCTAGTTAACATACGCAAAATATTCGTATTTAATCCACCACATAAACCTTTGTCCGTAGTAATTAAAATAATACCAACGTTTTTAACGTCTCTTTCAACTAAAAATGGTGGGCGATACTCTGGGTTAGCACGAGTAATATTTGCGGCAACATTTCTAATCTTTGCCGCAAATGGTCTGGCTGCGCGCATACGTTCTTGGGCACGTCGCATCTTTGATGCAGCAACCATTTCCATCGCTTTGGTAATCTTTCGCGTATTTTGTACGCTCTTGATTTTATTTCGTATTTCTTTAGTTCCAGCCACGCGGCTCTCCTCGCTTCTTTAAATTAGAAAGAAGCAGAACGTTTAAAATCTTCGATTGCTGCCTTTAATTCGGTTTCGTCGTCCTTGGATAATTCCTTAGTATCTTCAATACGACCGATTAAATCAGCGTATTTTGATTTGAGGTGATCCTGTAATCCTTTTTCAAAAGGAAGAATATCTTTGACCTCTACATTATCTAGGAAGCCATTATTCGCTGCATATAAAGAAGCTGACAATTGCCAAACTTGTTGTGGATTGTATTGTGACTGTTTTAACAATTCCATTACTCGACGTCCACGATCCAACTGTTTACGTGTAGCATCATCTAAGTCAGAGGCAAATTGTGAGAAGGCTGCAAGTTCACGATATTGTGCAAGGTCGGTACGAATACCGCCAGAAAGTTTTTTAACAATTTTGGTTTGTGCCGCTCCACCAACCCTTGATACTGAAATACCAGCATTAATCGCTGGACGTACGCCCGCATTAAATAGGTCAGTTTCTAGGAAGATTTGTCCATCGGTAATTGAAATTACGTTCGTTGGAACGAATGCAGATACGTCACCCGCTTGCGTTTCAATCACGGGTAAGGCTGTTAATGAGCCTGTTTTGCCTTTAACTTCTCCGTTCGTGAATTTTTCAACATAATCAGAGTTCACACGGGCAGCGCGCTCTAATAATCTTGAATGCAAATAAAACACATCACCAGGATACGCTTCGCGACCTGGAGGTCTACGTAACAAAAGAGAAACCTGACGATATGCAATCGCTTGTTTAGTTAAGTCATCATAGACGATTAAGGCATCTTCACCACGATCTCTAAAATATTCACCCATTGTGCAACCAGCGTATGCTGACAAATACTGCATCGCTGCTGAGTCAGAGGCTGTAGCGGCTACGACAATCGTAAAAGCAAGTGCGCCGTGCTCTTCTAATTTACGTACTACGTTATTAATTGTTGAAGCTTTTTGACCAATCGCAACGTAAACGCAATATACGCCTTTACCTTTTTGATTAATAATTGCGTCAATAGCAACAGCTGTTTTACCAGTTTGTCTATCGCCAATAATTAGCTCACGCTGACCTCTTCCGATTGGAACCATTGCATCAATAGACTTAAGACCCGTTTGTAGCGGTTGGCTAACTGACTGACGAGCAATAACACCCGGAGCTACTTTTTCGATAATATCAGTTTGCTTAGCATTGATTGGGCCTTTACCGTCTATAGGCTGACCAAGAGTATTTACAACTCTACCTAAAAGCTCTGGGCCTACTGGAACTTCGAGAATACGACCGGTACACTTAACTGGGTCACCTTCTGAAATATGCTCATATGCTCCTAAAATAACAGCACCGACTGAATCACGTTCTAAGTTCAGCGCTAAACCAAAGGTGTTATTGGGAAACTCTAACATTTCACCTTGCATAACGCCTGATAAACCATGAACACGACATATACCGTCAGTCACAGAAATAACAGTGCCTTGATTTCGAACTTCAGCGTCAACACCTACACTACTAATTCGACTTTTGATCAGCTCACTGATCTCAGATGGGTTAAGTTGCATTTATAACTCCTAGGGTCTTTTAATTTCGTTGTACTACTTATATATTTTGCTCATGAAAGTAAAGCAGCTTGCATCGCCTCTAATCTAGACTTTACTGATGTATCCAATACTTCATCGCCAACTTGAACTCTCACACCACCAATTAATTCGGGATCGATTGAAACAGTTGGTTTTAAATTTCTATTACCAAAACGTTTTGAAATTGCATCAACCAAGCCTTTAACTTCATCTTCACTCATGGGAAAAGCAGTTGTTATATGAACTTCCGCAGACCCATCTCTCGCATTTTTAATTTCATCAAACTGCTTTGAAATTTCTGGCAAAGCACCAATACGATGATTCGATGTCAATAGGGTTATGAACTTTTTCAACGCCGGCGAAGTATCGCCCGATATCCCAGCCATTAGCAAGTCCGCTAATTGCTCTTGAGATATATTCGGGTTGGAAGAAAGAATTGCTACTTCCTCATTGCTCGCAAGATGCGCTAAAGAGGCTAACTGTTCAGACCACTTTGCCATTTCATTAGGAGATGCAGTTCCGGCTAGTGCCTCAGCATATGGGCGAGCGATAGTTGCTAAATCCGCCATCTTACAACTCGGCTTTCAATTGGTCTAACAATGAAGCATGAGCAGCAGGATTAATTTCCTTACGTAAAATCTGCTCAGCTCCTTTAACGGCTAAAGAAGCAACCTGGGAGCGCAACTCATCACGGGCACGGATAATCTGCTGATCTGCATCAGCCTTAGCCTGAGCGATAATACGCGCGGCCTCTGCTTGGGCATTTTGCTTAATTTCCTCTGCGCTAAGTTGAGCACGCTTTTCAGCTTCAGCGATACGCTGTGCTCCTTCATTTCTTGCCTCAGCCAAGGCTTGATCAGCACGCTTAGTGGCAAACTCTAAATCAGTTTTACCTTTCTCAGCAGCGGCTAATCCATCTGCAATTTTAGCTGCTCTTTCATCTAATGCTTTTACAAGAGGTGGCCAAACAAACTTAGCTACCACCCACCATAGGATGAAAAAAACAACCATTTGCGCGAATAGGGTCGCGTTCAGATTCACGGCTTTTCCTTTCGGTTCAAATTGACAAAACTACTGAAAACAGTAGTTAGCACATTAAAAACTATTAAGCTGTTAGTTTTGATAACAATGGGTTTGCAAATGCGAAAAGCATAGCAATACCTACGCCGATCAAGAACGCAGCATCAATCAAACCAGCTAACAAAAACATCTTAGTTTGAAGTGGTTCCATCAATTCAGGTTGACGTGCACAAGCTTCGATATATTTACCACCCATTAAACCGATACCTAAACATGCACCAATAGCGCCGAGACCGATAATGATACCGATACCGACAGCTGTTAAACCTTGAATATTTCCGATGAACTGATTTAGCATTGTTGACTCCTAGTTAAATAAAAAAATAAAAAATTAGTGATGGCTATGTGCTTGGCCAATATAAACCAAGGTGAGCATCATGAAAATGAAAGCCTGTAAAAGAATGACCAATATATGAAATATTGCCCATGCTGCTCCAGCAATAACATGTCCCACAAAGCCGAAAATACTTGGATCTAAACTAAACGTCCAAATACTTCCTAACAGTGCGATTAACATGAATATTAATTCACCAGCATACATATTTCCAAAAAGTCGCATGCCCAATGAAACAGTTTTAGCAACATACTCAATCAAGTTGAGTAACAGATTGAATGGCGCAAGGTACCATTTAGCGCCGAACGGAGCTGATACCAACTCGTGAGCAAAGCCTCCAACACCCTTGATTTTGAGACTGTAGTACAAAATAATTAGTAAGACTGAAAGCGACATACCCATTGTTCCATTTAAGTCTGTAGTTGGAACAATTTTGTGATGAGGAATATGTATGTGAAATACGCCAAGAATTCCGTTAATTCCATTCACCCAATCAATAGGAATTAAGTCTAAAGTGTTCATAAAAATAATCCAACAAAAAACAAATAAAGCCAATGGGGCAATATATGTTCTATCTCCATGAACAATGTTTTTGGATTGTGTTTCTACTAGTTCTACAATTAATTCAACAAGTGCTTGAAATCTGCCTGGCACTCCAGCTGTAGAACGTCTTGCTGCGAGAACTAATAAACCAACAGCCAACAGACCCATCGTTAAGGACCAAAAAATGGTATCGTAATTTAGAACACTAAAGTCGACTATGTCCGATTGAGCATGCCCCATTGAATTGAGGTTTGTTAAATGCTCGAGAATGTATTCTGTAGGTTGTAATGATCCGGAGGACGAAGATTCTGCTGACATCTATATTTTCCAATACCCTTAGTAGCTATTTCTTTTTCTTTAAAAAACCAATCAACCAATACGATTGTAACGTTATAACAAACATTCCTAGAAAAGACGGCCAGTTTAAACCAGGTAATAATAATATCACAAGGATTATTATAGTTAACGTTAATGTAATTTTTATGACTTCCGCATACATCCACGAACTAACAAATTTTCTTGCATTTAAACTTTTTTTAACAGCTTGAATTCGTATTATAAACACAACACTCGGGATTACCCCTAAAGCCCCACCTAGTAACATTGATAATGCTAGGTGTTTTTCGTCAAAAATTAAACTGTAAATTAAGTTAACTAATGTAAAAGCAAATGTTAAAAATATTTGTAACTTCACAATTTGCCATGGGCTAGAGATTTTGGGTGTAAGTTGATTCTCGGTAAATAGTGCATGTGCCTCATCACGAGTAAGCCTTTTATATTCAGGCTCTAAGGTTTCCTCTTCATAATTACCACGTTCCATAAAACCTTCTTTACAAATTTGTCAAGCCAAGCTTTTGTAATAAATTATGTAATTCGTCCGCATGTGAAAACTTGATTTTTATTTCTCCACCCTTGGAGCGTGTCTTAATTTCTACCTTCAAACCGATTGAATCTGCCATTTGGTTTTCAATTCGTTTTAAATCTGGATCATGCTTTATTTTTGTTTTAGTTTTTTCAGTTTTATCAGTGTCATTTTTTTTGCTGGAGTTCAAGATTCCGTTTGCTAATCTTTCCGTTTCTCTAACAGAAAGCCCCTGAGCAGCCACTCTTTGAGCAAGACCAATTTGCATTGCCAAAGATAAGGGCAACAAAGCCCTTGCATGTCCCATATCAATTTCACCTGCCGCCAATAAAGCTTGAACCGATTTGCTTAATTGAGTTAGTCGCAAAAGATTTGTTACAGCACTTCTTGATTTTCCGACAACTTGTGCAGCCTGCTCATGAGTAAAACCGAAATCTGCAATTAGCCTAGCCAAGCCCTCTGCTTCCTCTAAAGGATTTAAGTCCTCACGTTGCATGTTTTCGATCAGCGCCATAGCAGCTGCTGTCTGATCGTCTACATTTTTTATAAGTACAGGAACCGATTCAAGCCCAGCGATCCCCGCTGCCCTAAATCGTCGTTCGCCCGCAATGATTTCATATTGGTTAGAGCCAATTGAACGAACTAGCAGGGGTTGCATTATGCCTTGAGTGCGAATACTTTGGGCTAATTCTTCCAACTCACTTTCCTTCATCTGCATACGCGGCTGATATTTTCCTCGCTGAAGCTGTGAAAGTTTTAGTTCTTTGGTAGAGCTTTCTTTGGAGTCTTGACCACTCAAATCAATGGACTCACCAAGCAGAACTTCAAGCCCTCTGCCAAGGCCCTTTTTTTTCATCATCTCTAAATACTCTTTATTCTTTCTATCATTTCTTGCCCAAATTCCACATAGGCTTTAGCCCCTCGAGAAGACTTATCGTATACAACCCCCGGAATTCCATATGAGGGCGCCTCTGCTAATCGAACATTCCTTGGAATAATTGTTTTGAAAACTTTATCTCCAAAGTGTTGAATTAATTGCTCTGAAACTTGTTGCTGCAAGACGGTTCGGGGATCAAACATCACCCGCAACAATCCAATAATTTTTAAATCTGGATTTAAATTTGCATGAACTTGCTTTATGCTATTTACCAAATCTGATAATCCCTCTAAGGCGAAGTACTCACATTGCATTGGGACAATTACGCCATTTGCTGCACACAAACCATTTAAAGTTAACAACGAAAGTGCTGGCGGACAATCAATGAGAATGAAGTCATATTCATTAGCCACCTTTTGTAATGCATCTCTTAGTATTGATTCACGATTTTTAAAATCGACCAACTCAATCTCTGCACCTGCCAAATTTCTATTAGCTGGAATGACATCGTAACCGCCTGATTCTGATGGATATTTTGATTTTATAATGTCACTATGTCCAATCAAAACTTGGTACACAGAATGCTCTAGTTGGTGTTTATCGACCCCAGAACCCATCGTAGCATTTCCCTGAGGATCTAAATCTACTAACAGTACCCTTTGCTTTAAAGCAGCTAAACCAGCAGATAAATTAATCGCTGTTGTTGTTTTTCCAACTCCACCTTTTTGATTTGCAATACAAAAAATCTTCGCCATCATACACCCCTATTTATTGGTTAGATTTTCTCATGGATTGTATGGCTAAAATACATCTATAGGCATCTAAATATGGAATCTGTAGTTCGTCATTAAAAATAACTTGATAACCTTTAGGAAGCCCCTCCAACTCCACTGTTATTTTCTTCGACTTCATTGCCAACATTAGTCCATCTTCTTTTAACAATGGCTCTGAATATTCAATAAAATGTTTAAGCTCAGTAAATGCTCTAGATATTGTTGCATCCATAGAATGAGGCATTTGTTGCGCAAAACGCTCAATCCTTTGTTCCATTACATGAACATTTGTTAAGTTCAATCTACCCTTAATATGCTGCAAAAATGCTGTTTTTTTTCGAAGGGCCTCTACCAAAAAAAACTCAAAATTCGGGATAAATATTGCTAAAAGCATACTTGGAAATCCACCACCAACACCTAAATCAGCTATTTGGGCATACTCTGGTAAAAGATCCATTTGAACAGTTTTTACTATCGGAGAAATGGCCGCTAAAGAGTCCATTACATGCGCGCTTAAGTAGTCATCTTCATTAGTAATGGCACTTAAGTTATGGATGGAGTTCCACTTAAAAAACTCTGAGCTAAATATACTCAATTGATTGATTTGACTAGAACTAAATGATATTTCAAGTAACTCTAATCCTTGCTGAACTCTTTCCTCAAATTTTGTTAAATTAAAAGTCATACGGATGCACTTTTTTTACCCGCGCCCTTTTTTAAATGTATCAATAAAATTGAAATCGCAGCTGGAGTAATCCCTGATATTCTTGCTGCTTGACCTATAGTTTGAGGTTTATTCGCAATCAGTTTTTGACGAACCTCATTAGATAAGCCACTAATATCTGCGTAATCCAACATTTTTGGCAACTCAAGATGCTCATAGTAGGAGTGACGCTCAATCTCTAAAGTTTGTCTATCAATATACCCTTGATATTTAATCCCAATTTCTACTTGTTCATTAATTTGCGTTTGTAAAGTCAAATCGAACTCTTCTACTCCATTCGCCCACCTACCATTAAGAGCTACAACCATGTCTTTATAGGAAACCTGTGGTCTTTTTAAAAGCTCTGCCAAACTGTACTCGTGACTCAATGCTTGACCAAAAATAGTAGTACTTTCTTCAACACTTAAGTTTTTAGGTGATACCCATGTTGCCATTAATCGCGATGTTTCACGTGAAACAGCCTCTTGTTTTTTACAGTAGAAATTCCATCGGGCATCGTCTACTAAGCCCATCGATCGCCCAAGCACTGTCAACCTAGTATCAGCATTATCTTCACGCAAGCTTAAACGATACTCTGCACGACTAGTAAACATTCGATAAGGCTCTTGAACACCCTTTGTAGTTAGGTCATCAACCAAAACACCCAAATAAGCCTCACTTCTTAGAGGGCGCCAAGAATCCTTATCCTTGACTCTTAAGCCGGCATTAATGCCCGCCAACAAGCCTTGAGCAGCAGCCTCTTCATAACCTGTAGTTCCATTAATTTGCCCAGCAAAAAACAACCCTTCTATCTGTTTTGACTCTAAACTTTGCGTCAAGGAGCGAGGGTCATAATAATCATACTCAATCGCATAACCTGGCCGTAAAATGTGCGCGTTTTCTAAGCCAGGGATACTATGCACCAAATTCAATTGAACATCAAATGGTAAGCTTGTAGAAATGCCGTTTGGATAAAACTCATTTGTAGATAGTCCTTCCGGCTCTAAAAAAATCTGATGGCTAGATTTAGATGCAAAACGATGAATTTTATCCTCTATAGAGGGACAATATCGTGGGCCAACCCCCTCAATAACACCCGTATACATTGGCGAACGATCTAATCCTCCTCGAATAATGTCGTGAGTTTGCTCATTTGTATAAGTTATCCAACAAGGAAGTTGCGTAGGATGTTGTTCCGGCCTTCCTAAAAAAGAAAATACTGGTAGGGGATCCAAATCGCCCGGCTGCTCATTCATTTTAGAAAAGTCGATTGTTCTGCCATCGATTCTTGGCGGAGTTCCTGTTTTGAGCCTTCCTTGAGGGAGGTGTAACTCTTTTAATCTTTCAGATAAACGAACAGCCGCAGGATCACCCGCCCTTCCGCCGGAATGGTTTTCTAATCCAACGTGAATTTTTCCATTTAAAAAAGTCCCCGCAGTTAACACAACTGTGGGAGCATAGAAATGTAAACCCAATTGAGTTATAGCCCCAACCACTCGATTACCACTGATGATTAAATCATCCACAGCAGATTGAAACAGAGTTAAAAAAGACTGCCCCTCCAAAAGACGCCGCATGGCTGATTTATATAGAGCTCTATCAGCCTGTGCTCTAGTTGCTCGTACCGCAGGTCCTTTACTAGAGTTAAGAATTCTGAATTGTATTCCAGCTTGATCAGTTATCTGCGCCATTGCACCACCCATGGCATCAATTTCCTTTACAAGGTGCCCTTTCCCAATACCTCCAATTGAGGGGTTACAACTCATGGTACCAAGGGTCTCAATATTATGGGTTAATAAAAGGGTTTCACACCCCATCCTTGAGCTTGCCAACGCTGCCTCGCATCCGGCATGTCCACCACCAATGACAATTACATCAAATTGTTTTTTAAAGTCGATCATCTAAGAATTAGTAATTGTGTTGAGTGTGTTTCACGTGAAACACTAAAGCTCTATTATCTTATGAAATCGATAATATGATAAGAGTCATTTGCTGTTTTCAAGATCAAGGCCAAAACCACCCAAATAAAAAACACTCTGACCATCTTACTTCCATGCTTCAACGCGAAAGCAGTACCAATAACACCTCCTACAACATTAAAACTCATCATCCAAAGAGCGATACCCCAATGAATGTTTCCTGTTGGTATGAATAAAGCAAGAGCAGCAAAGTTACTCAAACAATTGACGATTTTTGTTGCGGCCGCTCCATGTAAGAAGTCAAAGCCCAAAAATCTTACAAATAAAAACATGAAAAAAGCACCCGTACCTGGCCCAAAAAAACCATCATAAAACCCTATGCCAAAAGCTCCCACCGAGGCAAAAAAAATACTACGAAAATTTTGGGTTTGAACTTGATGCGTCAAACCAAAGTTTTTATTCTTTAGTGTAAAAGCCAACAAAAGTAATAAAACAAATGGCAAAAGCTTACGAATGAAATCGGGCGATATTTGTGTTACAGTCCAAGCGCCCAAAAAAGAACCAACGAAAGAAAATACAGCGGCATAAAGCATTAGCTTTTTGGGTAGCTTGACCTTTTTAATATACTGCGTCGCAGCAACAAAAGTTCCACCAATTGCAGATAGTTTATTTATTCCAAAAAGTGTGGCTGGATTCTCCTTGGGGTAAACGGAAAATAAAGCAGGTACTTGCAATAATCCACCACCACCAACAATAGCATCAATAAATCCTGCAAAAAAGGCGGCTAGCGCCAAAACAACAACGCCATAACTTAAAATGTCATTTAAAATCAATTAGTTAGTTCTATTTTTGAGGAGATCTAAAAACTCACCCACAATGCCCTTGCGGAAGGCCATTACGCAGATAACAAAGATTAATCCAGTAACAATGGTTACAGACTCTCCCAAAGTTCGAAACCACTCTATATTAGTTAAAGCAAATATCCAATTACCGATTTCACCAACCTTGTGCTCTAAAACCGTGATTACAAAAGCACCAATAATTGGCCCAATCAATGTTCCAACACCTCCAACCAGTGTCATTAATATGACCAATCCAGACATTGACCAATGAGAGTCTGAAAGAGTTTCAAAGCCCATCATTAAGGCCTGAAGACTACCAGCAAGTCCTGCAAGGGTACCTGACAAAATAAACGCCAACAATTTAAATCGGTCAACCTCATAACCTAAAGATATTGCTCTAGGCTCATTCTCTTTGATCGCAAATAAAATTTTGCCAAAAGGCGAAGTTGTAACTCTTGCAATCAAGAAAATAGACGCTAAGAAAAATACAAATACGATGTAATACATATTGATGTCATTTTGCAAGTCCAGCACACCAAAGAAGGTTCCTCTTGGGATACCTTGCATGCCGTCCTCGCCGCCCGTAAACTTGGCTTGTAAAAAGACAAAATATAGCATCTGAGCAAGTGCCATCGTGATCATTGCAAAATAGATGCCTTGTCGACGGATAGCAAGACTACCCATGATGTAACCTAATAACGTTGCGAATAATGTTCCCCCCAGCAAACCCACCTCTGGCGGCAAACCCAAATCACGAATGATGTAACCACAAATGTAGCCAGCACCACCCAAAAAGGCGGCATGACCAAAAGATAGTAGTCCTGTATATCCTAAAAGTAAATTAAATGCTGCCGCAAACAAAGCAAAGCATAAAATTTTCATCAAAAATATCGGATATAAAAACCATGGAGCCAAAACACCAAACAAAATAATAACAAGATAAAAGACGGTACTTTGATTTTTACTCATTACTTCTCCCTACCAAAAAGTCCAGCGGGGCGCACTAGCAATACAAATGCCATAACTAAAAAGACTACTGTACTTGATGCTTCAGGATATAAGACCTTAGTAAGCGCCTCTATGAGCCCTAAACCCAATCCAGTCAAAATGGATCCCATAATTGAACCCATTCCACCGATAACCACAATTGCAAAAATTGTGATGATTAGATTTGATCCCATCAAAGGAGAAATCTGAATAATAGGAGATGCTAAGACACCAGAAAATGCAGCTAAAGCAACGCCAAAAGCATATGTTAGAGTTACCATGAGTGGGAAGTTAATGCCAAATGCTTGAATTAATTTGGGGTTTTCAGTGCCGGCGCGTAAATAAGCTCCTAACTTTGTTTTTTCAATGACATACCATGTTCCGAAACAAACGATCAAAGATATCAGGACCACCCAAGCACGATATATTGGAAGGAACATAAATCCAACATCAACAGATCCTGTCAAAGAGTCTGGAACACTATAAGACATTCCTGAAACACCAAAGAATGATCTAAAGACACCCTCAAGAATCAGAGTTAGACCAAAGGTTAATAAAAGACCATACAAATGATCTAAGTGATATAAGTGTTTTAACAAAAATTTTTCTATCAAAACACCGACCAATGCAACTAATAAAGGTCCAATAATTAACATGGGCCAATATCCGACACCAAAAAAAGTTACCGCCATCCAAGTGAAAACGGCACCCATCATAAACATTGCTCCATGAGCAAAATTAACAACGTTTAATAAACCAAAAATCACTGCCAAGCCTAGACTAAGAACAGCATAGAAGCTACCATTAACCAACCCCAAAAGGAGTTGGCTAAGGACAGCTGACAAAGGTAAACCAAATATTTCCATTTAAAAACTAACTTACTTAATTAAAGAACATTTTGATTCTGCCAAAGTATTAAATGCTTGCTCACCCGGCAATTTTTTAACAACACGATAGTAATCCCATGGCTTCGTAACTTCTTCAGGCTTTTTCACTTCAAACAAATACATATCATGCATCATCGTTCCATCTTTACGAATATATCCGCCTTTAGTAAACATGTCGTTAATCTTGATTTTTTGCAACTCAGCCATCACCTTATCTGGATTATCTGTACCAGCAGCTTTAACCGCTTTTAAATAGGTCAACATTGAAGAGTAATCACCCGCATGGACTGACGTTGGCATACGCTTCATTTTTTGAATGAATCTACCCGCAAAAGCTCTAGTTTCATCATTCAAGTCCCAGTACCATGCTTCAGTTGCTAAAAGACCAGATGCGTTTTTTATTCCAATACTATGTACATCCGTAATGAAAACAAGTAAGCCAGCTAACTTCATGGTCTTATTAATCCCAAACTCATTAGCAGCTTTAACTGAATTAATCGTATCTCCACCCGCATTGGCCATACCTAAAACTTGAGCTTTTGAATTTTGAGCTTGTAACAAGAATGATGAAAAGTCACTCGCATTTAATGGATGTTTAACAGCGCCAAGGACTTTACCGCCGTTGTCATTAACCACTTTAGATGCATCTTTTTGTAGCTGCTCACCAAACGCATAATCTGCCGTTAAGAAAAACCAGTTTTTATTTCCTTTTTCCAACATGGCTTTACCAGTTACATTAGCTAAAGCAATCGTGTCATAAGTGTAGTGAATGGTATACGGCGTACATTGCTCATTAGTTAAGGCCGAAGTACCAGCACCGTTATTAATATAAATACGCTTTTTTTCAGCAGTTACCTTTGAAGTAGCTAGTGCTGTTCCTGAATTCGTGCCACCAAAAATAACATTAACGCCCTCTTGGTCTATCCACTCACGCGCTTTACCAGCTGCAATATCCGCTTTGTTTTGATGGTCCGCATATAAAATCTCAACTTTTCGACCCAAAACAGATCCACCAAAATCAGCAATTGCCATTTCCATGGCCTCTTTCCCACCAATGCCATCAATGTCTGAGTACAAACTTGAGCCATCAGTTATGAACCCAATTTTTATTGGCTTATTATCTGCCGCAACACTTAATGCTGATACAGAAATAAGTGCTAATGCCGTTACAATTTTTTTAAGTTTCATTATTTTCCCCATCAGTTAAATTATTTAAACACCCAAATAACTATTTAAAACATTTGTTTTTTGGATTAACTCACTACTTAAAACAGTTTCTACTACTTTGCCATGCTCCACAACATAATGTCGATCAGCTAAGGGCGCTGCAAAACGAAAATTTTGCTCAACCAAGATAATCGTATAACCCTTTTCACGTAAATTTTTTACAACTTGACCCAGTTTTTGAACAATTACTGGCGCAAGTCCTTCGGTAATTTCATCCAATAAAAGTATTTTTGCACCAGTTCTCAAGATTCTTGCCATAGCAAGCATTTGTTGTTCCCCACCACTTAAACGTGTTCCTGGACTTGAGCGTCTTTCATACAAATTAGGGAACATTTCATAAATTTCTTCCGTACTAAACCCACCCTTACTAACTATGGGAGGTAAAAATAAATTTTCCTCTGCTGTAAGGGTAGAAAAAATACCCCTTTCTTCTGGACAATAACCGATGCCCATAGGTGCAATTTGATGCGTCATGAGGTTAGTAGTTTCAATGCCATTAATTTTTATAGAGCCTGTTCTTTTATCAGTCAGCCCTAAAATAGCCCTTAGGGTTGTTGTGCGACCAGCGCCATTTCTACCCAACAAAGTCACTACTTCACCTTGATGAACCTCAAAGTTCATCCCATGCAAAATATGAGACTCTCCATACCAAGCTTCAAGATTTTTAATTTCTAAGGCAATCGTCATACTGTTTCGCTCGCTTGACCCATATAGGCTTCCATGACTAACGGGTTTTTAGAGACTTCATCATAAGGGCCCTCAGCCAAAACTGAACCACGTTGTAATACCGTAATTGTATTTGCAATGGTTGAAACAACCTTCATATTATGCTCCACCATTAAAACCGTTCTCCCCTTTGCAACCTCTGCAATTAAGCGCGTTACACGATCGACATCTTCATGACCCATACCTTGAGTAGGCTCATCTAGTAACATCAACTCAGGATCCATCGCTAAAGTTGTAGCGATTTCTAAAACACGTTTTCGACCGTAGGGGAGATTAACAGCTAATTGATCATAAAAACCGTTTAAACCAACTAAATCAAGTAACTCAATTGCATGTCCATTAAGAACATTTAAAGAGGTTGAAGGTTTCCAAAAATGAAATTCACTTCCCAGTTGTTTTTGAAGTGCAATCCGCACATTATCCAAAACAGATAAGTGAGGAAATACAGCAGAAATCTGAAAAGATCGAATAACCCCTTTGCGAGAAATTTGTGTTGGTGACAAAAGAGTTATATCTTCTCCTTTGAATAAAATCTTGCCACTTGTTGGCGCTAAAAACTTCGTCAACAAATTAAAGCAAGTTGTTTTACCAGCACCATTCGGACCAATCAATGCATGAATAGAACCTTCAAGCACCTTTAAATTAACATCGTTAACTGCCGTAAAACCCTTAAATGACTTGTATAGGCTTTGCGTTTCTAAAATATAAGATGAAGTATTATTAATCATAAGGACTTGAGAATATTATAAAAACCAAAAATCTGAAAGGCTTTGTTAATAGGGGTTTATACGAGGATTATTTTAATAAAGACGCAACTCTCTCAGCAATCATCATGGTCGGGGCTGCCGTATTTCCTGAGGTAATATTAGGCATTACAGAAGCATCAACAACCCGCAATCCCAAAATACCCTTGACCCTCAAGTCACTATCTAAAACTGCCAAGGGATCATTTTTAGAGCCCATCTTGCAAGTTCCAACAGGATGAAAAATAGTCGTTCCAATATCACCCGCTGAGTGGATTAATTCATCTTCGGTCTGAAATGAGACGCCTGGCTTTATTTCAATGGGAGTGTATGGTTGAAGTGCGGGTTGAGAGACAATACTTCTTGTTATACGAATTGCCTGAGCAGCAACTTGTTGATCTTCTGTCGTTGATAAATAATTAGGGTTAATGGACGGCTTCGCCATAACATCACGACTTGTAATATGAACACTCCCTCTAGATGTTGGACGTAAATTACAAACACTGGCAGTAAATGCATTAAACGGGTGTAAGTCTTCACCAAAGCGGTCCAAAGAGAGTGGTTGAACATGATATTGAAGATTAGGGCGACTATGCTCTGCAGAGCTCATAGTAAATAAACCAAGCTGTGATGGAGCCATCGACATTGGCCCAGATCTTTTAAGTAAATACTCTAATCCAATTTTTGCCTTACCAAGCCAATGATTAGCTATCGTATTTAAGGTTTTTATGCCTGATACTTGGAAAATCATTCTTAACTGTAAATGATCTTGAAGATTTTCCCCTACTCCAGGCAGATCATGAATAACAGGTATACCCAATTCTTGTAACCTTGGTCCTTGACCAATGCCTGATCTTTCCAAAATTTGGACAGAACCGATTGAGCCTGCAGATAACAATATTTCTTTTGAACAAGTTGCAGAATGAGAATGACCTCCACCAATAAAGTGAATTCCCGTGCAACGCTTTGATGCAGGATCAATCTCTACATGATCAACATATGCGCCAGTAATCATTGTTAAATTAGGTCGCTTAGAAGCTTTTTTTAAAAATGCCTTCGATGTATTCAGTCGCCATCCATCTTTTTGATTCACATCAAAGTAACCGACACCAAGGTTATTTCCTTGATTAAAATCCTTTACCTCAGGAACACCAGCCTGAATCGCAGCATTTTTAAATTGCTCTAAAATTCGCCAATTTAAGCGTTGTTGGCTAACGTGCCACTCGCCCGCAGTTCCATGCCACTCATTATTGCCACCATAGTAATTTTCGAATTTTTTATATCTTTCTAATGTTGCGGGCCATGACCAATCGGACTCTCCGGTTTTGATTGCCCAATCATCAAAGTCTTGAGATTGACCACGCATATAGATCATTCCATTTATAGAAGAACTCCCCCCTAGAATTTTTCCTCTGGGATATAACAATGATCTCTCATGAAGACCCTTGATTGGATCAGTTTTAAACTGCCAGTCAGTTCTAGGGTTATCAATACAGTAAAGATACCCTACTGGAATATGCACCCAAATATAATCATCTTTAGCGCCTGCTTCTAATAACAGG
>Ga0214921_10004539_pt1 | contig 20339 bp, 17 predicted proteins | sample LL1505_MetaG_FD_177992 | JGI IMG/M metagenome (GOLD analysis project Ga0214921, IMG submission 177992) | Freshwater microbial communities from Lake Lanier, Atlanta, Georgia, United States - LL-1505 | ecosystem: Environmental > Aquatic > Freshwater > Lake | place: USA: Georgia | collected...
AGGCAGCAAATGGTTGGGGCAATGAGAAAAAGCAACCCCTGCTCATAGGACTTGGATCTATTTCGGGTTACTAGGGTTCCGTTGATATGTGAAGCTAGAGTAGGGGGTACCGGTCAACCGCCTCCGCGTTGAAAACAACAATCTCTTTAGAATAGATGACTGGGCTACTCGGATGATGCTCTCTCATGTTCACCGTGCATACGGTGAATTATGACCAGTTAATCTGGATGATACTAATGCAAAGAAACAGTTCGTTGATGAACGAAGTGAAATCAACAGACTTGCTACGCAAGTCTTTAATCGTCTAAGTTGGTATCTGGCCAATCTCTAAACAATGCGTGTTGAATAGTGCCTGAAACAAACTTATTGAATGATTTGTGTTTCTGTTCGAGTTCGCCTTTGAGTGGTGCAACTCTTTTGAAAGCACTGTCCATTTGACCCATGTCTTTGAACTCCATGAGTATCATCCATTCGGGCATGTCTGCAATTGAACGGAATCCCATCTTGCAACGAGTGATTCTGTATGATTCCATCTTGCCTTCAGAGATCAAATGATCAAAGAAACTTTTCATTCCGTTCACCCAGTCTAAGTCTGTGATGTCGCCTTCTTTGTCTGCCCAAATTGTATATAAGTCTGCCATGTTTACTCCAGTGGTCCTAGTATTTCAAATCCCGCCATATCGGATTTGTACAGGTGTGCTTGCTCAAGGTACAGGTATTGGAACCCGCGTTCCTTGTAGATAGCACACTCTGTTTTCATTGTTTCTATGCCCAAACGTAGCTTTGGGTTGTTGTAGTTCCATGCAAATTGATCGCACAGTGCATTGTGATCATCGTAGCGTTTGATTAAACTGAATGCAACCAGCCGATCTTGATCATAGTAACCAATAACATCGGTCATTGGATCTGTGTATCGACTGTCAAATATAGGCATCACACTTGCAAAATGTTTGTATTTGCAGTAGTCTCTGTAGATTGTGTTCAGTTGTTTGATGTTGGGTTCACGCAAGTACTCCCACTTTACTGTTGGTGTGTAGTTGGTCTGACTGAGATCAATTCGTGCAAACTGATAGCTCATCTTGGATCCTTGCGATGTTCAAACAGTCCTACAAGATACTGTTCTGGCCAGTTGTGGTAGAATCCTTTCTCAGCCATTGTTTGAGCTTTGGCATCAAGATCGCTGAGACTCTGCACCAATGCCAAAGCATAAGTTCCTTGATTCATGCAAACACCGTTGACCATTTCCACATCTGTGGGGTGATCCTCAAGTGCAAGGATATTGTTTCGCAGTAAAAATTCTTTGTTGGCAATTTTTAAACTGTCACTGAACAACTCGTATGGCCATTCCACTGGATCATACGCATAGATTATCACTTCCCAGCGGCCCATACCCCACCGAGCTTGATTCTTCAAATCAAAATAAGGATGCACACCCAATCGTACATCGTAGCTTTTTTTCATGCGTGCTGAGCGTGCATACGGACAAGGAGCCCAGCCGCCAAGAGCCGGATGTGGAACTTCTACAAAGTTCACAATCCACTGTTCGATATCATGCGTGACTGTTTCTATATCCATTAGAAGAAAGGCAATCCAGATTTCTTGGTAGTTTCAATGTTGTCTTTGGCCAGTTCGGCAATCATTCGTCGTTCGTTGCTGCTGAGTTGTAACACTTGTTCGTAAGTGATGCCACCACGCATGTGCCAGGCCAATTTGAATCCTTCTTCACGAATGGAATTGGCCTCCTTTTCCATGCCTTCAATCATGTCATTGATTTGTTCTGCGCTTGCGGTTAGGAGGCGGCGCCGAAAAAATTTGCTGTATCCAAAGTAAAGTTTTGTTCGTATTCGTGTTCGCAATTGGAACATTTCATTTTTATTGGTTTGAATTCGTCATAGGTACGAATTTTGATTGCATGATCTCTAATCTCGCCGTACAGTTGACGATCACAATTCATTAGAAAGTCTTCAATAAAATCTGGTTCGGACACCAGAGCTTGCGGGGTCTTAATTCCGACAATGCTACTTGTGATGGCTTTTACTGTGATCTTGGTGATGGCTTGAATAGCGTCGTTTAGCAATTTGGTTTTTTGTTCTTCAGTCAAATCTGAATTTGGCAACTGTGCTAACACACGTTGTTGTTCAAATTGCAGTAGGTTGATTTCAGTTTGCTTTTCGTACACAACAGACTGGAAGTAAATTTCAAGATCACCGTGCTTGACAGACTCTGAAAAGTTTGTTGGTTCTAAGGTATCTAATAGATTTTTTAGATCCATATCAAAATTATTTTCTGTAGAACATTTTTCACAAGTGGTATCAACTGCCATCATTGGGCCATAGCTGGCAATGCGGATGGCGGTGAGTATGGTGTTGAGATCGCAGTTGGGCATTTGCCACGCATTTTTAATACTGGGTATGCAACTTTGTACCACACTCACAATAGCTGCTCCATTGAACAGTGCATCTGGGGTGCGATAGGTAATTTCGTCCATGGCAGTCATGGGTAATATTGGCAGTTCTCGATTGACTGGCATGTCTATGCTGCCGGGTGGCCAAAATTGCCCATCACTGGGCAAGCGAATGTAAATGGCAGGTTGACGAAAAAACGCTCGTAGCGGGTTCAAAGATTGGGTCATTTTTTTACCTATAAATATACTTCTACTTATAGGTGATAACTCATGGCCACAACAATTGATGAATCAGCAGACCGAAGCAATGATGCACTAGAACGATTAGCTGCCTCAGCAGAACGGGCGGAACGAGCCTCTGAACAAGTTGCTATAGCAAATATGAACGAGGCTGCGGTAACCAAACGACTGGCGGCTGAAGAAAAAGCAGCCGCCGATGCGGCTGCTCGGTTCAAAGCCAAAATGGACACTGGAACTGCGGCGGTTGGAGCATTGGCAGACTCGTTTATTACCTACAACAAAGAAGTTTACAAAGGTTCCAGTGCTAATCAAGCCGCTGCTGCCAGCATAGAAAAAATGGGCGAAGCTGCCAAGTATGCAGGTGCTTTTCTAGCGATTCTAGTGCCTGGTGGACCAGTAGTTAAAGCACTGGTTGCTGGACTAGGATTGCTAACTGCTAAACTACTAGAAGCCGGTGCTGAAGTAGCAAGACATACTGATGAAGTTTACAAAGCCTATCAAGACATGGCTAAAATTGGTGCCACTGGTGCAGGTGGCATGCAAGATGTGTTTAACAGTCTACAAAAAGTAGGATTGGGTACACAAAAATTTGGAGAGTATCTCAAACTCGTAAACGACAATTCTAAAGATCTAGCATTGTTTAGTGGCACTGTATTACAGGGCCGCAAGATGTTTGAGAACACCATGGCATCTTTGTCTGTTCAGCAAAAAGAACAGATGGAGTTAATGGGCCTAAACGATAGTGCTAGAGCTGAAGTCACAATGGCTTACATCAAGCAGCAACGCTTGTTGACCCTGGGCACTAAAACGCAGATGGATACCAGCAGTACGGCTGTGATGAGATATATCAATGAGACTGATCAACTTACACGCATTACCGGACTAAATCGCCAAGAACAAGAAAAAGCCTTAGAAATAGCAATGGCCAATGAGGCGTTCCAGGCTACTATTATAGACATGCAGGAAAGAGGCCTTCACGAAAGTGCAGAAGTAGCTAAAAAAATGCATGCTGTGGCATATTCTATTAGCCCTGAAAAAGGAGCTCAATTTGCAGCAAGTCTGTCAGAATTTGGCGCAGCTACTAAGTTAGGTGGTCAGGCGTACATGTCCTCGGCCGGCGAAAGTGCTGAAGTATCAAGAAAACTACTTGCTGGCGAGATTAGAACGTCCGAGCAAGGCATAGCTGCCACGGAAAGCCTGTTTAAGGCTTACGGCAAAAATACAGAAATGTTCCGAAGCCAGGCAGCAATGAGCAACTACGGCGAGTCTATGGGCAATTTTCGCGATGATGTTGCTGCGGGAGCTATGGCAGCAAACGGCCTTGTGAAAAATTTTGAAAAAGCAGGAAAAGATCTTGCAGACGCTAAAACTACTGATCCCCTAGCCAAAGCACAAGCCAAGACTGCGGTAGAAACTCAACAACAGCAATTGCTGTTGCAGTTAAAACTTAATGAGTTGATGCCTGGGTATATTAAAGAACTGGGCGACGCATCAACTGCAAACAGAAAAATATCAGATGATATTGATAAGAATTTATTGCCAGAATTTAAAAAACTAACAGATGCGTTGAAACCATTGGGCACTGAATTGTTGCATATTGCACAAACAGTGTTACCATCCATGACAACAGTTATTGGATCATTAACAACTGCTGTTAAAGGACTAGCTGATTTTCTCAATTGGTTTAACGGCGATCAGAAAAAAGCATCTGTTAAGGCACTTGAAGGAGTAGCAAAAGATGGCGGTTCAGCACAAGTCACTGGTGCAGTAGGGGGAGCAGCAGCAGGCGCCGGAGCTGGTGCTATTGCTGGAGGTCTTCTTGGAATATTAGGTGGTCCACCAGGCATGCTACTTGGGGCAAAAATTGGGTCCGTAATTGGCACTGGATTAGGATCTTGGATTGGTCGGAATTATGGAGAAGAAGCAGAAAAAAATGTTGCCAACCCATTGGCTACCACACCGGGCACTACCACACCGGGCACTACCACACCGGGCACTACCACACCGGGCACTACCACACCGGGCACTACCACACCTGCTACGGCTGCTACATCGGCTACCGTTCCTGCACCAGGTACTCCTGTTCAAGCCAAAGCTGTTGGCGGTCCAGTTTCGGCCAAAACACCATACCTAGTGGGCGAAGAAGGCCCGGAACTTTTTGTTCCCAGCATGGCCGGCGACATTGTGCCCACTGGTCAACTGCAAGGCACTAGCGGAGCAGCACTAAAACAAAGCGCCGCAATTGAAAATTTAGTAAATCAAATTGTGCTGGACACAAAAGTTCTGCAGAAAACCGCTAATGTAGATGCAGAGGGTTCAAAAGATCACAGCACAGAACTTAAAACTCAGCGTGAAAAAATTTACAACGCTGTCAAAGACATTGCTGCGAACAGTATGGTACTAGACAGTATCACCAAGACCGATCTTAAACGAGCACAAGACTACAGTATTTTTTACAAGGGATTCATTGATACCAAGACCAAGTATGAAAAAGAGCAACTTGATGTAATAAACTATCAAATGACCGAAGGCAGTGCTGGAGGCAGTGCTGGAGGAGGAGGCAGCGGCACAGGACTAAAAATGCCCAGCATGCCGGGTATTGCTGGCATGGGCGGCGGGCAAGGTATTCAGGCCACTCGTCAAGATGACTTGAAAAAATTAGGATTGAACATCAAAGAAGGCGATGTGCAAGCCGAAGGTGCAGGAGTAAGCCCAAAACTGATTGAGCTGGCCCGACAAATACAAAGTGGTGTGCCTGGTTTTGGTCATTTTAGTGCTTTTAACGACAAGTTCCATCAAGAAAAAGCATCTGGCAGTGAGCATGCTAAAGGACTGGCATTGGACTTTACTGTGGCTCAACAGCCCAGTGTAGAAGACGGCAAAGCCATAACTGATTGGCTCAAAGGCCTAGGTGCCAGTTTGGCCATTGACGAATACAATAATCCCAGTTCACGATCCACAGCAGGACATTTCCATGCACAAATTCCTGGCTTTGAAGAAGGCGGAATGTTGGGTGCAGGCAAAGTAGGCATTGCAGGCGAAGGTGGAAAACCAGAATTGATATCTGGACCAGCCAGTATTACCCCAATGAATGACTTAATGGGTGCATTAAACAATCTCAATGCTGTGATGGAACGAAGTCATAATACATTGTCTGAAATTGCCAGAATCAGCAAAGCCACCAGTGACTCCAGTGCTAAGATGCTGTCGTATGCACAGAACTAACGGTAAATAAACAACCATGGCAGATAAAAACAAACCCGGCTGGCGCAAGTATTTCAAGGTAGCAGACACTACCGGAGTGATGAGTCCAATTTCGGGCACTAACCAGTTTGGGTTTCCAGGATACGGCAAGAACGACGGCGGTGTAGGCAACACCAACGAGTTTGGATTCCGCAACTATGCCAGCAGATTGCCAGAAGTTTACTCTGGACACCCTAACAGAATTGAGCGTTATAATCAGTATGAGAACATGGACATGGACTCAGAAATCAACGCCTGCTTGGACATTATTGCAGAGTTCTCCACACAGCTGAACGAACAAAACGGCACGCCGTTTGATATTGACTATCAAGACAAGCCCACTGACCACGAAATTGAAATCATACGCAAGCAGATGAAACAGTGGGTCAAGCTGAACAAACTGGATCAACGCATATTCAAACTGTTCCGCAACACCATCAAGTACGGCGATCAAATCTTTGTGCGTGATCCAGAAACATTTGAAATGATGTGGGTGGACATGAGCAAGTTGGCCCGTGTGATTGTGAACGAATCAGAAGGCAAACGTCCTGAACAGTATGTGATTCGTGACATCAACCCTAACTTCCAGAACATGACTGTGGCAGCAAAGACCACCACAGACTACATGACCAATCCTGTAACTGGGTCAATTTCTGGCAGCTCTAACTACACCATGCCCAACGGCGGCACAGGTGGTGGCGTGGGCAACAGCCGCTTTATGACTGCCATGAACGAAGTTTGTTTGGATGCCAAGCACGTGGTGCATATGAGTCTGAACGAAGGCCTAGACACGTTTTGGCCATTTGGCAAAAGCATCTTGGAAAACATCTACATGGTATTCAAACAAAAGCAATTGCTTGAAGATGCCATCTTGATCTATCGTGTGCAACGTGCGCCAGAGCGTAGAATATTTAAAATTGACGTGGGCAACATGCCATCACACTTGGCCATGCAGTTTGTGGAACGTGTGAAAAACGAAATGCATCAGCGCAGAATTCCTACAGTAACAGGTGGCGGCAACAACATGATGGACAGCAGTTACAACCCGCTGTCAATCAACGAAGACTACTTCTTTCCACAGGGTCAAGACGGTCGTGGATCATCAGTTGAAGTGCTACCTGGCGGTCAAAACTTGGGCGAAATTGACGATTTAAAGTATTTCAACAACAAAATGGCCCGTGGTTTGCGTGTGCCATCTAGCTATTTGCCTACTGGTCCAGACGACTCAGACCGTGTGACTAGTGACGGAAAAGTAGGCACAGCCCTTATCCAAGAGTATAGATTCAATCAGTATTGTGAACGTTTACAAGCACTAATTGTGCAAAAGTTGGACGATGAATTCAAGATGTTCTTGAAGTGGCGCGGGTTTAATATCGACTCTAGCTTGTTCAACATCAAGTTCAATGCACCACAAAACTTTGCAAGTTATCGTCAAAGCGAACTGGACAACACCAGGATCACAGCGTTTTCACAGCTGGAACAGTTACCTTACATGAGCAAGCGTTTTATGCTGGAGCGTTTCTTGGGCTTGACTGAAGATGAAATTCAGAAGAACGAAGAAATGTGGCGTGAAGAACATGATGATGTTGATGCACCAGCTGTGGCTGGCAGCGACTTGCGAGCTGTGGGTGTAACACCAAGTGGCATGGAAGCTGACATTGCTACTGGCACAGAAATGGCTGGTATGGACCAACCCGGTGCAGAAGGCATGACAGGTCCCGGAGCAGCACCTCCAGCCGCCGGTCCCGGAGCACCAGGTACCGTATAAATAACAACATGCTACTGACAGAAATCTACAATCAACAGCCTCAAGCCTATCAAGACCTGAGCCAAGACAACAGTCAACTGCAACTCAGTGACTTGCGCAAAACTCGCTTGACTCTGCGTCAGTTAAACAAACTGCGCAAAATGAATGACATTCGTTCAGTAGAGTTTAAAGACAAACTCAAATTGATACGCAAACAGTATCAACCTCCAGCACAACCTATAGCCTAATCAGTCGGCGAGAAAAAACAGCCGTTTTGAGGGGTAAACACTATAGTTTTTGACTGTTATATTAAATAACAGCACACTTTACCTATAGGAGTTTACCCAATATGAACCGTTTCGAACAATTAATCGAATACGTCATTAATGACGAAGAACAAAAAGCCCGCGAACTTTTCCATGACATCGTTGTGGAAAAAAGCCGCAAGATCTATGAAAACTTAATGGCCGAAGAAGAATTAGATGAAGCTGCTGAAGAAGAGCTCGACGAAGCAGAAGAAGACGACCTTGACGAAGGCATGGCCATGGGCGGAGACGCTGCTAATAACTTGATCGACAATGTCGAAACTGACGAACAAGACGACATGAGCATGGAAGGCGAAGATGACGCCGAATTTGACGACGAAGCCGAAGAAGCTGGCGACGACTTAACTGGTGATTTAGAAGCTGATCACGATGAGTTTGGCGGTAGCGAAGGCGGTAGCGATGAAACTGCTACCAAAGACGACATCATGAATTTGGAAGACAAACTGGATCAGTTGATGGCCGAGTTTGAAGCTGCTATGGGCGGCGACGAAATGGGCGATGGTGACGGATTTGGTCCTGACGAAGGTGGTGATGCCATTGAAATGGACGACACCGGCGAAATGGAACCAGGCATGATGGAAGCCATCAGCTTGAAAGCAGCCCCAAAACCAGTTACAACTGAACAAGGTAATGGCAAAGCAGGTCCTGTAGCATTCAACTCAGGTGCAACTGGTATGGCCAGCAAGCCAGTACACACCGGTGCAAACGAAGGTGGACGTCATGACACCGCTGCTTACAGCAACAACACAAAAGAGTTAATTGGCAAAGTGGGTAACACACCTGCTCAGTCAACTCAAGATCTCAAGCCTGCTACCAAGCCACATTTGGGCCAAGCATCAGGCGTGAACACAAAGAGCCCACTACCAAGCGGTCGTAAGGGTTAATTAGATGTCATCTAGATACCTAAGAGAAGATCTCACTTTTAGCCAAGCCAACATCCAAGTTTTGGAAGAAGCTGATGTTGGCGGCAAGAAGCACCTCTATCTCAAAGGCATTTGCATTGAAGGCGACAAGAAGAATGCAAATGAGCGTATCTATCCCCGACACGAAATTATCAAGGCAGTTGAAACCATCAACGAACAGATCCGTAACGGTAACTCCGTTTTAGGTGAAGTGGACCATCCAGACGATCTCAAGATTAACTTGGATCGTGTGTGTCACACAGTTGAAGGCATGTGGATGGACGGACATGCTGGTTGCGGCAAGTTGAAAATTCTGCCAACCCCAATGGGTGAATTGATAAAGACTCTGTTAACATCAGGCGTGAAGCTGGGTGTCAGCAGTCGTGGATCAGGTAATGTTGATGACAGAACCGGACATGTAAGTGACTTTGAAATCGTCACTATAGATGTGGTTGCCCAACCCAGTGCTCCTAATGCGTATCCTACAGCAATCTATGAAGGTCTCATGAATATGAGAAACGGTCATAAGATCTTAGAGATGGCTAGAGAGTCTGGTCAGGACGACAAAGTGAAAAAGTATCTCGCAGGTGAGGTTAAACGCCTCATTCGAGAACTTAAAATCTAAGGAGAATGAGGCATGTTTGATGCTATTAAACCATTGCTAGATAGCGGATTAATCAACGAAGATGTCAGTAAGGAACTCAATGAAGCTTGGGAATCTAAACTGACAGAAGCTCGTGAATTGGTTCGTGCTGAACTTCGTGAGGAGTTTGCACAACGCTATGAGCACGACAAGTCAGTGATGGTAGAAGCCCTAGATAAGATGGTAACAGAAGGTCTCGCAGGAGAACTAGCTAATATTACTGCTGAAAAGCGTAATTTAGCTGAAGACCGTGTGAAGTTTCAACACAAGATGAAAGAGTCAGCAACCAAGTTTAATAGCTTTTTGGTGACCAAACTGTCTGAAGAAATTTCTGAACTGCGTAAAGACCGTAAAATGCACGCCGAAGGTGTCAATAAACTTGAACACTTCGTTGTGCAGGCTCTAGCTAGAGAAATTACAGAGTTCGCTCGAGACAAACGTGATGTTGTAGAAACAAAAGTTCGTTTAGTACGTGAAGCTCGTAGCAAGCTAGAAGGACTCAAGTCACGATTCATTAAAGAATCTGCACAAAAAATGAGTTCTGCTGTTAGCCGTCACTTGAAGGCTGAACTGAACCAATTGCAAGAAGACATTAAAGTTGCTCGCGAGAACAATTTTGGTCGTCGTATCTTCGAAGCGTATGCTACTGAATTTGGCGCTACTCACTTGAATGAGAAAGCCGAAGTTCGTAAGTTGCATGACACAATTGCGCACAAAGACAAGAAATTGTCCGAGGCAATTCGTCTCACCATGAAAGCAAAAGTCCTGGTTGAGAATAAAGAGCGCGAACTGCGTATGATTAAAGAATCCAATGAGCGTGATAGCACAATGGATGAATTGTTACGTCCCTTAAACAAGGAAAAACAAGAAGTCATGCGTAATTTGCTTGAAAGCGTCCAAACTAACCGTTTGAAAAACGCATTCGAAAAGTATCTACCAGCAGTGTTGGAAGACCGATCAGCTAAAGCCCGCAAGGTGATCTCTGAGCAAGTATCCGCAGTTACCGGTGATAAGACAGTTCCACAAAAGTCAGAATCTGATGAAGATCGCAGTAATGTGATTGATCTCAAGAGACTGGCTGGACTGTGATAATAAAAATTTAGGAGACTTAAATGTCACAAGAACTTTTAGAAAGTCGCTGGAGCGAGACCAAAGAAGCTCTGCTTGAAGGTTTAAACGGCACCAAGCGCAATTCGATGAGTGTTATCCTGGAAAACACCAAGCGTTACTTGAAAGAGAACGCAAGTGCTGGATCAACCTCTTCTGGCAACATTGCCACACTTAACCGTGTGATTCTGCCAGTTATCCGACGTGTGATGCCAACCGTTATTGCTAACGAGTTGGTTGGTGTTCAGCCAATGACCGGCCCTGTTGGTCAGATCCACACTCTGCGTGTGCGTTATGCACAAAGTTTGACTGATACTTCTGCTGCTGCAACTTCTGTTACAGCCGGCCAAGAAGCATTGAGCCCATTCACGATTGCTACAGCTTACTCTACTGTTCCCCAAGGAACAAGTACAGCTACATCCTACACTGGTGGTAACACAGCAGTGATGGAAGGTACTGGCGGTAAGCAAATCAGCGTTCAAATCTTGAAACAAGCTGTTGAAGCCAAGACCCGCAAGTTGCAAGCTCGCTGGACTTTTGAATCTGCACAAGACGCACAAGCCATGCATGGTATTGACGTTGAAGCAGAAATCATGGCTGCTCTGGCACAAGAGATTACCGCTGAGATTGACCAAGAGATTCTTTTGAGCTTGCGCTCATTGGCATCTACTGAGTTCACATACAACCAAGCTACCGTTTCAGGTACAGCTACATTCGTTGGTGACGAACACGCCGCTTTGGCTGTTTTGATCAACCGTGTTGCTAACTTGATCGCCCAACGTACACGTCGTGGCGCTGGTAACTACGCTGTTGTGAGTTCAGCTGCGTTGACAGTGTTGCAAAGTGCAACTACTTCAGCTTTTGCTCGTACCACAGAAGGCACCTTTGAAGCACCTACAAACACCAAGTTTGTTGGTACCCTGAACGGTTCTATGCGTGTGTTTGTTGACAGCTATGCTGCTGACACCACACCAGTTCTGGTTGGATACAAAGGCTCTTCAGAAGCTGACGCTCCTGCATTCTACTGCCCATACATTCCTTTGATGAGCAGTGGTGTTGTGTTGGATCCAACAACCTTTGAACCAGTGGTGTCATTCATGACACGTTATGGTTACATTGAGTTGACCAACACTGCAAGTTCGTTCGGTAACGCCGGCGACTATGTTGGTGAGATCGCAGTATCTAACTTGTCATTCTCCTAATCAGAGAATCCAACCCAGGGATGGGAAGGCAAAAACCTGCTTCGGCAGGTTTTTTGTTGGCTAAGTATTTGAATGAATATTATATACGCAAATAGCATTGATCCAATTTATCCTAAGGATTATGCGCGAGATTATTTGAATCAATTTCTTCCCAATCAAACTTGTTTTCTTTTTACTGACAACAACATTAATAGATTTTCTGACATTGACACGGTGCTTAGTGCCGCAGGTAAGTTAGATTTTATACTAATTGACATTACTCACAATGTAGTGGGACTAAAACACAATCAGTTTAGTACCACTTGTAACGGCAATCTCATTCATACCATAGAACAATTGGTTGAATATTGTGAATTGTATGCTCCAACTGTTGTGCTACATTGCGATTTTAATTATCAATCCAATACTAGCCACTATTTTTATTTTCCACTTTGGTTATGGATGTGGTCAGCAAAAAAACCATTGTGGTATGCAAATGAAGGGAAACAACTCAATTTGTATGATGTGTTAGAAAATAAAACTCAAGGACTGTTTTGTTTAAACAGAACACCAACCTGGCACAGGATTTTGTTGTTTAATACTATTGTAGAAAAATCATGGTTCTCAAAAATATCATATACGTTTGGTAATCATGGACACGGCAAACAATTTGAACATGCGTTTCACAGTTTAACTCAATTAGAGATAACTGAATTTGAACGCAAAAAACATTATTTGCCTTTTGTGTTAATTGATGAAGATAAAGAAGATACTACAGATGTAGGAGTATCACACCCAGTCTGGAGCACTCACACATTTAATCTAGTGACTGAGTCTTCAATATCCTATACATTACTCAGTGAAAAAACAGCTAAACCTTTTGTAACAAAAATGATACCTATTATTTTAGGACCTCAAAATGCTGCACAACATTTAACAGAACTAGGTTTAGATATGTTTGAGGATATTGTACCTTGGTATACTTGGGACCACTTAGAAAGTCCAAGAGATCGGATTAGTATTATAGTAAATTTTTTAGAAGATTTTCTCAAACAAGATCTTGTGGCAATCTATCATGCCAACAAACATAGAGTCGATTGTAACAAAGAATTTTTTCATAGCGAAAAATTTAGAAAAAATCTTCTTAAAGATATGGTCAAACTTTCATCCAACTGAGATATTGACTAACTTTTTTCTTGACACTGGCCCAGTCGCCCATTGCGGGCTGACGGAACAGGCGTGCAGTTGAGTACCATGGTGAATCATCACGATTTAACAACCAGCGCCAGTCTGTACCAAACCAGTTGAGCATAATCCAGGTAGGACGACCTAGTGCTCCGCTAAGATGTGATACAGCAGTGTCCACACCAATTACAACGTCCATGGCCATGATTAAGGCCGCAGTGTCTACAAAACTTGTAATACTGCCAGGATATGCCTTGACTCCTGCTTCCACTAGTGCTGCTTCTTCTTCGGGTGTGGCATCAATTTGCAAATTAACCCATTCATATTGAGAATTTGTTCGGATCAGTTCCAGCATGTCTTCAAACGGCATGCCCTTGTGACGATTCAACCAAGCATCACGACGGCCACTCCAACAAAATCCCACCCTCATGCGAGTCTTGGGACCTAGTATTTGCAACCATTCTTGCTGTTTGTTCATATCTACGTTGAGATAGTTCACAGGCTTTGGCAAGTTTTCTAGTGTGACACCCAAGATGCCAGGAATGCTCATGATAGGAATCCAGTAGTCAAACTTGCCAACATCATCTAAATAGCCGCCAACTCGTTCAATGATGGGGCTGTTGCTTAATAAAGGAATCAATCCGTCTGTTACTTTGAGTTTGATCTTTGCACCTGCCACATGCAAGTTCCACAAGAAGCGCACAAACTGAATATTGTCTCCATGACCTTGTTCGCCTTCCACAAGGATAGTTTTGTCTTTTAAGTCTTGACCAGTCCAACGTGGCTGTGTGTGTTTGGGCAGTTGACCGGCAAGATGCTCATAGTTCCAACGCACTTCATACAAAGGCCATCCTTGAGCATAGTTGCCCTGGATCAAATAGCTTACTGCTAGATTAAAAAGGGCTGTGACATTCTGTGGTTCTAACACAATGGCATGCTGTAAGAATGGCACAGCTCGTGCAGGTTGCCCACATTCTCTCATGACATTGCCATAGTTGTTCCAGGCAGCAGCCAAGTCCATGTCTTCTACAAATGCTTGAGCATAGCATTTGAGAGCTTCAGTTGGTTGATTTTGTGCTCGGTATTCGTTGCCTTGAGCAATTAAAAGTTGTGTATCCATGGCTATATTTAAGGTGCAGTTCAAGCCATTTTACATTTTCGCTAAATACTTGTCAACGCAAATTGGCGTTTTATGCGGTATTAACCCCACCGCGTAGCGGCTAGAACCCGCATCGGACTTCTGTTAAGGAGAAAACAAATGGGTCGTCCTCTAAAAATTCAAAAACGTTCTACCGGTTCAGGCAATGGCGGCGCAGCCGTTAACGTCGACATTGGTTATCCAAACTTTGGATCATTAACTGATCCAGTTTACAACTCACCTGTTCAAACCCTGGACAGTACACAATATGTGGGCGTGGTTGGTGGTGCAAGTTCTGCTGCCACTTCAGCTACAAATCCTCGTACATTAGTGGAAGTAAACATTACATTGGCTTCTGGATCAGCTGCTGGTACAGCCGCGGGTTATATTATCCGCCAAAAAGGCAGCCACAAATACCTAGTTGGTGATAGTACCAGCCGTAGTGCTCTTGTTGTGGGAAATGCCTATCGTATTACCACAGTGGGTGACACTGTCTGGACATCATATGGTGCTCCTGCAGGCTATGCAGTAGGTACAATTTTTACTTGTACTGTCGTAAACGCTAACACCGGTACAGGCCGTGTGAACCTAGTTGGTGTTTGTGTTCTTAGTAATGCAGCATCGCCCACAAACGGTAACATGAGTATTGCTTATGTTGATGATACTAGTTCTGAAGTGTATGTTTCTAAACTAACTAATCGTTTCATGCTAGGTTGGGAAGGTGGATCAAACTATGCCGCTACTTCTGTTGTTGCAGACGTTCGTGCATTGGCCAACTTCTTCACAGACGAAGGCACAATGATAAAGTCAGGCACCACTGGTGGAGTCAATACTGGGTCTGCTCAAAGCGGACAACAGAATTTACTGAACCTTGCCCTGATACAAAACGCTACAAGCTAATTTGTAGCAACTCACAATCCTCCCGGATATATACTGGGAGGATTTTTTATGGCCGCAGCGTTTGTATTAGGTAACGGAGTTACTCGTAAAGGTATTAATTTGGAACATTTGCGCACACACGGCACAATCTATGGGTGCAATGCGTTGTACAGAGATTTTACACCAGATGTGTTGATTGCTACTGATCGCCCAATTAGCGAGCAAATACAGCATTCAGGTTACCCACTAAAAAACAAATTCTACACTAGAAAACCACTTGATGGACTTGGTGCGCATCGTGTTCCTGATCAATACTGGGGATACAGTTCTGGACCATTAGCAACAGCAATTGCAGCAGCGGATCAACACATGGATATTTATTTGTTAGGATTTGATATGGCCGGTATTAATGAACGATTTAACAATCTATACGCCGACTCTGAATTCTACAAGCGCAGTGGAGCAAATCCAACTTATACTGGCAATTGGGAACGTCAACTGCTCAAAGTCATGCAAGATTATCCGCACACAAACTTCATTAGAGTGCATGGAGCAGTCACAGCAGACGTGCCAGAATTTAACAAACACCCCCGATACTCACGCCTAAACATTGGAGATTTCCAAAGCCTGTTTGGTGTTTGACCCAAAGTCAGCATAGGACATGCCCTGGTAAATATACAATAGGGCCAGATTCAGCATGACACAACAAGTAATCAACACCGGTGCGGTGGCAAACGACGGTACAGGCGAAAGCCTGCGCAATGCGTTTGATGCAGTTAACAATAACTTTGCCAACATCTGGACGGCCGGACCTGTAGACTCACAGGTTGTAATTAGCAACAATCGCATATCTACCACGGTACAAAATCTAGCATTAGTACTAGCCGGCAACGGCGTTGGTACCATCACAGTTGACAGTTCTGTTGTTCCTGGCATTGATTCTGTATACGATTTAGGAACTGCTAATTCAAGATTTGACAGTGTTTATAGTAGATACTTTTACGGTAACGGCGCATTTTTAACTGGCATCAGCAACGGCAGCGGCAGCGCAACTTCTGTAACATTTGCTGCCACGCCGCCTTTAGCTGCTAACATTGGCGATATCTGGATTCAAAGTGATACTGGCATACAGTACCTCTACTTCAATGACAACACCAGTAACCAATGGGCAGAACTAGAAGCTTATCAAAGTTTCAGTTCTGGCGGAACAGGCAACGGTAATGTTGATCTAACTAATTTGTCGTCAGACATCATACCCAGCACTAATAACAGTTACAGCTTGGGCAACAGTGTGCGCCAATGGAAAGACCTCTGGGTCAGCAACAGCACAATCTATCTAAACAGCTTGCCAATAACAGCAGATGGAGCAAACTTAAAAGTGAATGGCAACACGGTACTCACAACCAGCAGTCCTTTGAGTTTTAGTAACTTGAGCGTGACAGGCAATGTGAATGCAAATGCAGTTTATACCAACAACTATTTTTATGCCAATGGTGCACCTTTTCCGCAAGGTAGCAACAGCTTGCCAGGCACAACCATATCGCTCAAAGATAATGTAATAGCCACAACCACACTAAATCAAAATTTGGTATTGAGTGCAAACGGTGTGGGTAATGTACAAACCAACAGCAGTATCATGCCTGGCATCACTGGAGTTTATGAAATTGGGTCATCTGCTTTAAAATATGATTCGGTGTATGCCAGCTATCTTTATGGAAATGTCAGCGCCACAAATGTCACAGTTGCTACTGGCGGATTTATGAAACTGCCAGTTTATACAGCAGCAAATTTAAGAACTTATACTGGACAAGTAGGGTGGGTTGCCACAGTATCAAACAGCACAACACCAGCAGGCAAAATGGCATTTTGGGACACCACAAACAATCGTTGGAGTTATGTCAGTGACAATACCGCAGTTTAAAAATCAAATAAGTATTAAGATAGACATAAAAAAATGCCAACATTAAATTTTCCAACCAATCCAACACTGAATCAAACATACAGTTTTGGCGGAAAAACTTGGGTGTGGAACGGCCAAGGTTGGCAGCTGTCTGCCTCTGGCGCAATCAATAATATTCCTATTGGTAACATCACACCTGCTTCAGGTGCGTTTACCACTCTGGCAGCTAACACTTTTGCTGCCAACGGCATCACAGTACTGGGCAATATTACTGGCGCAAATTTAAATGCCACTGGCAATCTCAGTGTTGCTGGCAATGTCAATTCGCCACTAAACGTTACAGCCAATGTTACTGCCACAAACTTTGTCACAGCAGGCACGCTGACTGCTGGCATAGTTAGCTCTACAGGCAATGTGACCGGTGCTTACATTATTGGTGATGGTAGCCAGCTTACAAATCTTCCAGGTGTTAACTATTCAAACGCCAATGTGGCCAATTACTTGCCCACATACACAGGCAACCTTGCGAGCTTAACAGGTCCTGTAACAACTACAGGCAACTTAACTGGCGCAAATGTTGTTACTAGCGGATTGGTCACAACCACAGGCAATATCACAGGCGGTAACTTACGCACAGCAGGCAGCATAACTGCCACAGGCAATATCACAAGTGGTAATCTTGCCACCGGCAATATTATTTCAGCTAGTATCAACAGTTCAGGATTAATTTCGGCTGTAGGTAACATCACCGGTTCATACATTTTTGGTAATGGTAGTCAACTAACTGGGTTACCAGCTACCTATTCAAATGCCAATGTGGCAGCTTACCTGCCAACTTACACGGGCAACTTGCCCAACTTAACAGGCCCAGTTACTACCACAGGTAACCTAACTGGTGGCAATGTTTTAACAACTGGAGTGATCAGTGCTGCTGGTATTGTTACAGGTGGTAATGTTAGCACAGGCAATATTACAGCTGGTAATGTCAGTACCACTGGCAATGTTCGAGCAGCATACTTCTTAGGCGATGGCAGCCAGCTTACCAATTTGCCAGCAGGTAATTATTCAAACGCAAACGTAGCCGACTACTTGCCAACTTATACAGGCAACCTGGTCAGTTTAACTGGACCAGTTACAACCACAAGTAACTTGACTGGTAGCAATGTATTAACTAGTGGATTGATATCAGCAACTGGTAATATCACAGGTGGCAACGTTGCTACTGGTAATATTGTTGCTGGCAATTTAAGAACCGCTGGAACAATCAGTGCTACCGGCAATATTGTTGGTGCTTACATTTTAGGTGATGGTAGCCAATTAACAAACTTACCTGCTGGCAACTATTCAAACGCAAACGTAGCCGACTACTTGCCAACTTATACAGGCAACCTGGTCAGTTTAACTGGACCAGTCATAACCACAAGTAACATCACAGGTGGAAACTTACAAACTGGTGGAAGTTTAACTGTATCTGGCAATATTGCCGGTGGTAATGTTTCTACTGGTAATATTGTTGCTGGCAATGTCAGCACAGTTGGCAATGTTCGAGCAGCATACTTTTTGGGAGATGGTAGCCAATTAACAAACTTACCTGCTGGTAATTATTCAAACGCAAACGTAGCCAACTACCTGCCTACGTATACTGGTAATCTTGCAAGTTTAACAGGTCCAGTTACAACCACAGGTAACTTGACTGGCAGCAATGTATTAACTAGTGGATTGATATCGGTAACTGGTAATATCACAGGTGGCAATATTGCTACTGGAAATATACTTGCTGGTAATATTAGCACTGCTGGTAATGTTCGTGGTACTTATATTTTAGGTGATGGTAGCCAATTAACAAACTTACCTGCTGGCAATTATTCAAATGCCAATGTAGCCAACTACTTGCCCACATACACAGGTAACTTGGTCAGTTTGACAGGGCCAGTTACTACTACTTCAAACATAACAGGTGGTAATTTAGTCACTGCTGGATCAATCACAGCCACTGGCAACATTGCAGGCGGCAATATTGCTACAGGTAATTTGATTGCTGCCAATGTAGCTTCGTTAGGTGCAGTTAGTGCAGTAGGCAATGTTGCTGGCACGTACTTCATTGGTAATGGTGCTTTCTTAACTGGTATTGCCAGTGGCAACTCAAACTATTCAAATGCCAATGTGGCTGCCTATTTGCCAACTTATACTGGCAATTTGGTTAGCCTTGCTGGACCAATTGTTACTACAGGCAACATTACTGGCAATTACATATCAGCTACGGGCAATATATTTGCCGGAAACATTACAGCCAACAGTCGATTAAGTGTTGGCCAGGCTAACATTTATCCCAACAATTTTGATCCAGCAGTATTGACCATTCAAGCTGATGCAGTTGGATTCTCTGGACTGATAATTGCCACAGGTGATATATCTGGTAACAATTTGTCAGCTGGTGGCAATGTAATTGGTGGCAATATACGCACTGCTGGCATAGTTAGTGCTGTTGGTAACATTTATGCTGCTAACTTTGTTGGTAACGTTACTGGCAACATTAATGTACCAGGCGCCAATACACAAATTTTATTTAACGATGGCGGCCTAGCCGGCGCCAGCGCTGGCCTTACATTTAACAAAACCACACAAGTTCTTTCAGTCACTGGCAATATTCAAAGTGGCAACTTACGCACTGCTGGATTAATCAGTGCAACTGGTAACATAGCTGGTCAATACTTTGTTGGTAACGGTAGTCTACTCACTGGCATTATTGCTTCGGCTGGCGCTGCCATTACAAACGGCAGCAGTAATGTCACAGTTGCAGCCAATGGCAATGTCACAGTTACAGTGACCGGAAATTACAATGTTGCAACAGTAGCCACAACTGGTGTTTATGTAGCAGGTTTAGTATCAGCCACAGGCAATATTGCTGGCAATTACTTGTTGGGTAATGGTAGTCAACTAACCGGATTACCAGCCACTTATTCAAATGCCAATGTTGCGGCATACTTGCCTACATACTCTGGTAACTTGCCAAGTTTAACTGGATTAGTTTCTACCACAGGCAATATCAGTGGCAGTTACTTGTTAGGCAATGGTGCTTTAATTACTGGACTACCGGCTGGCTATAGTAATGCTGATGTAGCTGCATACTTGCCAACATATTCAGGTAATTTAGTCAGCCTAACCGGATTGGTTTCTACCACCGGCAACATCAGTGGCAATTATGTTTTAGGTAACGGTGCGTTGCTAACTGGTGTGATCACATCAGTGGCCAATATCAACAACGGCACATCAAACATCACAGTTGTGAGTTCAGGTGGTAACATCACTGTAGGTGTTGGCGGTACAGGCAATGTAGCTGTGTTTGCCACAACTGGCGAATACGTCACAGGTGTAGTAAGTGCAAGCGGTAATATTACTGGTAGCAATTTGGTCACCAGCGGGTTAGTAACAGCAACTGGCAAT
>Ga0214921_10004541_pt1 | contig 20336 bp, 16 predicted proteins | sample LL1505_MetaG_FD_177992 | JGI IMG/M metagenome (GOLD analysis project Ga0214921, IMG submission 177992) | Freshwater microbial communities from Lake Lanier, Atlanta, Georgia, United States - LL-1505 | ecosystem: Environmental > Aquatic > Freshwater > Lake | place: USA: Georgia | collected...
CATGGGCCGCATCCAGGCGGTTGTCCAGATGTTTGGTGTAGAGCAACGCGGCAAAATCACGGTGCAACCCCTCGTCCCGGCTAATGAGCTCGTTCGAAAAGCTAAGACCGGGCATGAGTCCCCGCTTTTTGAGCCAAAAAATGCTGCAAAATGAGCCCGAGAAGAAAATTCCTTCCACCGCCGCAAAGGCGATGAGGCGCTCGGCGAAACTGCCTTGGCTGATCCATCGCAGGGCCCAATCCGCTTTCTTGCGCACACAGTCCATATGGTCAATGGCGTGAAAGAGGTAGTTTTTTTCGGCGGCATCCTTGATATAGGTATCAATGAGCAGGGAATAGGTCTCGGAGTGGATGTTCTCGATCATGATCTGGTACCCGTAGAAGCACCTGGCTTCGGGATACTGGACTTCGTTCAGGAAATTGATGGCCAAATTCTCGTTGACAATCCCGTCACTGGCCGCGAAGAAGGCGAGAACATGCTTGATGAAATGCTTTTCGTCGGCGTTAAGCTTGTGCTCCCAGTCAGTCAGGTCCTGGGCCAAGTCAATTTCTTCGGCAGTCCAGAAGCTGGCCTCGGATTTCTTGTAAAAGGACCAGATATCGCTATGCTGGATAGGGAAAAGGACAAAGCGGTCTTTGTTCTCAACGAGAATGGGTTCGGTCATGAGCTGAAATTAGGTCGTTTAAGCCAACAAAACCGGACCACAGGGACCGGTTTTTTGACTACCCAAAAATTGAGAATTTTTGGCCGCAATTATTCACAAAGTGCGTGAGTTTTTACACAAAGTTCAAGAAAGCTGAGAACGCTTCCCAAAGGGCAAGTCCTGAAATTTTCCAGGAAATATCTTGCCTCAAAAGTCCAAACTTGGAGCGCAAGGAGGCCTCATGCTTTGTATTTTGAGGTCGTTTTGTTCACAAAACTATACAAAGAAAACACGCTCAACGGAACCCTCCCCTAGAACCCGCTAATTTTAAGGCATGAAGTTCTCCAAACTCCAGGATAGATCCTTCGACAACGAAGGTACAAGCCCATCCCCTTTTCGATACGAACGCATGCGTCTGCTTTGGATACCATGCCTGCTTATGCTGTGGCTTGCTGGATACCAAGCCCAGGCCATTTCGTCGCACAACGCAACGCTCAAAAACCCACCAAGCGCAGGCAAGGCTGCCAAGCCTCGTTATTCCAAGGATTTGTTATTGCTCACCCAGTGGTTCGTCGGGGATTTTGATAACACCAAACAATGCAGGGTCGATACCGGAGCCCAACCCGTGGAAAGCCATGTGGTGAAAATTTGGGACAATTATTTCACCGACGCAGTTTGGATTTACGAAGAATTCCAATCCCCACCCGGCCAGGTAACCTCCCAGCGAATCTACAAGTTTATGGATTACACGAGTGGGCGCTTTGAGTCCAAGGTCTACACGTTGGAGAATTTCTCTGAATTGGCGGGTGAATACAAGAATCTCAGACCCTTCGAGCAATTTACCCCGGAGAATTTGGAAGACCATCCCTACTGTGTCGTGTATTGGACTCGCAAAGGCGAAACCAGGTTTACCGGCTCCACGGTAGGCACGGATTGCCATTTGTTACGCGGGCGTCACCAATACGTCACCAACCAAATCGATGTCTATCCCACCAGGGTTTCCAGAATCCACAAGGTTTTTGGTTGGGAAAATGAACAAGTCAGCGGACCGAAGGCTGATGAGAAAGGTTCGGAACTGCGTCGCATCGTTCCTCCCAAACCCAAAAAAGTCAAGCCCGTCAAAAAGCCTACCGCCAAAAAGGGTGTAAAATCAAGTTCTTCCAAAAAGTCCTCCGCCAAGAAAGGCAGCAACGTCAAAGGCAAAGGCAAGAAGAGCAAGACCCAAGCAACAACACCCGAGGAGAATCCAGAGACGCTGAATCCCGCAGTGGAAGAAACGGGTGATGCCCCAGCGCCCCCCAAGAAAAGTTTCTGGGACCGATTCAGGCGCCCATAACGTCAAGAAGCGGAAACGCCAGGGGAGACCGAGGATGGAGCGTATCGTTGCCCCAGCATGCGGTGAATGCCGTAAAATAACACAAAGTGCAGCAGGGCTGCAAATTCGAGGCCCACAATGTACCAGGGCCATTCCCCAATCAGGAAGGGATTGTCGATAAGGGGACGGCTTGCGATGTACATGTAATTGGAACCAAGGGCATAGTTCACCAGACCGATAACGGGGAGGACGAGTTGGGTAATTCCAAGAACGCGGAGCCAGCTCCAAGGTCTCGGCACCATGCCCATGCGCATGGTCGCGTAAAGGCCGGATACCAAAATGCCGGCGTGACTCACCGTATATTCCACATGGTTATAAAGGGAATTGCCATCGTCCAATTCAGGGGTCAAGAAGGAGTGCAAAGCCCCGGCCCCCCAGAACAACAGGAGTTCGTAAGTCAGTTGATGCCCTTTCCACAGGGTAATGGCGGCCCAAATGACCGAGAAGGAACACATTTGCAAAGGCAGGCTGTAAGCTGCTGACCACTCGCCGCTCAGCAGGAGGACAACTTGTCGAAGCAACATGTTGAGGATCAGCAGGATGGCCATCCCTTTGCCGAAACGATGGACCCTGTCCTTCTCCCAACGACGACTGATCCATACGATGCCGGATACAATGAACAGCATGCCAAGGTTGAGGCCTATCCATGAAGGGGATCCCAGGGGGACTGCATAATGAGGGTTCATGACCTGTAGGAACGATTGGTTACGAAAGTTAACCATGCGAGGACGATAAATGACCCTGACACCAGCAAGGGCGCTCGAATATCCATGGCCACAATGAAGCCTCCGATCAGCGGTGGCAGCAACTGTGCAAAAGAATTTACCGATTGATTGATGCCCAAAATTTCTCCTTGCATCGATGAATCCGCTTTGTTGGATATCAAAGAAAGCAAATTGGGGGAACTAAAGCCCTGTCCAAGGCTAACCAAGGGCAAGACCGCGTAGAGCAAACCCGATTGGTCAGGCAACAAAATCCCCATGACCGCCAAGCCCATCAACAACAGGCTCACCTTGAGAATGGGAGCGGGGGAAATCCTCGCCGAAACCGGTCTAAGCAGCAATCCTTGCGTCAAAGCAATCCACAGGCCCAGGTATCCGAACAGGGTTCCAATTTCGCCCTGACCATAATCGAATCGCTTGATCAAATAAACCTGTATGAACTGCGTGAAAAAATTAAAACCGAAGACCATCAGGAAAGAAACCGCAAACAGCCCCCTAAGCTCCGGTCTGCCAAATGCCTTGGCAATCTGTCGTACACCGCTTGCAGGATGCAAGGGACTCATGCGGGGGGTGACCAGGGTTTCGGTGAAATACCGTTGCAGAACCCACAGGTTAACAGCACTCAGCAGAGCAGCCGCCCAAAACGGGGTATCGTAACCCAAGGCAGGATGCCATGATGAGTCGGATAGCAGCCCTCCCAAAAAGGGCCCTAACACAAAACCAATCCCAAAGGCAGCCCCCACCATTCCGAAATTCCGACTTTTGTGTTCAGCGCTGCTCAAGTCCGCAATCGCAGAGAAGGTGACCGCCAGATTCCCCGAACAAAAGCCCAGCATCAACCTCCCCAAAAAGAGCAAGGGCAACGATGCTTGAACAATGCCCATGCCAAAAATTAAGTAGGACAACAAAGTCCCGGCCACGGTGTACCGAAGGATGGGTTTGCGGCCATGCCGATCCGAAAGAGCGCCCAACAAACTGGAACCCACAAATTGAGCCAGACTAAAGGAGGCCAACAGAAAACCAATCATCATGGTTCGGTCCGCAAAGGTGGACTCTGCGCTCATGAAGGGCAATTTTGGATCGAGGAGCAAAGGGGTCACCACCGGGATAATTAACCCAATCCCCAGCATGTCAATCAGGGTAGTCAAGAAGATGACCCTGAGGAGAGATTTGTTGTTATTCATTCAGGAGTTTGGCGATGCAGGTCTCGCCGCCCCGTACGTTCTGTCCAATTTGAACACGGGGTACTGCATTGAGGGGGAGGTACAAGTCCACCCGACTACCGAATTTAATAAATCCAAATTCCTCGCCTTGTCGCACCTTGTCGCCCTTGCCGATATACCAACGAATTCTGCGAGCCAATGCCCCGGCAATTTGCCGGAACAAAACCTCATGACCCTCAGGAGTCCGCACAACGACGGTAGTCCTTTCGTTCAAGGTGGAAGATTTGGGGTGCCAGGCCACCAAATAATCCCCGGGATGGTATTTGAAAAATGCAACCTCACCGCTCACCGGATTTCGATTGACATGCACGTTGAAGGGGGACATGAAAATGGAAATCTGTAAGCGCTCTCCTTGGAAATATTCCGGTTCGAAGACCTTTTCGATGATCACGACTTTGCCATCGGCGGGCGCAATTACACCGTCTTCTTGAAGGACGGTATGCCGAGAGGGATTTCGAAAAAATTGCAGCACCAGGGCCACAAGGACCATCAGTATACCGTAGGCGAGCCAGGCACCCCAAGAGGCTGATCCCAACCATCGATACACCGCCCATGCGGCAAGGCCGGAACCGACCAGCGTCCCTGCAATAATGGTGTAGCCCTCGCGGTGAAACATTATGTTGCGGGAATTAAATGCCCCCTCTGAGCTGGGTTACCTGAGCCACTTTGTCGATGGCCACGACGTAAGCCGCAATCCGCATGGAGCATCCGTGATGCAGGCTGGTTTGGTACACTTGCTCGAATGCTTCTTTCATGTTCCGGTCTGCCCTGCGGTTGACCCGCTCCTCGGTCCAGAAATACCCCATCCTGTTCTGCACCCACTCAAAATAGGAAACCGTTACACCGCCCGCATTGGCCAGAATATCCGGGACGACCATGACCCCTTTGTCGTTCAGGGTTTGATCCGCGCTGGCTGCGATGGGACCGTTGGCCCCTTCGACAATCAATTTCGCTTGGATATTGGCTGCGTTGTGTGCGGTGATTTGGTCTTCCATGGCCGCGGGAATCAAAACATCCACCGGAAGTTCCAACAAGGCCTCGTTCGTGATCGGCTCGGCACCGGTGAATCCCGTAAGTTGATTTCCGTGCGCGGCACTGTAGGCCAGGGCCTCTTTGATATTGATTCCATCGGCATTGTAATAGCCCCCGGTGATGTCCGAAATGGCCAGGACTTTGAGACCTTGCTGTTCCATCAATTTGGCCGAAATAGATCCCACATTGCCGAAGCCTTGCACGGCACAAGTGGATTTGAACGGATTCAATCCCATCTTGAGCATGGCAGAGCGGGCTGCCACCATCACGCCACGACCTGTGGCTTCGACACGGCCCTTGGAGCCCCCCATGACCAGGGGTTTACCGGTGACCACCGATGGGGAAGAATAGCCGACCAACCGGGAATACTGGTCCATAATCCAGGCCATTTCGCGTGGTCCTGTACCCATGTCCGGAGCAGGGATATCCTTTTCAGGACCAAAAACATCGATCATAGCCCGGGTATAGGCTCGCGTGAGGCGCTCCAATTCACCGGCGGACATGGAACGAGGGTCGCATTTAATGCCCCCTTTGCCGCCGCCAAACGGAATATTCGAAACCGCACATTTCCAAGTCATCCAAGCCGCAAGGGCCTTGACCTCATCCAAATTGACATCCAAGGAATAACGTATCCCACCTTTGGCAGGGCCGAGGTTGATGTTATGAACCACCCGAATTCCCTCAAAAATCTGAATGCTGCCGTCGTCCATCGAAACGGGGAGATTCACAATGACCTGCTTGGCAGGGGATTTGAGCACGTTATAGAGGCCTTGGTCCAAATTGAGAATTTTTGCCGCCACATCAAAGCGGGACATCATGGACTCGAATGGATTCTCGTGGGCAGGGATGAGGGTGGATTCGGGGTTCATAAAAGGATTTAAAGATGAAGGGACAAAGTCGCAAAGAGAAGGCCAAAAATAAGAACCGAAATCCCGAATGGAGGCCAGGACAGGAGAATCATCGCCCTAAACCGACCCACAAGCCCAGGAGGGCGGCAAGGGCCAACAGCGAATCAAAGCGATCCAGCCAGCCTCCGTGCCCAGGGATCCATGAACCGCTGTCTTTAACCCCGGCATTGCGCTTGAGGGCAGATTGCATCAGATCACCAGCTATGCCAACAGGCCCAGCCAACAAAGAGAACCAACCCCATCCCTGGGTAGGTTCGATCCCAAAAATCAGGGGGTACAGGATCCAGCCGGCCAGGATGCACAATGCCCAGCCACCCAGGCTGCCCTCCAGGGTCTTGGAAGGAGAAATTCTGGAATGCAGGGGATGCCTCCCCCAGCGTTTGCCAACCAGAAGGGCCCCACTATCCAACAACCACAAGAGCCCAAAGGTGGCCATGAAGACCTCCGGTCCTTCCATCCCGCCCAGCAAACTCGTCTCTTGGGTCACCAAGTCGCGGAAGATGACCATGGGGAACACCGCATAAAAGAGCAGCGCGATCGCCAAGGCAAGTTCACGTCCCCATTGGCGGGGTCCTTGGTGCATGAGGAGGGCATGCAGGACCCGCCATCCCGGCACAAAGGCCACGCTTGCCCAGACCCACCCGCAAGGCATCGTGGGAAACAGCGCCACCATTCCCAAACCCGCGAAGCCTGCGATTCCGGCCCCGCTGTGCCATGCCCCTAAGTTGCCCGGCCAGCGAAGTCGCAAATAAACCTCCCAACAGGCACCTCCAGCCACCAGGGCCATCAAGGCCTGCATAGCCCAAGGTCCGAGCCACCAAATCCCTAGGATGGCGACTCCAATACCCAAGGCACTCCAAGTTCTGGCTTTGGATCGGGCAGGTCGAGTGGCCATCATGCTTGATCCTTGTTGCTCCGGGAGAACGTTTTGCGGTAAAAGAATAGGCCTGTGGCTGCTAATCCCATCAAAATCAAGGCGATATACCAAGGAAAGGGGTTATCCTCCCATCGAAAGGTGGCTTCGGATAACGCCGGGACGTCACGCAAATCCCACCAATTCAACTTGTAGGCCAAGAAAGACAGCAAATTGTTACAGAAATGCGCCATCATTGCTGGCCACACAGACCCTGACCATAACACCAGGTATCCAAAGAGCGCCCCCAGTAAACAACGCGGTACGAAACCAAGCCATTGCCCGTGGATCGCTGAGAACAAGAGGGCCGAAACCCAAACCCCTGCATGCGGATTGCGAAGCTGCTGCTGCAAGATTGGCTGCAGCGACCCTCTGAACACCAGCTCTTCGCCGAAGGCGGGTAACAATGCCAACACCACCACGCCAAGCAGCCCGTAAAGAACCCCATCGGGTTTCATCAACACCGTCAAGAGCTGTTGAGAACTTTGCTCGGCGGCTTGCCAATCCAGGGTGACCCTCTTGATCGCGGGGTAGGCCTCTGCAAGCCCAGAATAGGGTAAACCTTGGTTAAGGTGAAAGAGGTTGTACACCAAGGGCAGGCAGAGAATTGTGAGGACCACCCCTCCCAACCCAGCATAAACGCTCAATCCGAAACGATCCTGCCTAGGTTCCTTGTGTTTTTCCTCCAAAAGTTCCCTGTGGTTTTGGAAAAACCACCAACCGGGCAACACAAAAAAGCCCAAAGTGCTCAACCCCTGAACCAGCAAAAGAGCCATCGCTTGGCGAGTGGATTCGGTGACAGGGCTACCTGCTTCAACTTGGTCCAACAATTCGGCCAGATTTACATCAAACCAAGCAGGAAGCAAGGCCATGGCCAGGTAACTGAAGACCAGCCCGGTCATCAGACATACCATCACCAGGGTCAACAGGGGTCTCATTGTCATCCTTCCTCAAATGTAGAATCAAGAGGCGTCTTCAAGGCTTCTTACCTTTGCGCCGTCATGGAGATCCCCGCAGCCCCATCCAAAACGTCCGGTGTTCGCATTGGCACCTTGGATTTAGGAGAATTTCCCTTGTTGCTGGCTCCGATGGAGGATGTCAGCGATCCCCCATTCCGGGCGGTCTGTAAACAAGGAGGAGCCGACTTGATGTACACCGAATTCATTTCTTCGGAGGGCTTGGTCCGGGATGCTGTCAAGAGCCGGCAGAAGTTGGACATCTACCAGCATGAGCGTCCCATGGGGATACAGATTTTTGGAGGAGAATTGGAGCCCATGTTGGGCGCAGTGGACAAGGTTTCGGAGGTGTCCCCCGATATCATTGACCTCAACTTTGGCTGCCCTGTCAAAAATGTGGTTTGCAAAGATGCGGGCTCAGGAATGTTACGGAACCTGCCCAAGCTTATCCAGATTACCGCCGAGCTTGTCAAGCGAAGCCCCATGCCCTTGACGGTCAAAACCCGTCTGGGTTGGGACGAACAGTCCAAACATATCGTTTACCTTGCCGAAGCTCTTCAGGATGTGGGCGTTGCAGCCATCGCCGTGCATGGCCGCACCAGGGTCCAGATGTACAAGGGCTCTGCAGATTGGACCCTGATCGGTGAGGTCAAGAACAACCCGCGCATGCACATTCCCGTTTTTGGGAACGGGGATATTGACAGCCCCATCAAGGCAGCGGAATACCGTGAGCGCTACGGGGTGGATGGTATCATGATCGGCAGAGCAGCGATAGGGTACCCCTGGATTTTTAGGGAAATCAAAGCGTACCTGCGTAGCGGTGATGTCCATGCACCACCTACGGTCGAAGAGCGCTTAGCTGCATGCAGCGAGCACCTGGAGCGATCCCTTGAATGGAAGGGCCCCAAACTAGGCCTCCTGGAAATGAGAAGGCATTATGCCCCTTATTTCAAAGGCTTCGAAAACATCAAAGAAATCCGCAGTCGCCTGGTTCAATCCATGGAGCCCGATGAAGTTCGGGGCCTCTTGGAACAAATCAGGTTGCAATACGCGACAGGCGCGTCCCGCCCTAGTGCTTGATGAAGCGCAGCGTCCGGCTGAAACGACCGTCGTTCACCTGGAGGTGATACATGCCGGGCTCCAAGCCTGCCACACCAATCTGCAACGGCGCAATACCGTCCAAAACTTCGTGGCCCTGCGTTATCAAACGGCCGGACAGATCCACAATGCTGTAACGCACGTTGCCAACACGGTAGGCAGCCCTGACCAAAACATGGAGGCGGTCTGAAACCGGATTGGGGAAGGCCCTTAATTCCAAGGTATTTTGTTCGAGAGAACGCACCGAAGAGGACGGGCTGCTGGTCACTGCGGAAACCGCTGCGACGCTGTTGGCCCCGAAACCATTGGGGTTCCATGTGCCGCTGTAAACCGGGCTGATGTACTGCTCGTAAATATCGCTGGTCAAGGTATAGTCCACATTTGGGTCCACGTTCGTGAAAACGGTGGTTTGAGCGCCGGAATAATAGGCGGAGAACAAATACACCGTGGAGTCACGCAAGACCACCCCCGGGGTGTTGTTGATGATGTCGGTAATCTGGACCGAGCGCTGGGAATTGCTGCCCAACGTATCCCCGTAGGTGTAGATTCCGTCACCAAGGTCCACGATTTCACCGGCATCAATCAAGCCGTCTGAATTCAAATCCTGCCATTCGCTTACCTTCCCGATGATGGATTCTCCGAAGAGATTGGACCCGGGATTGGTCACAAAGGAGAAACGAATGGAATCCACCTTGAGGCGCGATCCCTTGTTGGCATAATACCAAATCCCGAAATCGTAGGAACCGGAAGTGGCCGCCGATGGTCGGACACCGCCCGAATACACCATGTTGCGAAGGGAGTCCAATCGAACTTTGGAGATGATGTTCGAATTAATCACAAATCCTTGATTGACAGTATTGTCTGCAGGAAATTGGTCCGTCGTTCCGGAGGGCATGGAGATTGTGTACGCAATGTTATATTTACCCGTACCGTAAGCCGAAGGATCAAAATCCGGAGTGCGCAAGGTGTCTGTCGAATCGCTGGGTAAGGCTGCAATGGATGCATTTTGGTTGTAAACGGTGTTGGTTAATCCTGCAGGATTGGTGAAATCAATTTTCACGTTGAGCCCAACATTGCTCTGTGCATTTTGGCCATAATTCTTGACCGCCGCCCCAAGTTTGAAAATGTACTCGCCTGCATTCAAGGCCTGGCTGCTGGGGATGCTGAATTCGGTAGGGCGAAGCACCGAGCCGTTACCAATGCCCAGGTCATTTTGGAAAAACCCTGTTTTGTCCCCCATGAACACCACCACTGAATCTCCACCGTTCATCCTGGCGCGGATAAGTGCGCCGTCCGAATTGGAAACCAACATGACCGGAATACGGACATTGGCCCCCGCACCTCCCGCACCCATGTTGATTACGCCTGCGCTATGGTTAATGATGATGCATCCCACGGCACCTGCCCTTTGGGCAGCCAGGGCCTTGACCCCAAACTCACAAGAGCCTCGGTACAAGACGCAGATTTTGCCTGCCACGGCCGAGGCATTGATCAGGGTGGTGTCGCAAGCCAAGGAGTCCCCGCCTGCATTGGACGAGAAACCCCGCACCAACGGGGCCTGTACTTGAATTGTATCGTAGCTGTAGCCCCAACCTTGGGCCGCATCCCCGGGACCGTAGTTGTACGAACCCGCAATGGACGATGGTTGCGATACAAAAAGGATGACCTGGCCCATGGCCACCGAAGAAATGGCCGAAACGGAGAAAACAAGGAGGGCTGTCACCAGCAGGCGATGGAAAGTCTTGGGTAAGTTCATAGGGTAACGGATTAAATTTTTGTTTCCACGAATTTAGGTATGGAAATGGGGAATGAGTCAGCCCTTGTGGCGCTTATTGACCAAGGTTATTCCCCCAACGATGGCAAGCAAACCGGTCAGGTGATAGGCATTCAAGGTTTCTCCGTCCCAATAAGCCCATAACAAGGCGACCACCGGCATCATGTAGGTGGTGGTGGAGGCAAAGAGGGGACCTGCCAACTGGATCAAGTAATTGAAAGCCACCAAGCTGAACGCCGAATTCACCAAGGAGAGAAAAAAAAGCAGGTAGAGGGCATTCCATGCCCCCTCTTGTTGCATCGGCGTAACCGGATCACCCCACCACCACAGGGCCAAAAGCGCGGGAATGGAGGCGATAACCAAAGGGAGGGAGGCGGTGAGCCATGGAGTTATTCCCTTAAGCCGATGTCCTACAGTGTTCACCGATATGCCGTAAAAAAAAGTCGCCAAAACAAGCAACAATGCCAGGTTGGGATTCGAGGCGCTTTGAATACGATGCTGGGAGAGAATGAGCAGGACAGCCCCCACAAGGCCCAGGCACAATCCCAACAACTGGCTCTTTTGGGTATTTTTTCCAAAAAAAGCCCAGCCCACTACCAGCGTGAACATCGGGGTAAGGGCATTGAGTACCCCCGCGGCTCCGCTGTCGATCCCTGTTTGTGCAGTCGCAAAGAGCAGGGCAGGTATGCCGTTCCCCACCAGACCAACTACCGCAAACCAGGGCAGTAACCGCCAATGCTCGCGCTTCATGTGCCAGAGCCAAAGGGGGATCATGGCCAAACCGGCCATGCCAATGCGCAGGGTGGCCAATTCCAAAGGGGGGAAAACCGGCAGAATTCGCTTCATCAAAATGAACGAAGAACCCCAGAGCAGGGACAAGATGCCCAAGATCAAAAAGGCCAATGGCCCGGCGGCTACCTCGGAATGGTTGGGATGTGGGGTTTTCGGTACGCTCATGTGGCCACAAAAGTCGCTACAGACCCGCCTCCCATGGTGAACGCCTTGTAAGTTTGTCCTTTAAATTTTTGCTAAACCTATGCGCGTTCGCTTTGCTCCCAGTCCCACCGGCCCACTCCATCCCGGAGGGGTTCGTACCGCTTTGTTCAATTATCTCCTGGTCCGCAAAATGGGCGGGCAGATGGTGTTACGGATCGAAGACACCGACCAAACCCGTTTTGTGCCCGGTGCCGAAGAATTTATTATCGAATCGTTGAGCTGGTGCGGGATTGAATTTGACGAAGGTGTACACAAAGGTGGGCCCTACGGTCCGTACCGTCAAAGCGAACGCAAAGCCATGTACCGTCAATACGCGATGCAATTGGTGGAATCGGGCCATGCCTACTACGCTTTTGATACCGAAGAGGAGCTGGATACCATGCGGGAGCAATTCAAGGCTTCCGGGGTTGCCTCACCGCAATACAATGCGATCAGCAGGGTCCGGATGAAAAATTCGTTGAGTCTTCCTTCGGACGAGGTGGCCCGACGCCTGGAGGCTGGCGAACCCTACGTCATTCGTTTCAAAATGCCCCGGGGTCGCGAGGTCCGGGTGCAGGACCGAATCCGGGGTTTGGTTGTGGTGCAGACCGCCCAATTGGATGACAAGGTTTTGTTCAAAAGCGACGGCATGCCAACCTACCATTTGGCGAACGTAGTGGATGATCGTTTGATGCAAATAACTCATGTTATACGGGGCGAAGAGTGGTTGCCAAGCACTCCACTTCATGTATTGTTATACGAGGCCTTTGGTTGGTTGGATAAGATGCCGGAATTTGCTCATCTTCCGTTGTTATTGAAGCCTGACGGTGACGGCAAATTATCCAAGAGGGACGGTGATCGATTGGGCTTGCCCTTTTATGCCACCGAGTGGACCAATCCCGAAACGGGGGAGAAAACACCCGGCTACCGGGAGGCCGGATATTTCCCTGAGGCTTATGTTAATTTTTTGGCACTCTTGGGCTGGAATCCCGGGGATAACCGAGAAATTTTTGGGATGGAAGAATTGATTCAAGCCTTTGGTTTGGAAAGGGTTAATAAGCATGGAGCTCGATACGATTTTACCAAGTTGCAGTGGTTCAACCAACAATACCTGCGCAGCCAATCGGTGGATTCGTTGGTGGGGCCTTGCCGAAAATTGTTGGCCCAACAAGGCTGGGAACTGGACGATGCAACCCTTCACGCCTTGATTCCTTTGGTCATGGAGCGGATGGTCTTGGTGTCGGATTTTGTAACGGAGGTAAAGTCTTTTTTTGAGGACCCTGTATCCTACGATGAAGGCGTTGTGGCCAAAAAATGGGGGGGTGCATTTCCCGCTGTTTTGGGTGATTTGATAGATTGTTACGAATCCGGTCAGGACGAGTGGGGGGCGGCGGCCGCGGAGGCCTTGTTCAAGGAGGTGGCCGCCAAGCACGGGGTTGCTCCGGGCAGCCTGCTCCAAGGCCTGCGATTGGCCGTCACCGGACAAGCCTCAGGGCCTGCCCTCTTTGAGTGGATGGGCCTGCGCGGACGCAGCACCTGCGTTGCCCGTCTTCGACGGGCCGCCGCCGCCCTCCCTCCCGTTGCCTAACCTTTCGCCCACTCATTTACTGCCCACCAACCTACTGCCCGAATTTTTCTATCACCCTACCAGACCATGCAGAATTTACTCTACGATGTCCAAGGCTCCATCGCCATCGTGACCATCAACCGTCCCGATAAACTCAACGCCCTAAACCGGCAGACCCTGCTCGAAATCGAGGACGCTGTGGCCGGGGCCATGGCCGATGCCACCGTGCATGCGGTCATCCTCACGGGGTCCGGAGACAAAGCCTTTGCAGCCGGCGCTGATGTGGCCGAATTCGCCGATTATTCACCTACCGAAGCCCGTGATTTATCCGAAACCGGGCACCGAATTATGGACAGCCTGGCCCAGGCCCCCAAGCCCATTTTGGCCTCTATCAACGGTTTTGCATTGGGTGGTGGCTTGGAACTGGCCATGGCCTGCCACCTCCGCGTGGCCTCCCCAAACGCTCGTTTGGGTCAACCCGAGGTCAACCTTGGCCTGATTCCCGGCTACGGTGGGACTCAGCGATTGGTGGAATGGGTTGGCAGAGCCCGTGCCCTTGAAATGCTCATGAACGGTGACCCCATCGATGCCGCCACCGCCCATCACTGGGGCCTGGTCAACCGAGTCAGCGCCTCCTCGGAAACCCTGCATGAGGAGTCCATTGCCTTCCTTCAGCGGATTCTGCAACGCGGCCCTATTGCGGTGGCCCATTGCCTGCGGCTTTCGGCGATGGCTGCCCAAGGCAACCCCGAAGGGTACCGCCAAGAAATCGAGACCTTTGGATCCTTGTTTCAACAGCCGGAAAGCAAGGAAGGCATTACGGCTTTCCTCCAAAAGCGCAAGGCCTCCTTCCGCGGCGCCTGAAGCCCGCGGCGGCTGAAGCCTTCCGGGAGCCCTGATGGCTTTCGGTAAAAATCTAGAGACAGACCTTGAATAATGGGTGTATTTTTTACACTTATTACTTAAATTTGACCTTTACTATCCATAATCTTTCAAGGAACCTCGATGAAAACCCCCACCAAAATCACTTGCTTGGGTCTGAATCCCAAGACTTTTTTCATGATCCTCACCGTGATCGTTTTTGGATGCTCGGCCTCCTTCCATCAAGCCCAAGCCCAAACGACCTACCCGGTGGTCTTCCGCGTGGACATGTCGGATTACAACGGGACGACCCCAATCAGCGGTATTTTTTTGAACGGGACCTTTAACAATTGGTGCGGGTCCTGTGCCCCGATGAGCGATGCCAACAACGATTCCGTTTGGGAGATTACCGTCCCTTTGGCAGCCGATACCTTTGATTACAAATTCACCATTAACGGATGGACCGCTCAGGAAACCTTGGTGCCGGGTTCCGCTTGCACCTTCACTGCTTTTGGTTTCACCAACCGCCGCATTGTGGTGAACGGACCCCTTGGCCTACCGGCTCCCTGCTACGGTTCCTGCGATTCCTGCACCGGTGCGCCCAGTTCCGGTCGAATTCGATTCCGGGTGGATATGAACGGCTACACCGGTCCCTCGTTTACTACCGTGAATCTCAACGGAAATTTCAACGGATGGTGTGGATCCTGCGCCACCATGTTGGATCCCGACCAGGACAGCATCTACGAATTGGACCTGGATCTTCCCCTCAGCACGGTCGAATATAAATTTACCTTGGACGGTTGGGCACAGCAGGAATCTTTGTTGCCCGGTTCACCGTGCACCATGACCACCGGACAATACACCAACCGTTTTCATAACGTAACAGGCAACGATACCCTGGACGCCGTCTGCTGGCAAAGTTGCAGCCCCTGCGCTGCCGGTCCCAGTTCAGGGCGGGTCCTCTTTCGTGTGGACATGAACAATTACAACGGACCAGCCTTCAGCAACGTACACTTGAACGGAACATTCAACAATTGGTGTGGCGCCTGCGCTCCCATGAGCGATGCGAACCTTGACAGCATTTACGAATTGGAACTCACCCTTCCGCTCGATACCGTGGAGTATAAATTTACCTTGGACGGTTGGAATGTTTCCGAAAACTTGAGCGCCGGCTTGCCTTGCACCCAGACCACCTCCACCTTTACCAATCGATTCTACATCGTTACCGGGAACGATTCGCTGGTTGCGGTGTGTTGGGAAAGCTGCTCCCCTTGTTTTCCTGCAGGGGTTATGGACGGGTCCATGCCAGGAACCATCGTCAAAGCCTATCCCAATCCTGTTCAGGACCTCTTGCATTTGGATATACCCGACTACACAACCCGGAATAACCCCGGCCCTCTGCGGTGGTTTGATGCCCAAGGTCGTGAAGTTCAAGGTCTTGTGGGTCCTACCGGGTCGCCCAACACCTACCGCGTTGAAGCCCTCAGTCCGGGGTTGTATACCGTCCAAGTACGCACATCGCAAGGCGTGCAGGTGGTTCGCTTCTTCAAAAATTAACCCCCATCGCTCCACTCCATGCGCCGCGATCTCGACGAACTCATCAAAGGCAAATCCGTTGCCTTACGGTTTTCGGAGGATAATTTGCCCGATGAGCAGGCTCAGTACCTCATCCCTCTCGAAGACTTTTTTCAGTTCGGTCTTTCGGTGGATTGTATTGTGTTTGGATTTGATGGTCAAGACCTCAAAGTATTGTTAATCAAGCGAGGAGTTGCGCCCTACAAAAGCTATTGGGCTCTACCTGGGGATTTGGTCTATCCCCACGAAGATTTGGATGCTGCCGCCCAGCGGGTATTGGAAAACCTGACCGGTATCAGCGAGGTTTTTATGCAGCAAATCAAAAGCTTTGGCAAAGTGGATCGGCACCCCCTGGGACGGGTTCTTACGGTGGCCTACAATGCGCTGATCCGGGTCGAAAACTATGAACCCCGGGCCGCTTTTTGGGCCGATAATGTCCGTTGGCATACCCTCTCGGAACTCGGTGAATTGGCCTTTGACCACCACGAAATCTTAGCCAAAGGAGTCGAGAAACTCAAGGCCAGGGTTCGCAACCAACCCTTGGGTTTTGAACTGTTACCGGTCAATTTTACGCTCAATCAACTCCAAAAATTATACGAGGCCGTTCTGGGCCAAACCCTGGACAAAAGGAATTTTCGCAAAAAGATTTTGGGCATGAATTTTTTGGTCAAATTGGATGCCAAACAAACCAAGGATACCCGCCGCCCTGCACAACTCTACACCTTCGACCGACTGCGTTACGATGAGCTCACCCACAGGGGCTTTAATTTTGAGCTTTAATTTTTATAACTTGGTTAGGGGCAAGTTCCTGGGACAACTATACGCTCTTTTGGGTTTGATTCTTGTTATAACCACAAGCAACATAACCCAGGCGCAACCGGTTTCGGTTCGTGTGGTCCGGGATAGCGGGGTTTGGCGCATGGAGCGTGATGGTAAGCCTTATGTTATTCGAGGTGCCGGCGGCCAAGTCGAATTGCCCTTGATGGTTCAATGCGGTGCCAACTCCCTGAGAACATGGGGAATCGAAAGAGCCCAGCAAATACTGGATTCCGCCCACCGCATGGGCTTAACCGTCATGTTGGGCCTATGGATGGGCCATGAAAGGCACGGTTTTGATTACGATGACCCGGTGGCCGTGCGCGAGCAATACCTGCATTTTGCTTCGGTCATTGATCGATTCAAAAACCATCCTGCCTTGTTGTGTTGGGGGATTGGAAACGAAGTGGATTTATTCTATTCCAATATCAAGGTTTGGGATGCTATTCAAGAGCTGGCCGCCTATGTTCATGCCCATGATCCTCATCATCCTACCTCCACGGTGACCGCAGGTTTGGATTCCATGGAGGTGCATTGGATCAATACCAAGGCACCTGACATTGATATCCTTGGGGTCAATACGTACGGGGATTTGGAACAAGCGTTGACACGCATACGCTCGTACGGTTGGGACAAGGCCTATATGATTACCGAATGGGGGCCCAACGGTCATTGGGAAGTCGCCAAAACTCCGTGGGGTGCGCCGCTGGAGCCCTCTTCCGAAGCCAAATTCCGCAGCTACCAAAGGCGCTTCGGTCTCATCCAAGACCGTATCGTGGACGGCTGCCTGGGTTCCTACGCCTTCCTATGGGGCCAAAAACAAGAAACCACCGAATCGTGGTACGGCTTATTGGATGCTCAGGGACGCCCAACTCGTGCGGTGGATGCCTTGACCGCCGGTTGGACCGGGAAACCGGTAACCCGTATGGCCCCGGTGCTGGAACACCTGCTGACCTCCACACCGGAGCATCCCGATTCACCTTGGTTGGTCACGGCGGGGGATTGGGTGGAGGTCCGACTGCCTCAAGCGTTGCCCGCGGTGGAATTGACATGGAAAGTTCTTCCCGAAGCGACCAACACCAAGGCCGGGGGTGACTTTGAACAAAGCCTGGGCGCCCTTCGTGTCCCCATGCGCACCCGTGCCGAAGGTCGTTGCCTGTTCAAGGCCCCGTCGGAGGAAGGCGCTTACCGCATGGTTGCTCTTGCGGTCAATCGCGATGGCCAAATTGCCTACGCCAACCGTCCGTTTTATGTCCTGCCGCCACGACCTTCCCGTCGTTGGGCTTGGCGTTGGAATTTTTTCGCACGTCCTTAATCTTTTGTTATAACCCCCGTTCCATGCCGACGCACCGTTCCTGGATTTTGACCTTTGGGGCATGGGCATGCCTGTTCATGGGGTACTCGCTTCAAGCCTCTTCCCAGGACCTTTGGCCCAAAGAAAGCCTGCCTGCTACATCCCGCCTCCAGGTCAACGGCTTCTACCGCTTTGCGGCCACGTACCTGGACGAAAAAGTGCCCTACCCCCGCGTTGCGGATCAAGTCAATACCCTGCCCGGTCGACAAATTTTTGTGGGGGATGATGCCCAATTGCCCAACCTTTGGCTCAACGTCAAAGGCAAACCCGGCGGCAACCTTTCCTGGTCCTTTGATTTGTTTGCCTTTCAATTTCTCAACGGCAAAGTCGGAGCGGCGTATTCGCCACCGGTGGTCAACAGCGCACGTCCCAGCCTTTACGCTCCTTTGGCATCGGCTCGATTGGCGCCCAGTTTGGGCATGAACCTGGGCATGAATCTTTCGTTGCAATGGAGCGATCGCTGGGCTGCGCATCAATTGCGTTTGGGCGGCATTCATTGGTACTCCTTGTCGGATTTGACTTTGGCCTCCTTTCGGGGTTATTTCCGTTGGTCACTCTTTGAACGTAACCCATGGGATCCGGTAACCCGGCAACCGGTGGTGCGTTACGATGACCTGTACCGTTCCGGGCAGTTTGAACAGGATGTTCGTTTTGGGGAAAGGGCCGTACACGGAGCTATCTGGGATGTGTTACCAAAAAGCGGTTTTGGCAAAGCCTCGCTTTTTGCAGGCAAAACCGAAATGAACGCCGGCTTGGGGGGCCTGGCCTCCGGAACCGTGGGAGGACGCTTCCAACACAAGATGTCCAAGGCCGGGGCCTGGCTCGCCGTGAATACCCTGAATCACCGTCAATTTCTGGATTCGTCGGGGAGTCAGCGTACCTCCTACGGTGTCCATACCCTCGAAGGCCGCACAGCCCCCGGCAAGGCTTGGGAACTAAGGGGCGAGTTGGGTACCGGACGTTACCAGGACCCGGTGTACCGTGGCCGCTGGTCAGAATTGGCTTCGGTCAAAATGCTCACCCGTCCTTCTTTAACCGGAATTCCATTGGAATTGCATGCCTACCGGATTGGCCGCGAATTGGTCAATAACAACGGACTTTATTGGAATGTCGCGGTGCAAGAAAGAGGTCCGGCCCTCAACGCCAACCCCGTCGCTGGGGCTGCCGGGGCCAATGCCGTCCTTCGTCCCTTTGCTTCCGCCGTGGTCCCCTTGGGTTTGATGACCAACAACCGCCAAGGGGTGAACCTGAACACCCGTTGGCAAACGGGCCCTCTCCGATGGAACCTGGGTACCGGGATGGCCCGTGAAATTCGTCCGGTATCCAACCGTATCACTTTCAACCACCCCGTGAATCAATTCACCAGGGCGCGGTTTTGGCGGTGGAATTTCCCTCAGAATGTGGGACCCTACGGTCGTCAATCGGTCATTTACCGGGACGTTTTTGAAACCGTGAAGTTGAGCGATGATTCGGCAGGCATTCCCCTTTATGCCAAGCATTTCTCCACCCTGGAGGCCCAAATTGCCTGGAAAAGCGAAGGCAGGCAACGCCCGCTGTATGTCTTTTATTTGGCCCGCCTCAATTCAGTCCAAAAGGATCCGGTTCCCTTGGTGGATTGGCGGCCCTCCGCTTATTTGCGTCAATACGCTCACGAATTGGAATCCTATTGGGCAGTCCATCCCCAGCTGGTATTGTGTGCCTACGCCGCTGCCGAATGGACCTTGGGGAATTACGCCACCGATTTGGATTTGGAAACCTTCAAGCCCAGGGATCAGCGGGGTCATGCCCTTGGCTTGGGGGCCGATTGGCATTTGGGACCGCAGTCTGCTCTTTACTTCAGGCATCGTTGGTACGGTTTTCACGACCGCAGTTTTGCGCAGGATCAATTCCGTGGAACCGAAAGTTGGATTGAACTAAAAGTATTTTTCTAATGTTGAAACAAATCATGGATAGAAAATCGTTTTGCCTAGCCTTGGCCATGGTTTGGTCGGTTTTGGGGAGTCTTGATCCGGCCGGAGCCCAGGTTTTGGATCCCAAAAAAATCCGATTTTCGTCGTATGCCCGTGGTTTGATGTCCGCGGATGGTCTTCGCGAAGCTTCGGATAGCCTGGGCAAGGCGGTGATGCCGGGCTATGCCCTCACCGATATGGGGTTGCATATTCTGCCGCATAGCCAAGTCGAAATCCATGCCCAATTGCGGGTTCGTTCGGAATACGGGGGATTTTGGGGTTCAGGTTTGACCTTGGACCTGCGTCAATTTTGGATTCGGGGTTTGGTGAACCAAAAAGTTCGTTACCAGGTGGGTGATTTGGATTATCGTTTGAGTCCCTTTACGTACTATAACCACGAGGAATGGATTCTGGCGATGCCATCCCTGCTCAACAGCCCCACCCTGGGCATGGTGGAATACGATTTGTTCCAAAACAACAACCATACACGCCGTCAACAAGGGGTGGTGGTCGAAATGGGTGGGGTGGTAGATCCCCTGGACCTGACCCTCAACGCCTCGTTGTTTACGACCCGGGTTGCGGCCTCGGATTTTGG
>Ga0214921_10004542_pt1 | contig 20336 bp, 18 predicted proteins | sample LL1505_MetaG_FD_177992 | JGI IMG/M metagenome (GOLD analysis project Ga0214921, IMG submission 177992) | Freshwater microbial communities from Lake Lanier, Atlanta, Georgia, United States - LL-1505 | ecosystem: Environmental > Aquatic > Freshwater > Lake | place: USA: Georgia | collected...
CCAGTCGAGTTGCTAATCTCGAGACGAGTAATGCTTCAATCTGGTCTAATTTGAGTGTGACATCCAGTCGAGTTGCTAATCTCGAGACGAGTAATGCTTCAATCTGGTCTAATTTGAGTGTGACATCCAGTCGAGTTGCTAATCTCGAGACGAGTAATGCTTCAATCTGGTCTAATTTGAGTGTGACATCCAGTCGAGTTGCTAATCTCGAGACGAGTAATGCTTCAATCTGGTCTAATTTGAGTGTGACATCTAGTAGAATAGGAAATCTTGAAACGAGTAATGCTTCAATCTGGTCTAATTTGAACGTAACGTCTACTAGAATAGGAAATCTTGAAACGAGTAATGCAACTGCGTGGTCTAGACTAAACACAACAGCAAATCTTTCAGCACCCAGTAATACTTTTACTGCAAATATGATTATCCAAGGTAGTGCAAATATTAATAGAGTAATAGAACCAATAGTACAAAATATTGTTCAAAGTACACCTACATCTCCCATATTTACTACTTGGTTAAATGGTGCACTTTATTACATTTTTCCAAATGCAAGTGCTACTGCACTAACATGTAATGCAAATATAGATAGTGTGAACGCAAATGAGTGTTACACGACAACTTATATTATTTACAATAGGAATAATATAAACAGACCATACATTACATCTTTAAATATTGGTCGTTCAGGAACAACACTTGTAAACAACTACTTAAATTTTGGCGGTGGTCCTCCTACTTCTGCTTCACTATCAAGTGCGAACGTCATCCTACAAAATATTACACTGATTTACACAAGTAGTAATTCTACACCAAATTGTGTAATATCTAGCGTAAATCCATTTTACTAAAGATTTTAGCCACCATTTTGAAGACGTTTGTGTCCTTTTGAGACTATCGTCTTCTGCCGTGCTCAATTCTCAAATCACATTTTGCTTGTGATGCGCAGGTGAAATAACAAAAAAACTTGAAATTTCAACTTAAATATATCCTAATCAATTATTATATTATGGACTCAAAAGTAGACAAAATTCTTTCCAATTTATCTGAGAACCAGGAATTTGAAATAAAATTTAATTATAAAGATCAATCGATTACTATAGACTTATTTCAAGACCTCTTGCGTAAAGCTAAAGCCTACAGTCAAGAAGAAGGCAAGGAAATTCAAGTCTCCTCCGAATTAGATATTTGTTATAATTTTAAGGACAACTCTTTCGATGTGTATCGTCTTTCGGTTACTGGACTTGAAAATATAAACGAAGCCATAAAGGTGTACGCAAATAAACCCAACAATATCACATTTAGTCTTCTCGCACCAAAGGCAAGATTAATACTGAAAGAAAAAGATAAATACAAAGATACTACATTTTACGACGACAATTTTAATGTGAGATGTAGGCTATCAGATGAAATACCCACAAAACCGAATAAGAGAATACTAAACCTTCCTGAAATGGAAAAACTAAATATTTTCTTCAGATACAAGAACCGTGTATCACTCATTATTGAAGATAACGATTCCTACAGAATTAGTCTCGATATAACGTCAGTGAAAAGTAGCAAAATTTTGATGACCTTGGGTTCTGGAACATTCTTCTACGAAGTTGAATACGAATTCTTTAAGAAGAGTGATGCAAAAGTTTCTAAATCTGACGTAGAAAAGTACAATACATTCTTCAAAAAAATCCTCCAATGGGTAAATAGGACTGAAAATTTAATGTCAAACGAAGAAAAAGGAAAACTTTTACAATCGTATAAGGACTTGATAGGAAACCAAGACCTGATACGTTTGTATTCTATGCACCCCGAAGCACTAAATTTACCTCGTTTGTCAGACTATCTTGCAAATAATTATGCTGTAACGGATAAAGCAGATGGTGAAAAAATATGCCTCTTTACAAAAGATGGAAAAGTATACATAATTACAAACACGTTGGATGTTCAATTCACAGGAGTAGAAGATAAGAACATTAAAGATAATTCTCTCGTAGAGGGTGAATACATCAGAGAAGATGATGTAATTATGCTTTTTGATATCATATATTTGGATGGGAATGATGTAAGAAAACTAAATTTGCACAATAGAATAAAAAAATTGGATGAATTTATCTCAAATGTAAACTCAAAATGTTTCAAATTTAAGGATTATGATAGGAAGGATATTACAGTTCAAGAATTAGAAAAATTTTATGAAGAAGAAATAAAGCAATTCATTGAACACTTAAACAGTAAAAAATCCAAGATTGAGAGAAAGATATTTCTTATACCCCTGGGTATTGATGACTGTGAGATTTTTAAATACTCCGTTTTACTTTGGCGGCTAATGAAAGATGTCTTCTACAAGCTAGATGGTCTCATCTATACCGGAATTACGCAAAAATACACCAGTATCAAAAGAGAAATAGAATTTCCTACACTCAAGTGGAAGCCCGAAGAGCTAAATACTATCGACATTTATATGGAATTTGTTAAAAATGATAAAAATGAAATTCAAGAAGTTTTTGACAATAGTGATGCGGATACAACAGAGAACCAAATTTTTAGAATTGCTAATCTGTATGTTGGAAGCATTAAGGATGGCAAAGAAACTCCTGTTCCTTTTATGCCAAAGGAAAAATTAAATCAAGCATATTTTTATCTCCTAAATGGACAAGTAAGAGATATTGAAGGGAATTTGGTTAGTGATAAGACAGTCATTGAACTAGCGTACAATCCAAATGATTCAGTTCCACCTCCGTACAGATGGCAAATATTGAGAACGAGATATGATAAGACATATAGCGTGCAACAATATCGTAGACAATACGGGAATAATGAAATGGTAGCAAGGAAAGTATTTGAAACAATTATGAACCCTATTCGTCTTATTGATCTTGAAAAACTTGGACACGATTACCAAAATTATATTGAAATTATAAAGCAACGTGTTTCGACCAAGTTAATCGAGATTACTAAACAGGAAGATGCTTATTTCCAATTCAAGAGTAATTTGGCTCAACCAATGACAAAATTCCACAACTACATCAAAGATATTTTATTTCAATACTATATGCCTAAGAAGCTTAAAAATGGCACGTTGAAAAAAATGACTGTTCTTGATATCGGTATTGGAAGAGGTGCTGACCTCCTCAAATATTATCACCACGATGTAAAGGAAGTAGTTGGTATTGATCCAGATTATAATGGTTTATATAATGCTTCAGATTCAGCATTCAGCAGATATGAAAATCAGAGGAAAAAGAAGCCTTATTTTACACCAATGACATTTATTCAAGCATCTGCAGGAGAAATACTTGATGTCAAAAAACAGGCCGCTTTATTCCCAACAATGAGTGATACAAACAAAGAAATGTTAAAAAAATTGAGTAATCGTAAATTCGACTGTATTAATAGCAGTTTTGCTCTCCACTATATGTTTTACACTGAAGGGTTTGGCAATCTTATAAAGAATATCAACAAATTTCTTGGGAAAAATGGATATCTTACTTTTACAACATTTGATGCTGACCTCGTTAAAAAATACTTGAATGGAGAGAAAGAAAAGAGTGAGTATTTTACTGATGAAGAAGGAGTGAAAAGGATCTTTATTACAATCAAGGATATTTCAATTGGTGATAATCCAGGGATTGACCAGGCGATTGATTTTTTCACAGCAATGTTTATGAATGAAGGAACCTATCAAACAGAGTATCTTGTTTACTATGATTTTGTTGTAAAAGAAATGAGAGAAAAATGTAATTTAAAACTTGTGGAGTCGATGACTTTCAAAGAGATAATGGAAAAACAAGAATACTTTTTTGCGGAAACGGTCAAAACAGAGAGTGACCCATACCGTAAAAAATTCTTTGAAGAGAATGTTAAAAAGTTTTACGATGATACAAGTAACTTAAACACAGTATCTAAAAGGCTCAGTCACCTCTATCGTTTCTATGTATTTCAAAAACAAGATTAGAGTTCTGGCAAATCTCTGAGTATGGGTTCTACAAAAGAACTAGGATTGTCTACCCAGTGCAAGATAACAAAGCCATCTTTTTTTAAGTTTCTTTGAAAATCAGTATTTGTAGATGTAGTTAAAACAGAGTAAATATCAGTATCTCCTATTTTTTTTGCAGGGTTACGTGCCATTTCATTTATATTTATTCGACAAAATGATAAACCTCTATTATACTGTATAAAAGAGTTAGAATTTTGTCTAATCCTGTCCATAGATTCGGATAGTGATATCCCACACATTGGGTAATTATGTTCAGGATTAAATATTTCTGAAGCAAATAGAACATTATTATCTGCATTATCTTGATGTCCTCTAATGATAAATTGCAATTTTGTTTTATTTAAAAAAGATTCCAAGTCTTCTGGCTTAATACACGTGTCATCACTAAATCCTCTGTTTTGACATTTAATCCCAAAATCACTCCAGCGTGTAAATGTCCCTGTGGATTGTTGTTTATCACTTGAAATTTTCTTTATATCTTTAATATAAACTATTCTTTCTCTCTCATCACTATTAAGGAAACTAATTAATTCAGTATAATCATCAAACTTACTAAACCCACCGTGTGCTAGATAAACACTTTTATTAATTATAATTGCTGAAGAACACTTTTTAAAAAATGAATTAAGTTGTTTAAAAAGGTCTTCTGCATTTCTGCATAAATCATTTTGCTTACAAGATTTTAACCTAATTTCTTCACTTAAGCCGTCGCGGTAATTTATTTCTTCTTCCTCGTGATTTCCTCTGTTATAAAAAACATTACTAGGGTTTTTTTGTAGGAGTAAAAATATCAGTAAAAGAATTTCAAGTGAAAAGAAGCCTCTGTCTACCACGTCTCCCAAGAAAATCAAAAAGATATTTGGCGACAACTTCAGCTCTGATATATCTAAATAATTCATACGATGTAGTCTGAGTAAAATTCTAAAGACAGAGTGAAAACTACCGTGAATGTCTCCTATTATTATCACACGCGAGTCTTGACTGATTGAAAGGCATCGAATGTATGTTTGTTCTTGTTCTACTGGAGGTAGCAAATCACACAATTCATTTGTAAGCTTAATGACATAACTTATATTTTCCTCTTTTAACCAAAAGTTTCCAAAATTTTCACGTTTACGGACACCGTAAGAAACGTACAATTTGCTTAAATATTTAATGATATCAATTGTACTTACTGTATCAAGGCTGAATTCGTGTGGTAAAGTAATAGTATCCATTTGATATAAGCTGCTATTAATTATATCCGTAGCAGCACCTCCTCTAATGGCGTAAATGGAACCTTCCTTGCTCTCAACTGAACTTAGTTTGTATTCAAATTTATCTACATTATTAATTGGGAACTCAAATAAATCAACTACCATTGTTTTTACGAGAATAGCACTCCCACCTTTAAATAGTATCAAATTATTTTCTTTGAATTTGTCCATATTGTTTGCAAGAAAAAAAATGAATATTAAAAACTTAAATATTTCTTATTTATGTATAGAAATGCTCTTTGATACCAACATCAAAAATGGGACTATACCAATCGACAGCAACAAGGCTGCTCAACCCGAGAAGATTAAAGTTCAATTAAAGGAACATCAGCTTAAAATGTTATATTATATTGAAAATTTTGAGAAAAGGAAACAAATTGATATTCCAGATAATAAGTACATCTTCTGTAATCGCGGTTTTATCTGTGATAAAGTGGGTTCAGGCAAATCGCTTGAAATTTTATCGTCAATATCAAACACACCTGAATTACGAATTATGAAAGAAAAAGACAGATGTATTTTTTACGACGATGGCATTGAAATTTTTGAAAAACAAGAACCAGATGTTAAATGTATTAATCTCAGTTATATGTCAGTGAAGAAAGTAAAATTTGATTTTATTTCCACTAATGTGATTGTTGTTCCTCACGGGATAACAAGTCAGTGGATTGAGTATATTCAAACTTTTACAGAGCTCAGTTTTTTTGTAATCAAAACTACCAAAGACGAAGAAGCATTTAGAAAGATAAATCCATCTGATTATCAGATAATTTTGATCTCTTCCACAAGATACAAAAATGTGTTTAATGTTTTTGAAAAAAAGATTATTTCACGGCTAATTTTTGATGAAGCAGATACAATCAATATTCCTAATTGTGTCGAAATACAAGCTACTTTTACGTGGTTCATCACTTCTTCAATCAGGAATATTATAGCTTGTTACACAAGAAATACAGGGTTTTTACGAGATATTGTCTATCACAACAGCAGACACGAGGCATTGAAATACCTACTCCTAAAAAATCCAGATACAGTTGTGGAACAATCACTCCAATTACCTGAACCAGAAGTGATGAATATCATCTGTAAGAGAGATATCCACTTGACTGTTCTGGATGGTTTTCTTAATCAAGAGGTATATAATATGATTAATGCGGGAGCAATTACAGATGCCATTGCAAGTCTTCAAATCGAACAGACTAGTGAGAACTCACTCATTTCTGTCGTTTGTAAGAACCTCCTCACGGAATTGCATAATAAGAAAATTGAGTATGATATGAAACAACAGATGACGTATTCAAGTAAAAAGGCTAAAGAACAGGCTCTTGAAGGAATCCAAAAGAAGATTGAAGAAACTGAAAATAAGATCCATTTGATTAAACAAAGGATATCTGAAACAAATATGGACCCCATCACATACGAAGAGATTGTAAATCCTGTTATTACGATGTGTTGTAATAATAAATTTGATTTTGAATCAATTGCTTTCGTACTGAAAAAAGATAAAATATGTCCGATCTGTCGAAAACAACTAGCCATTAATCAACTAATATATATTACCGAGAAGGAGGTTGAAAAACCTCCAAGTCTTGAATATAATACTGAAGAACACAATAAATTCTACAATCTAGAATACGTTTTGAATAAGAAAATTATGGATTCCAAAAAAAAGATTTTGATTTTTTCCGAATTTGACAATACATTTAATCAAATCATCGAGATTTTGAATGTACTCAATCTCCAGTTTAGATTTTTACAAGGTTCTCACACCACTATTAAATCAATTGTAGATGAATATAAATCATTAGAAACCCTTCCAATTCTACTACTGAATGCCAGACACTTTGGTGCTGGTCTTAACCTCGAAAACACAACAGATGTGATTATTTTTCATAAAATGAATAGTGACCTTGAGAAACAAGTCATTGGTAGAGCACAACGACTAGGAAGAAAGACTAGATTAACAGTGTGGAAACTCTTATATAAAAATGAGGTTTGATGGTTTTCCCAAGTAGGTATTAAGCGGCGCTAGTCTTTTGTAATCATTTAGAGACACTAGTTGTGTCATATGTTGATTTTCAATAAAAAAAATAATACCAATTTTTTCGATGTTTTCTTTCTTCCAAATAATTTTACAATGAGTCCACGTATTATAAGCATAATCAAAATATTCTAAAAAGTCACCAATGTTAACAAGTTGTGGTGCTCTCCACTTTGGAATGTGTATATCCTTTTTTCCCATTGAAATATCATTATTGATAGAAATTTTAAGTATTTTCCTGTCTAATCTAATCAAATATTCTAAACTTTCAAAATCAATATCAATGATTTGTGCTTCGAACCATTTATCTTTTTCCTTTATTTCAATTATTTCATCTTTTTGAAAATTCAAATAAGCCTCCATACTCTTAAGAAACTCATTTACTATATTATTGTATGATAAGTTAGGAATTCCATTAAGCAGGCACTTACTCTTACACATTGGACACTTGTTTAGAATGTTTTTCTTGTGGTTTAAATAGCACTCACTACAAACTTCGTGTCCACCATCGCAAATAAGGACACTATATAATGTATTATTCAGGCAGATTGAACATATATTTATACTCGATAAAAATAGGCTTCGTATCACATAAAATTTATCCATATTCTAATTTGATAAAAAAACTGACTTGGTGTGACCTACTTTGTGAGCCTCCTAAAAAATTGAAAACCTTATATTTAGATATATATGCTATTTATAATATAATGGAAAACGATGAAATCTTTGCACCTCACTATAGATATTCAAATTACAATAATGCTGTGACAGTTGATACATCTTTTAAATCTTCTTCAAATTGGCTGGACCAAGTTAGAACTACGACCAAAAAAGTTATTTACTCAATGATGCCAGATGAACCTTGTGAATGGAATTTCAATATTCAAGAAGAATACGAAGCCTGGAAAGAATGGTCTGAAAAAAATAGAGAAAAAATACTCAAAGATACTGGATATGATGTGACTTATCAAAATGATTTTGAAGATTGGTATTACGATATCTATCAAGTCCAAAAAGATTTAAGTGATGATGAAGATGAAAGAGGATACGAAGACTACAATGAAAATTATGATGATAAAATTGAATGGGTTCAGTATAGTGATCAAGACATTATTAATAATCCAAGTTTAGATATAGACCGTTTAAATAGAATGGAAAAAACTGAATATGGAACAATTTACTATGATTGTGCTAATAATGAAATGACAAAAGAAAAATGGGATAAGGAATGGAAGACCAAGTTCTATGAAAAATAAAGTTGAAAAACTAACTTTTTGTATATTACAGATTAATACTAAATGGGTCTAGATTTATACTGTGGCAATATGGTTCAGCGCTTTGGTTCTTACAGCATAGTTCATAAAGTAAGAATTTTATGGATCAAAGCCTATTCAATGTGGCTCAAATCACAAGATAAAGACAATAGTATGCTCCTTGCTACAATAAAAACCGATAATGACATTAATTATAAAAAATTTGGAACACTACAAATCCAAACTATGGGTTTTGAAGGATTATATGCTTTTGTGTACCATTCTGATTGTGATGGTTCTTGGGATGTAGAGGAAGTCGAAATAATACTTGAAACATTAAATTTAATTAAATTGTATTTAAAAGAACTCAGTTTGTTATTTTTTGAAGAAAATGGAGATTACTATCTCGAAAAAATCTTAAAGCATTCGTTAGCAACGTATAATCAAATTGAATTTTATTAAACGTAATTCCCTAGTCATTGTAAAGCTAGCATTTTTATATATTTTTTCTTATATTTTAGATATTTTTTATAGTTTGTATAATTACCACCTATCGAAGAATTTTTTTTACCACCTTTAGTTTCCTCCTCCTCCTCTTCTTCCTCATCTTCAAAACCTTTTTCTTCTCTCCTTTGAAGAATTTCTAGGATATCTGGGAGAAATTTAAAGTCATCTGGAATGTATTCTACTGCTTTCAAATCGTTTTCGAGTGCTATTTTACATAAATCAATGTTTTTAAAATCTTCCTTAACGTATTCAAGTGCTAAACCTTCTATATTCAAAATGACAGCGTAAAGCTCGGGAATGTCTGGTATTTCACTCTCTGGAATTGTTAGTAAGCAAAAAAGTTGATGTTTTCTATCATCCATCATTTCAGTTCTCCTACATAAAAAAGCATAAGGATTTTGATTGAGTGCAGCTTTTAAAAGTTCTTTATCTTTTTGCAGATTAGGAGATGCATATCTTAAAGCTGCACCATTTAATTCTACTATCTGATGAATGAAATTAAAATCTACTTTTAGTTCGTCATCTGCCCATTTTAAAGCCCTAACATTTTCTTTTACTATTTCAAAAACAAAATCACGACTATTTTGTAGTCTATGATATGCATATAAGAAAGCATCTTCATTTTGTACAACTGCTCTATGAACTATCTCGCGGTCCTGTTTGAATTTTTTTTTTACAAATTTTAAAACTAAACCATTTGTTTGTACTGCTTGAAGAACAAAATTATAATCATCTTGTAGTGTACGATGTGCGAATTCAAATGCATCACATTTTTGTTGAATTGCTATAAGAACTATATCTCTATTCTCTTTAAACATATGTGGTGCATATTCTAAAGCAAGACCATTTTGTTTGACTGCTGTAAGAACTATATCTCTATTCTCTTTAAACATATGTGGTGCATATTCTAAAGCAAGACCATTTTGTTTGACTGCTTCAATAACTATTTCAGTGTCTAAAATTTGGTCTTCTAAACAATTTAAAACTAAACCATTCCGCTTAATTATTTCAAGAATAAAATTTCTATCTCTTTGTAAATCCGCAGGTATGAAATAAAAAGCATCAGGATAAGTCGCTATTGCAGCAAAAATAACTTCTCTATCTCTCCGCAAGTCTTCACTTGCAAATTCTAATGCTCTCCCGTGTTTTTTAACTGCTGTCATAACAACATCTCTATCTCTCCGCAAGTCTTCACTTGCAAATTCTAATGTCCAACCGTGTTTTTTCACAGCTTCCATAATAAAATCTCTATTTTCTTTTAAGCTTTCGTCTGCTATGCGTAATGCTTGTCCTCTATGTTCCACTGCTAGGCTCATAACAATAGGATCTCCACGAAAGCCACGTGGAATTGCCTTGCCACGTACAAATTCACTAAAAATTCTCTTTCTTTCTTCATCTGGTTGTGTGAAACTACTACCACCCAACTTTTTATTATTAAACATATATTATAATATTATATATTAAAAAGGCATAATTTCTTTTAAACACTCATTTTTCCAAAGAGTTTTTTATTTGATTTGTAATTTTCTACGGTTACATCTGAAGAAGATAGTTCAGATATTTCTTTAGGTTCTATTCTTAGAGTAGGTGCCTGGTACGGTAGATTATTCAATTGCTTTTCAACTTGTTCTAAATGGTCACTATAAATGTGAGTATCACCAGTTGATATTATTAATTCTTTTGGTTTGTAATTACAAAGGCCTGCTAAGTAATAAGTTAGGATTGAATACGATAATATATTCCACGGTGCTCCAAGGAATACATCCATACTTCTCTGGTAAAGGTGACAAGATAGATATTTCGTATCTTCCCCTTCAACATAAAATTGTGCGGATACGTGACACGGTAAAAGTGCCATCTTATCCATTGCCATTGGGTTCCAAGCAGACATAAAAATTCTTCTTGAGTCTGGATTTGATTTCAATTCTTTAATGATGTATTCTATTTGGTCAAATCCCTGAGTATCATAATTTGTATTACAATCAACATACTGACCACCAAAGTGTCTCCATTGAAAGCCATAACCAGCACCTATATCACCCTCAGGTAAATGTGATAAACCTCTGTTATCTAAAAATTCCCGTGACGTATTTCCATCCCAAATACGAACTCCTTGCTCTTGAAGAATTTTAGCATCAGTATTACCTTTAAGAAACCATAATAATTCCTTAACACACGACTTCCACGGTATGTATTTTGTTGTTAAGATAGGAATTGAATTGCGTATGTCAAATCTCATTTGATATCCAAATGTGGATATTGTCCCTGTCCCAGTTCTGTCACTCTTCTGGTTTCCGTTTTTTAGAATACATCTCACTAAATTTAGATATTCAGTATCGTGTGGATTGTAAAAGTTTCCGACGAGTTTACTAATTGTCCCACCTTCTATTTTAGAAGTTTCTTCGATTTCAAACCTTTCCAGTGGTAAGTTAATAAATTTATTACAATCATAAGACTTATTAAACTGTGTCAAATATAGATACTTAAATTCTTGTTTTTGTAGAGCTTCGTAAATAAGTTGTGCGCCACCAATTACAAATATTTCTTTTTTAAAAGACTTGGCAAACTCAATTGCCTTATCAAGAGTATCAAATACAAAACTGCTGTCATCAGTGCTAATTGTTTTTGAAACAATAATATTTATTCTATTAATCAATGGTTTCATTGGAAGACTTTCCCAAGTCTTTCTACCCATTATAATAATGTTTTGAATGGTAAGCTTTCTAAAATGAGACATATCTGTTTTACTGTCCCACGGTAAAAATCCATCTTTAGCATAACCATTTTGATTATCGATTGCAAAAATGATGTTGAGCATATGTATTATACAGTAAATATATTAAAACATCTTTCTGTCAATTTTTTAGTTAAAAAGTGTCACCGTCTTCATTAATGACTTGATATCCATAGTTAGAAGGATACGGGTCTTGAATTTCAAAAGAGTGAGATGCTACCGTTCCATCTTCTTTTATTATATCCAGTCCAGTCAGAACTGCACGTATCTCAATTGATTCAATATTGTACAAGTATCCTTCTAAAGATAGACCCCAAGTAGGCCAATATCTTTCCTTGGAGGGCGTAAATATCATCGCACAGAAATCTTCACCTCCATTGAGTGTAAAAGAATCTCGATGTGAAAAAAAATATTCCATCTTTTTAGGAAGAAAATCTTCATAAAATCCATAAGTACTACACTCGCGTGTTAAAGGAATAAATTCACATTCTTCTTTAGTTTGACAATGCTCATATTGTTGGTAACGAAATACAAACTTAAAGTTTACTAGGTCTGTTTCTGACATTTCATAAATCTCTTTAAGGACACAAAGAGGTGTTTTTTTTATGAAAGGAATAATCAAATTGCGAAAATTTGGTGAACGCCCCATTTATTTAGAATGTTGAATTGATACATATTCTGACTTTTTCAATTTTTTGGGGCATTATAATCTTTAGTTTAATATATGAAAAACTTGGAAAAATATCTAAAATATAAGCAAAAATATTTTGAAATGAAAGGTAGTGGTGAAAAAAAATTGAGCGCACTGGCACCATTATTTACGCCACGACCATCAGAACCAGCTGATGAATTAAGTGCTTCACGGACAATTTCTACAGATGAAAAAGGTAACTTTTCAAAATGTTTTAAGATTATAGGTAATATAAGTAAAATTGAAAATGATATTAGACAGCAACTCATTGGAGATAGATACTCAGTTTCACATCGAATAACAAAAGATAACCAAGTATATATAAATATCATATATCAAGGTAGTACATTTATGCACTTGACCTGTCACGGTAGAACAGAAGGTAGAAATACTCTATCCGTTCACATCAAAGATGAAAAAAATATGTACACTGCTGAAATAAAGTACAATCCTAGAGAAAATAACTATTATTTTACAGTAAAGAATGGAAGGAATAGATTCTTTGATTACATTTCAACAGTGATAGTCAATGCCCTTAATAAATACGCACTATGATACATTACTGGTTTTTGACGGAAATGGAAAATAATATTGTTTTGGCATAAACAACACTATTTGTGGCGCTTCCAAAAGGGTTCGAACCTTTGACCTCACGGTTAACAGCCGTGTGCTCTACCTACTGAGCTATGGAAGCATATAGTATCATACTACTATATCTTTAAGTAATTTTTGGAGTTATCCTAAAAAGTTGAAATTTATTAATTAAAACTTTGTTTCTTATTATATAGTATGATTCGAGACATAAGATTTGAACCAGCCAAGAAGGAAAGACTAGTTGTGTTAAATTGTCTGAAGATGTTTGAGAACAGAGGTTACATCGATGATCACACAGAATTATTCAAGACAGTAGAATACGATGATATGGCTCACAGCTGTACTGTTCAATTATCGAATGAAAAAGCTATTATACGAATTATTGGTGAAAAGGTTTCCACTATTGGAAAAATTCCTGGACTACAACAATTTTTGGAAAATAATCAAGAAGTTACTAAAATTATTATTGTAGAAGATATCCTGGCAAGACCTTTTAAAGATATGTTGGAATATGCTAAAACTGAAATTTTTTGGATAAGTGAATTTATCATTGACCCTGTGAACCATTATTTGACACCAAAACACATACCACTCACCACAGAAGAAAAAGAACAGTTTCTAAAAGAGTACAATATTAAATTAAAAGATATTCCACGAATTGAAAAAATAGACCCAATGGTTAGATATTACAATGTACAAATTGGAGATATTATTAAAATAGTCAGACCAAGTATTGCTTCTGGTGAAGCTGTAAGTTACAGAATAGTAACAAATTGTGCCTGGGAGAAGCTTTTTGCGTAATTATTCTATTTCTACAAATTCCACATTGCTGTAATCAATGTTGACACGCATTGCATAACAACACTTAACTAATTCTATTTTAGAAACTTTTTTAAGATAAATTAGCCTATTCTTATACTCTTCAAAATTTTCATTATAATATTTCAATATTTGTTCCTTAAAGATGTTTATATTTACATTATCAATAGTCCATTTTATAGAATAAAGCACGTTAAAATAGGTTATTGCTTTATTGTATGCCACACTTTTATTTGAAAGTATGTTCTCGTTTTCAAATCCTGGTTCACAATTTATCGGATTTTCGCAAAACAGTGTTTGCAATGTGAGTACCACACTTCTTAGATTCATAATACTTGTCCACTGTGGGCCCGACCAAGTTCCTAAAATAGAGAGACAAACTTTGCCGTTGTCATAGAGATTTGGATGGAACCTTATTTTATCATAGGTGCTTAAAAAAGAAACTTTTGGAGGGTCAAAAGGATATTTATTTGATATATCAATTTTAAACTGATAAAACCCACCTTCGTAAGGTGTATTTTTCTGACCAATAATAAGAACATAGATTTCCATAATATTATCTTCAGCATAATGAATAAAACAGTCATCAATTGGGTCATTAAAAATATCTACCAAATCTATCAACACTCTTTTGATAGCCATTATAAACTATGTATATGAATTTTCTAAGTATTAACGCACATTTTATTTTATTTTATTTAAATAAGTATGCTTGAATATTTTAAAAATAAAAAAGTTAATGATATTATCAACAATACTAAATCGGATAACTTCCAAACAGAACTATCTCACGTCAGAAACAAAATCAAAGCCAATACTGAACTTGAAAAAGTAGAAGATAAAGATATTATACTTTTATATTTACTAAACTACTGTGCAAATGAAATAATAGATGCACAAATATATCACAATTTCGTTAAAGTTTCTGAATTTACACTAGAAACACTAAATTCCAACGAATGGGACAAATTTGAATTCTACTGGGAAAAATTTAAAAAAATGTGCGAAGAATACTTTTTACGACAAAAACACTTGACTATAATGAGTGATATTTTTAAATCTTATGTGACGTGTAAAAAATTAGAGCTTGAACTAAATTCTGAAGAGATGATTTATCTGATGATAACTGACATTGAAGTTATGAAAGATCTGCGGAATTCTGTATTAAAACAAGCCGATAAAGAACAGATTTGGGATATCGTTTGTATGATGTATAACTTTAGTATTGAAAATTTAGATAACCTAAAGCAGACAGCAGATAAAATTGTTCAAATAATTGATGACAAAATAATGACAACATATTACAATATGATTTGTGATACATATTATGATAATTCCTGTTGTAGTGATAATGTCTTTTGCGATATAATCATCTTAATGTTTTTATATCTCCTACCTGATGTGAAAATTAAATTTGAGGCATCTAACTTGCGGAATATATATGATGCTAATAAAAAAATAGATGAAATAATGTCATCAAGTTAACAGTATTTTAACTTAGAAAAATAAAACTAATTTTAAATATGCGTTACGACTACGAATTTTATGAAGAAAGACAAAGAAATGATGCGTGGAAAAAGCTTGAACAACTAGGTATGAGCCTTGGAAAACACCTCGATACAAGAAATAATCATCTACGCCAAAAAGATGTCATTCTTAAACAAGCTCTTTGTGAATATAAAAGTTACTTAAAATCTGAAGGCTTGGAAAATTTCAAAGGCCTCGATGTATTACATTCTGTGCTACCAGAGATTGAAAAAAGCCCTTATAGTGGAATTACGAGACTAGTTTCAACAGCGAGAAGAAGAGTAAGGTAATTATTATCTTCGGTTCCTAATTAATTCTTCAACACGCTTTTTATACTCTTTTTGGTCATCACGATAATAGGAATATTCGTATTGTTTAGAATTTTCCCGATTATATACATACATTAATTTTCCAGCATTGACGTGCTTTCCATTGGATTGTTCTAAGATCCAAAACATTTCAGCAAGGTCTGTGCAACAACGTAACCAGTTGCCATCGTCATCTTGTATGTGTTTTTTAGGTATTGATTTTATTAATTGTGCTCGACAGGTTCTTAGGTGCTGTGAGATCCATTTATACTGTCTATACGCTTTCTTATCAATGATTTCCTTTGGAAATTCTAAAACACCTGCCTGAGAACTCATAAAATTATTCTCATAGTAACAAAATCTTCCATAAGTGCACAGATATCCCGATTTATATATTTTATTGAGGTGTGTTAATACATAATCATCAGAAAGCCAGTCATCGCCGTCTAAAAAACAACAAATTTCATCGTCCATACACTGTTGATACGCCAGATATCGAGAATAGGCTTGATAATTTCTCTCTGTGTTTTCAATTACTTTTATTTTGTTTTGGAGACCACGTTTCTGAATAAAATCGTATAATATCGTATTAGTTTTATCACTTGAATTATCATCAATATAAATTATTCTCCACAAAGGAAATTTTTGTGTTAGAACACTTTCAAGATTACGAATAATCCACTTTTCGTTATTATGTGATGGGATGATAAAAACAAAACTTTGATTTTTTCCTTCAATCAATTGAAGAGTTTTATAGTATGGTAACCAGGCAACAGTGGCTTCATTACTATGTCTTAGACTTACATTGTTATCAATGTAAACACTCTTATAAGTTTTATTAAAGTCTTCAAATAACTCAACATAATCATATTTTGCCAAGTCCCATCCTCTTTTTTTGGCAAAAGTATCCAAGTCTCGTTTCCCCATATTGTCGCTATCTCTAACTTCGGGAATAACCAGATTTGGATAAACAACTACACCTTTTAATTCTGGATTATTTTCTTGAATTGTCCAGAGAAGGAAATCAATTGGCTTATCAGAAGCTTTCAAGTCGTAGACCGCAAGTGCTTCAATCATTTTTTTATTCAATATTATACCGTACGTTCCATACGTACAGTATTTTCTATCCAGAGACACATCATAGTAGTTTTGTGTTTCCATTTGACTTTTTTGCTCGCTGCTATAGTCGTATTGATTACCACCTAGATAGACAATGGGATATTTCTTAAGAAACTTTATTTTTTTTAGTTCTGTCATAAAATTTTTCTTAAAATAAAAGTCATCTTCAAGTATCAGAACACTACTGAATTTTTGTTCACTACAATATTTAATGAGTTTATCGTACGTGAGTAGTAATCCCAATGCCCCGGGTGACTTAACAAGAGTTTTGTCTTTAAACTTTTCATTATATAATTTAGTGTTCTCCTCTGTATAGCCATCTTCTGCTGTCCACAATACTACTTCTAAATTAGTATTCCTTAACTTGTAATCGCTAAAAAGCAATCTGTCGTATCTTTTTTTCAGATTTATCAAAAAAACCTTGTCAAACATTCTATCTTTTCCATTGCGTAAAATTTCTTTACCATTATAATCATACCGGCTAGGTGCATTGTTTTTTACTATAATGGGTTCTCTTAGTTTTACAGACTTCCCTGTTAGTTTTGAATTAATAAAATTTATGTCCAAGTTAGTATAGTCCCTAGCATCTAAAGAATATAAAAGATACGAATAACAACACACACAAGCACTCGTTTGAGATACACTCATATCGCTTGAACTATTCCACGTGTAACTATTTGAGATAATATATTCTACTTTTTTGTGTGAAAATGCCTCATTAATTTTCACTAAACACATATCATTAGGTAACCAATTATATCCATCAAATAAGAACACAATATCTTCTTCTTTGCGTATGTCTACTGTCTCTTTAATGGTATCCGTAAAATACTCACTAGTGAGAACAATTTCTGTCTTGTTTTTCATTGACCAATATTTTATTAAATCTTTCAGTTTTATGACTGAATTTTTTTCATTCTTATCTATGATACAAACCACCTTATACTTGTCGTATTTTTGCGTAAATATTGAGCTTAAACACTGGCTAATCCAATTATAATTATTATGAAAATATATAATAAAAATAAATTCTTTTTGTTCTACTGGAGGTGGTTTACTTCGAGTTACAATATAAATAGCTAATATCAATAGCAATATATATAAAATCATTACAATAGTTTAGAAAAATAAATATTGTTAATATCTTTTATGAGAGTATAATTAAAGTCATAACTATTTAATAACTTTTTGATTTTCCAGTTTCGCTTTTTTGATATCACAATGACATCTGAAATAACAATCAAGTCATTTGAATAGTTGTTAAGAAAATCCCAGTGGTTTATTGGAACAATACATTTACAATTATCAACAAAATATCCTCCTTCGTAATATAAGACCTCTAAGTAGTCTTTTGTGCAAATAATAATTTTATAATCAGGATTTACTGATTGCCAATGCCGAGCTAAGACATATGAAGTAGTAATAATTTTTTTAGTGAAATTTCTGTCATTTTCAATATTCAAATATTGAATTTTAGGCTGGTCATCGATATCAAAAGTTTTAATCAAAAATGCATATTTATCGTGATCATCCATTTTTAAAAGCTCTTCTAAGTGAGCCGCATAAAATTCTTGGTCTATTGTTGTTCCCAAAAAAAAGTTAAAAAATGAAGCCATAAAGGAGTAATGATTTTCTAGTTTTTGGTAAATAAAAGGGATTTCGTCTTCTAAAATATATCTGGTATATTTTTTAAAATACTTACTTACTATTGAGACCTTATTGGGCTGAAAAACGCGTAAAAGACTTTTTATGTGGGACAACTCAATTAAGACTTTTTCCATTTGAAAGTTTGGACTTTCATATATTTTTATTAATTTGTTTGATAACACATTTTCTCCCAAAGGACAATTTTTGCATATTATAAACCTTTGGTCAAAATCTACTACTGGAATGCTTTTTCCCTTGTTCCATAAATAGTTTTTAATAAGGTCGTCAAACTCGGATTTAGAAGAAAATGAGATACACGAACTGTTATGTTTATAAAGTTCGCGTGTTGCAAAACTAATAATATCTGCTTCGTAGTAGACATTACTACTAATAAATGTATTCATTATACTTTTATAAATATTTATTTCAAACCTGGCTCAAACCATAAGCTGCTGCAGCGCCTGTTAATTGAGCGCAAACATACCAAAATGCTTTGCTAAAATCTCTAGACTTACCTTCAGAGAGAAGAACCATAAAAGTAACTGCAGGATTAAAGTGTCCACCACTAATAGAACCAAATGCTACGATAACAAATGCGAGTGTTAAACCAATCACAAAAGGACCATTACTTCCAAAAGAGTTTTTATTTACTACATTAGAAATAACAAGTAAAAAAACAAGAGTTCCTATACATTCTGAAATGACTTGTAAAGTTAATTTATTTACCATATATAATTGTAATAGAAAATATTTTTTATTATAGTAAAATGGATGATAAACTTTTTTTTTATTCTATAGGTGACTGGGGGTCAAAAGGACTTCAACAAGATTTAATAGCTTCTATAATGTTTAAATTCTCATTAATTTATAAACCAAGCTTTGTAATATCACTTGGTGATAACTTTTATGAAAATGGTGTTCTAACACCAAGTGATACAAAATGGCGAGATAATTTTGAAAACGTCTATAGACCTCTACAGTGTGTATGGTTTCCAGTATTAGGTAATCACGATTATTTAGGTAATCCCAATGCGCAAATAGCTTACAAGAGTGCTATGTGGGAAATGCCTGCAAAATATTATAATAAACTATTTGATATCCCTAATAGTGGTAAAATACTGGAAATAGTTTTTTTGGATACTGTTGAAATGTGTCCATATGAGTCATCAAAATTTATACCAATCAATGGAGAATTTGATGAAAGATATACTATGTGTGATTTTTTATCCAAATCTTACGCACAGAAATTATGGTTAAGGAATGTATTAAAAAATTCAAAAGCCGACTTTCTTATTGTGGTTGGACACTATCCTATTTACTCATCTAGTATGCACGGTGATACAGAAGAAATGAAAGAATTAGTTACACTCTTTGAAGAGAATAAGGTTAATGCATATATGTGTGGACACGACCATAATATGCAACACTTTATTAAAAATGGTGTATCTTATTTTGTAAATGGTTCAGGTTCAAAATCGTGTTATGTTATTCCGTCATTTGAATACAGTTTCCAAAGAGCAATAGGTGGTTTCATGATTCACGAAATAAGTCCTAAAGAAATGACATTTAGATTTGTTGATTTGAAGGGTAATATTAATTATACGATTTCATTATTGCCACGAAAATAATATAGACAAGATTATGTCACGTAAGCGTGTTCCACCAGTCCCAGTGCGACCAGGAGTGTCACAACCAACACAAGTAGTAAGAGAAGTTCCACCACCCCCAGTGCGACCAGGAGTGTCACAACCAACACAACCAACACAAGTAGTAAGAGAAGTTCCACCACCCCCAGTGCGACCAGGAGTGTCACAACGAACACAACCAACACAAGTAGTAAGAGAAGTTC